>Ga0153939_1001215_pt1 | contig 10229 bp, 5 predicted proteins | sample TSNJ023MetaG_FD_104734 | JGI IMG/M metagenome (GOLD analysis project Ga0153939, IMG submission 104734) | Attine ant fungus gardens microbial communities from New Jersey, USA - TSNJ023 MetaG | ecosystem: Host-associated > Fungi > Mycelium > Unclassified | place: USA: New Jersey, Brendan T. Byrne... | reverse complement strand
TAAATAAAACTAATGATACTTTTGATTATATTAATGAAGATTATATGAATTATCTTAATTCTTTAAACAATTTAGAGTCACTTCATCTAAGCAATTTTTTAAATGTTTTAAAATCAAGAGAAATAATTAATAATCAACAACTCGAAAATGAGAATAGTTTTTTAATGGCTATTTATCAACAAACGCATCAAAATTCTTCTCTTGATTTCTTAATAAGTTGTTATAATAATCAAGGATTTCTGACAAAACAAAATATTCAATCTTTACATAAATTAATTTTAGAAGGAACGAAATCAAATTATGAAAATTCTCAAGAGTTTAGAAAAAATGATACTTATGTTGGTAGATTTGATAAAAATTTGACTCCATTAGAAATTCATTACGTTCCACCAAAGCCAGATGAAATTGATTCATTTATGAATTTATTTTTTGAGTTTATTTCAGAAATATATACTAATAATATATTTTTGAACGCTTTTATTGCTCATGCTTTTATTGCATTATTACAACCATTCCAGGATGGCAATACTAGATTGGCAAGGATTATACAATATGGAATAATATGGAATCAAACTAATTCAATATTTGATTTATCATTAAAATCACCGGCTTTATATTTTTCTGAAAATTATCTTCACTATGGAAAAAGCAAGTATCGTGCTGAATTAAAACAATTAGCACAGATTTTTGATTCTGATTCATGGGAACGCTGGTTTAGGTATAATATGACTATGGTGGAAGAACAATTATTTTTTGTACAAAATAATTTGAAAGAATTTAAAAAGAGTTTAAAAAAGCAATATTATTAATGTCTACTTTAAGAGCACATTTCATAATTTATTGCTTTTTTTAATGACTAACGACTGCCTCGTCCTCTTTCTTGTTCATAATCTTGATCATATCCTACTTGATTTATTTGTTCTTGTTGCTCCTGATTATTTTGTTTTTGTTGTTCTTTTTGTTTTTGTGCAGCTCGTCTTAGTAATTCGGCTTTTAATTCAGCTTGTTGCTTACGATCTAGGTCTCCCTTTTTCATATTTTTTTGTTTTAAATATTGATTTAAATATTGATTTAATTCCTGTTCAGTATAAGTTGGTTTAACATCTGGATCAAATTCATATTGTTTTGCCTTCTCTTTTACAACAAATGTTAAGAATTCTTTGACATAAGGAAACTCTAAAAAGTTGGGTTGATTCTTATCTCCTTTTTTGAAGAAAGTAATCTCTTTGGAATCTTCTGTTTCTCCAAGATATAAAAGATCTCTATTTTTGATTGCATTTTGATACTGTTCCATATTTATCTTCTCTTGTTTTTTTATTCCTTCTTTCAGTATCATATGTTTTTCTTTTTCCATTCCTGGCTCAAATACTAGGTCTTTACTCACTTTTTGTAAGTATCCTTCTGTATAAACATATTGTTCAGCTTCATGGGCATTGACTAATTGTTCTAAGATAGAACCAATCGTATCTGCTTGGAATGTTGAATAATTTTCTGCTAGTTGTTGATAAGTCTTGTTTTCAGGTGTATTTTCAGATGTATTTTCTTTAAAGAAGTCATCAAGAAACGATTCAAATCTTCTAGCTGTTTCCATGATTACTGCTTGCTTGATTCGTTCTTTTTCAAGTAGTTCTTGTTCTTTCTTTTTTCGTTCTTCTTCTTTTTTCTTACGTTCTAATTCTTCTTGTTTTTTCTTTTCTAGAAGTTTTTTTTGTTCTTCTAGTTGTTTTAGTTTATTTAATTCTTCTTGCTTTTGTTTTTCTACGCGTTCTTTTTCTAGTTGTTCTTCAAGTAATCGTTGTTCTTCTTGTTGTCTTTCTAATTCTTCTCTTTCTTTTTCTGCTTGTTCTAATTCTTCTCTTTCCAATTGATTCATTAATTCTTGTTCTTCTTTTTGTTTTTGTTCTTCTTCTAATTGTTGTTGCTCTAAAGCTTTTTCAGCTAAAATTGATTCATCAATTACTTTTTCCAGCTCTGGTTCATCAAGTTCAATTAGTGGTTCTTCAAGCTCTGGTTCTTCTAGCTCAATTAGCGGTTCTTCAAGCTCTTGTTCTTTTTCAATTATTGGTTCTTCTAAATCAAGTGCTGATTCTAAGCCAGCAAGAACTATTTCTGGTTCTAATTCTAATTCAATAACCGGTTCTTCTAGTTCAAGCTGTGGCTCCTCTAGATCAATCACTGGCTCTAATTCAACTTCTTCCAGTGTTTTTTCTATTTCTGGTTCTTCAAGTTCTACTACTTCTTCAATAATTGGTTCTTCTAGTTCGGCATTTATTTCTTTTTCTTGTTGTTGTTCAATAATTTGTTCTTTTTCTAATTCATTTAGATTGTTTAAATGTTTTTGTAGTTCATTTAGAATTTCATATGAAATTGGAATACTTAGAGCAATCATAATTTGATCGTGACTAGCTTTTTTACTTTTTTCAATGGCATTTAAAAGCTTAATTAGATTATCTTCGGATAAAACTCCTAAATCCAAAATTTTATTTTTATGTTTTTTTAATGAATATAAGTCTGGGATTTGTTTTAAAACATTAATTTTTGTTAATGCAACGATAGTTTCATCATCTAATTTTATATCCATAGCTTCTTTTTTTACATAATGTTTAATATTTTGTTGATCATGATTAAAGACAATTCGTTCATTTATAATCGGTTTTTCTTCTTGAATAAAAGGAACTTCAATCGCTGTTTTTATGACATCTTCAATAATTTTTTCAATCTTTCGTTCTTCTTCTTTATTTGTTGGTTCTTCTTCTTTTAATTTAGGTAAAACAAGAGGTTCTTCATATCCAGCTTTTTTGATGGTATGTTCTACAAGTTCAAGGTCTTCATCGGCATCATTCCAAAGATAGATACAAGCATTCCAATTAAATTCAGTAGCTTCATGGTAATTTTCAAAAATATTTTTCTTAATAAAGACTCCTTGAAACCGTCCATAGTGATTGATGCGATAAGAACGACATTCTTCAATATATTCTCTTACTTCTTCAATGTTCTTTTTTAATTCAAATAGTAAAGGCGTTTCAAAACCTAAGAATTTTAAAGATTCGATTGTTTCATAATAACTTCCAAAGGTAATATTTTGAATATGATAAAAATATCGATATGGTGTGGTGTTGATAAGATCTTTAAAATCTAGTCCTTTATAAAATTCATTAGAAATTAAACCTTCGATGATAATATCATTAGAGATTCTAATTTTTAAAGGGACATTTAAATCAGGAAAATATATTTTTGGAAGTTCGTAAATAAAGTTATTTTGATGGTATATTACTTTAAAAAGTTTTCCCCTAGAATAGTGTAATTCCACATAATAACCATCAGGAATTAAGTTGACTGTGTATTTGGGAGCATGGCTTTCTGTTTTGATTGCCACATCATATTCTAGTAGTAAAAGAATATCATCTAATTGTCTTATTTCTTTAAAGATCGAATGGTTCATTTGATTAATTCCTTTCGTTTGGTCTTATTATAACCCTAAATTCGTTAAAGAAAAAGAACTAATTAAAGTTCTGCGGCATATTCTAATAATTTTAGGAACATTTTAATGAATCGTTTATCAACACCTATTTTCTTTAGCTTTTTGATTTGGATTCGTTTTTTATCAATACTAATTGGACTAAACATGATGCTTGCAATCTTTTCTTTAATTCTAGTTGTTAAATGAAGATCACTAATGATTGAATCGATTTCTTCATTAATGATTCGAATGGCATCGATTTCAATATCTTTTCCTTTGCAATTTATTGTTATTTGACTTGTAGTTAAAACATCTTTAATTTCTAAAATAAAGTCGTTATCTTCAACATATGAATCAAAAATAATTTGTTTATTATCTAAGTAAATTGTAACATTTTCACTTTCTCTTGTATTTCTAAAACGAATTGTATAATCTCTTTTTTCAGGAATAAATCCAGTTTTTCCTTCGATTGGTCGAATAATTAAAGTATAGTTATTTTGAAGATAATTGTAATCAAAGGCGGTTTTAATATAATATCCTTCTTTATATAAATTACTAATTCCATCATCTTCATATAAAGTATAAGTATTACTTTGTCCTGGAAAAACATGAACTTCAAAATGTTTTGGATTTGTCATTTTATTTAAATTTTCTTCTTTGCTGGTTAAAACAATAACGGATCCAAATTTGGCAAATACGGGGTAATCTTCATCTTTATAAAAAATTATATAACGTTTATCTCCTATGAATTTTTTTCCTGTCTTAAAATCATACCAAATTCCTTTTGGCAAATAGATTTTTTCGACTGCTCGATTCATGTCTTTATTTTTGGGAGCAGTAATTGGTGCTACTAAGAGCTCACTTCCCAGGTAATATTCATTTTTATAGGTTGGTTCATCAACAATTGCTGGAAGTGAATAATAAAGCGGTCTTACAATTGGGGTTCCATAAGAATAATATTTATATGCTTCCGTATAAAGATACGGTATTAACTGATGTCTTAAGATTGTATAACTTTTTGTAATACTTAATGTTCTTGCATCCCATTTCCAAGGTTCACGTTTATAATAATGGCCTTTTTGAGAACTGAAACGGAAGATTGGAGAGAAGGTTGCTAATTGGACATGACGAGTATATAATTCACTGTCTTCTGTGCCATTTTTATATCCTCCAACATCATGACTCCAAAAAGAAATTCCTTTGTTAGCTGCTAGGGAATTATAATATGGTAATCGTTTTAATGCTTCCCAAGATACACTCGTTTCTCCTGAGTAATGAATAGGATAACGATGAGTTGCAATTCCCCCATTTCTGGCCATAAGCATAGGTCTTTTTTCTTTTGTTTGTTCCATATTTTTATAATGATAATGATTTAAGGCATTAATGGTTTCGATATTTTGATGTTCAATCCAAAAAAAATCGATTCCTATGTTATTCAACGGTTTTAATAAATGTTCAAAATAATTAATAATAGTAAATTTATCTAATACACTGAAAGGAATAACATATTGTTCTGATAATCCTAGCGCATTAGCAAATGTATTATAAGCGTCTTCATGAGGCATAATACCTTCACTTGGATTAATTTGAAGGCCTACATAGATTCCTTTATCATGCATTGATTCACAGAATGATTTTGGGTCTGGGAATAGATTTCGATTAAAGGTATATCCTGTTTTTAGTTTGGTTAAATCATCTTTATCTTTTAAATGCCAAAATTCTCCGAATAATAAATTAGTTAAAGGAATTTTATATTTGGCAAAGTTTTGAATTAGTTCTTTGATATCTTGATAGTTATAAATTTCATTACGATTCCACCAGATTCCAAAAACATGTCTTCTGACCATTTGAGGATTTCCTGTTAATGTAAAATAGTCTTTTAAACATAAACCAAAATCTTTTTTGTACATGAAAAGATAAAGATCGGTTCTTTTTTCTGTTGATCTTTCAAGCAATCCTTGTTGATTCATAATTAAAGTATTAGAATCATCTAAACTAGCAAAACCATCAGTTGAATAAAGACCTTTATCAATAAGCGGTTTTCCTTTTTCATCAAAACCATTGCCAGTCGTACCAAAGTTTCTAGCTTCTGGATGATTAAAATACCAGGATTTATCTGTTTCAAGTAGTTTTACTTCTAGATTTGAAAAAGGTGCTAGCCTACTTCCTTGAAACGGTTTTTCTTTCACATAATTTAATTTAAAGTATTTAGTTGTAATAGAGATTCTTCGTTCATCTTCTTCAAGTGTTAATTCTACTTTTGGGAAAGTTCGATTAATCACTTGTTGTGTAAAGGCATCTAAAAACTTACCCTCAGAATGATATTCTAAGCGTATTAAGCGTTCAGTTAAAATAGTGATTCGATATGTTTTTCCTTGAAATATATTTTGTGTAGTTTTTTTTGTTTCTTCAACATTTTGTATTTCCACTTGTTCAATTATTGTTTCAGCACTATCTAAAACTGGTGGTTTTATTTCTTTTAAATCATCAGAAACAACTTGTTCTTCTCCTATTTCAGGGTTTTTTTGATTATTATCTGGAGTTATTTTAATCACCCTCTTTTATCCTATAAAGATTTTAACACATCTTCTTATATTATTCTACGAGAAAAGCAGAATTATTTTTCTTCTGCTTCAATTAATTTTTGGAAGATATTATGAACAGTTTCTAATTCTTGTTCATCTTGAATCATATATAAATTAGTTTGATCATTTTCTATTTCTGACCTAACTAACATTGCACCTTCAAGCAGTTCTTCTTGATCATTCGTTTCAATTAAAAGATAATATTTCTTTTCATTGTAAAATGCTTCATAAGAAAGTACATATTGTTTATCATCATCCAGGGTGATAATATCATATAATTCGTATCTCATTAGCTTCTTCCTCCTAACCCTTTTTGTTCTGTTTTTTCAATATTTTTAAATCGACCAGTTTCAACTATTTGACCTTTTGATTTTAAATATTCATCTAAGTTTTCTTGTGGATATCCTAAGTAAGCTATTACTTCTGCTCCCTCATTTATTAAATTAAGTACTTTATCTTGAGCATTTTCTTCAAAAATACTTACACTTGTTATACTTCCATCAGCAAGTCTTAAATCAATTTTTACTGCAGTCATTTCAATATCATATTTTAGTGATTGCATTTTTCCTTGTTCTAAGTCATCTCTACTTGAAGCAACTAAGCCATCTACGGATTTAAAGGTATCTCCGACGTTGATGAAATTACTTTCAACTACTTTATCTGATTTTTCAGTATTGATTTCTTTATCGTTTACGCTTTTTGCTATTTCCAATGCTGCTTTCTTCAAATTAAGCAAGGATTGTTGTGTTAAATTATTAACGTTTGTTGTTAAGTCTATGGTTTGTTGTGTTAAGTTATCAAGACCTTTTTCTAAGACTCCAACAGTTTCTGTATTATCAAGATTGAATTCTATCGCTGTTTCTGCTTCAAGCGGTTTTTGTGTTTTTTCAGCAGAGGCTAAGCTAGCTGAAGTAAGAGCCACAGTTAATGCTACACCCAGGATTGCTGCGGTAGGTAATCCTAAATTTTGGGCAGTATGACGAACTCTAAGCACATTTATTTTATTTGAATCTGCAGTTGATAATTCTTCTTGTTGCTTATAAAGACGTTCAATTTTTTCTTTATTTTTCTTAATGGCATCTTGTTGTTTCATTGCATTCTTAATTTTTTGATTTTCCTTAAATTCTTGATGCATTTTTTGAATTTTTTCTTTTTGTTTTTCATAGAATTTATTTAAAGAAGAAAGCGTATTTTTTTTCTTTTCTATTAATTTTTGACGAATATCTGTAATCGATTTTTCTTTTTCCTTTATATTTAAAGCGGCAGTTACTACTTTTGTTTTTTCAATTACTGCTTGTTTTAATGTTTCGTTTGCGATTAGGTTTGGATAAATTGCAAGCAGTTTTTCATATCCTTCTTTTGTAACTCCTTTTGGAATACTTCCTGTTGCAATCGAAACATAGCAATAATTTCCTTTTTCCTCTTTAAAAATTAAGTCTGCTTCAATTGCTTTATTTCTATTTTTTGTTTTTTCTAATAAAAGATCAGATACTCTTTCCCGTTCTTTTTTTAATGATTCTAAAGGCAATAAGGATTGATTTAATGATTCTACTAAAGACTTTCTGATTATATAAGTATTTCCTTCAAATAAATAACTTATTGTTTCTTCTTTATTAGATTGTGTTGCTTCTTGAAATTTTTCTAAGTAATTTTTTATTTGCAAAACTTCATCTGCAATTACTGTTTCAATATCTATTAGTTTTTCTGCTATAAATAGTCTATCAACATGAAATAAAGCATTTATTAAAATCTGTTTATTTTGTATTTTATCTTTTATTATTGATGATTTATTTCTAATTAAGTTTATTATATTTAATTTTTTTTCTGATAATTCGGGAATTGATTTTTTTAAATTTTCAGTTGTTTCTTTCAAATAACCTTTGATTTTTTTTCTAAAACTTATAGCTGGAGTTATATTTTGCAACCATTCAAAATCTTTTTTTGAGACATTAACAGTAATATAATTACCTCTTTCAAGAGGTACATCAACACTATAATCAGGATATTTCGTATCTAAATTACTTATTACTTTGTAATCAGGAATAAAAGTTAATTGAGGAAAAAACTCTCTATATTTTTCAATTCCTTTCTTTGATACATAAAAATTTTGACCATTTATATTTACTTCATTATATCCTTTATAATTATTGGCTATTCCTTCTAAAGAAATAGCTTTTAGATTAAATTGTGGATCATCTATCTGAATATTTGGATTATTTATTAATGTTTGATTTAAAAATGTGCGATCACCAACATAAGAAACTCCATCAAATTTAAATCGATAAATGTTGTTATCTGCTTCGGAATTTGGTAGATTGATTTCTAATTTAGGCCCTTTAACAACTTTAGAATTTTTTGCTTTTTGAATTATTTTATCATGATAAGAAAGTGCTGCTACATTAGCTACTGGTTCTATATCTAAGACAAATGGTGATATATCATCAATTTGAATTTCTTCTGGAAGCGATTCAACTTTATTTAATTCCGATATATCTTTATCTAATTTTTTAATTAGATTTTCTTGTGCTGCTATCATTACATTAATTTTATTTTTAGCATTAGTATGTGATTGTAATTGCGCTTCTAATCTCTTTATTTCATTAGGATCTTTTTCCTTTTTTATTTCTTCAGTTACTTTGATTATTGCTTCTTCTAATACTTTTAAACGAGCTTTTAAATTTAAAATTGTTTTTTCTTCTTTCACTTTTTCAAAATATTGTTCATAAGTAATTTTGTTTTCTAATTGTAAAGTTGAATTTATAATATCCGTTATTTCTTTAATATAAAATTCTCTTATTTCTTCATATTGTTTTACTTCATCAGGAAAAGCTTTTCTTTCTTCGATTGCTAAATTAGCTTCAAGTATTAATCGTTCATATCCTACAAAATCAACATTTTCCATACCCTTTGCAATAAATTCTTCATAATAGGCAGTAATTCTTTTCTTAATTATATCTAGTTCATCTTCAATTTTTTTTAGTTCTTCATCAATTTTAGTTGGTTCTTTATCTAGTTCATTATTCATTAGTAATCAATCTCCTATAATAAGTTATTTTAACACATTAATTAGATTTCATCCAGTTTTTTTCTAATAATAATTTAAAAATATTGTATAATGGTTCTGGTGATTCTATGTTTCAAAATAAATATGATAATAAAAAATATTTAACTCTTAATAATTACTATAAAGGATTATTTGATAAGAAAGTCTTTAAAATTAGTTTAAATGCTGGTTTTACTTGTCCAAATATTAAAAACGGTCATGGTTGTATTTTTTGTAGTAATAAAAGTGGTGATTTTGCTGGTGATGTTAAGAAGTCATTAAAAGAACAATATGAAGATATTAAAAAGATGATGCATCAAAAATGGAGTGATGGTTATTACATAGCTTATTTTCAAGTTGGAACTAATACCTATGCACCTTTAGATAAATTAAAAAAAGATTACGAAGAAGTATTAACCTTTGATAATATAATTGGACTTAGCATTTCAACTCGTCCTGATTCAATAACTGATGAAGTATTTGATTATTTAGCTGATTTAAATAAAAGAACAATATTAACAGTTGAGCTTGGATTACAAAGCATCCATGATAAAACATTAAAATTGATTAATCGAGGACATGATTTACAAGTATTTGAAGATTGTGTTAAAAAACTGCAAGAAAGAAATATCACAGTAGTTATCCACATTATTAATGGATTACCTGATGAAACAAAAGAGGATATGATTGAAACGGTGAAATATTTGAATCAATTAAAGATTGATGGTATTAAAATTCATATGTTATCTATTATTAAAGATACTCCTCTTGCCGAACTGTATGAAAAAAATCCTTTTTCTTTACTTTCCAAAGAGGAATATATTGATATTGTATGTGAACAACTAACTTATTTAAAGGAAAATATTGTGATTCATCGTTTAACTGGAGATCCAAACAAAGAGGAGCTAGTCGCTCCATTTTGGTTAATTAAAAAATTTGTAGTTTTAAACGATATTGATAAAGAAATGAAAAAAAGAGAGCTTTATCAAGGGATGAATTGCAAATAATATTTTATTTAATAACAAGTATTCATTTTGATGCTTATTATGTTAACGCTACGAATTGAGACTTCATAAGCTTGATCTTCACCATATTTTAGCTTAACATATTGTTCATATTCTTTTTGAAATTGTTCAATCGT
>Ga0153939_1001214_pt1 | contig 10232 bp, 12 predicted proteins | sample TSNJ023MetaG_FD_104734 | JGI IMG/M metagenome (GOLD analysis project Ga0153939, IMG submission 104734) | Attine ant fungus gardens microbial communities from New Jersey, USA - TSNJ023 MetaG | ecosystem: Host-associated > Fungi > Mycelium > Unclassified | place: USA: New Jersey, Brendan T. Byrne... | reverse complement strand
TTTATTGTTTGCTTGGACGAATTGCGTCGTAGGCAGACTGAGGACCTTGAGAAGTTGCAAGTATGTTGTGTCCCTTCAAGCTGAAGATCTCATTGACCGACACGACCAGACGGAAATCAGAGACAAAACTAACGCACATCAGCGCAAGATACTTGAAATGGAATCTGACCTCGGGAACAAGAGGTTGAAAAGAAAGAATCTCGAGGAACAAATTGTATGGCTTTTACTCTTTCAATTTCTTCTGCTAAGGATTCTATACTATCAGCAAGAGCGCCAGATGAATATCAGACGAGCAGAACGCCAACTCGAGGACGAACAAAGTATCCAATCTGAGCTTTCCCTCATCCAGGGTGACATCGATGAAAAGAAATCCCACCTCAAGAAACTCAGATCTGACTTCTCCGGAGCCAGTTATGACTTACGTTTGCAAGAGAAATTTGACAAAGGAAAGAGGTTAGAAGAGACTAGGGAGAAATTAAATATGGAAATACGCACGTTGAGCCTTCAGGCTGACTCGAGAGCACGCTTAGATGTCAAGAGGGCTGAGGTAAAGAGCAAGACGAATGAAGCCAGTAATACGTAAGCTTAATTTCCTTTGAACTATGATATTCTAATTCTACCGTTCGAATAGGTTTAAGCTCACGAACGAAAAATACCTGAAGTTATCTGGGAAGGATTCGACTCAGGACAGTATAGAGGAAGCGATTGACGAGTTGCTAGGACAGAAGGAAAGAGATGGTTTTGCAATCAACACCCGTCTCGCCAACTTGTCGGCAGAAATCCAATCTGTGACCAAGTCAAAAGACAACTTAGCTCAAGATAGACAGGCAAAACTCCGTGAAATTGAATGTATGTACATCATTCCCTACACCTCCTTGGTGTCGTTTGCCCTCAAACTCAATGTCTCTACACCTTCCCAGCCATCAACACGAAAATAAAGGCAGAATTGACAGACGATCTTGAAAACATGTCTTACCAGGAAGCTTTGGAAACTGTTTCAGTGGAGCTCAATATTCGTCGCAATGATGTTCTTCTTGGCCAAGCCAACCAGGTATACGAGAACCTGATCAAGGTCAGCAAAGAGAAGAAAAAGTGTCAGGCGTGCTGTCGTGGAATGGATGATCAGGAGCTCGCTATCATGGAGGGGACTGTATGTGCACTCATACCTAAAACTTAACGCAATCAAGTGATGCCTTAAAATAGCTGAAAGCGCTCATCAAACAAAATGAAGCTGTTAACATTGCAAATGCCAAAGAAGAGGTTGTCGCCTGGGAAGAGATGTTCGAGAAGTTGCAGAAGCTGTCCCCTGCGGACGCAAAAAGAAGGTCGTTGGAGTCTGAAGAAGTTCCAGCACTTGCCGCAAGGATCAAAGAATTTGAAAAGCAAATTCCCGAACTCAGGTTCAAAGCCGACGAGGTATGTCTACTCAACCATTCGACTGCTGTTTCCAGCTCAGCAAAGAATACACAGGAAAAAGAGAAACTTGATGAAATCAAGCTTCATATGCGCGATCTCAATAACCTCAAGCAACAAGCTACAACAATTGCACGTCTCCAGAAGGAGGCAGAAAAGGCTCGGCATGAGGCGACTTCGATAGAAAACGAGCTCATAAATACTGGGTCAAGCAGGACAGCTGATGATGTACAACAAGAGCTAGATGAACTTTCGGGCGCATTGTATGTTCCTTCCAATGATGATCATCTGAGAAACAACTCTTTTGCTCCACATCTAGCCGAACGATTGAACGCGAGAAGCAGAATATTACTCTAGAGAGAGATCGACAGAACGTGACAATCAGAAGTCTGGAGGATAACTTGCACGAGATGGAAAAACAGGAATTGGGACTCTTAAATAGGCTGCGCGGGAAGGAGGTTCTAGATGAGAACATTGCCAAAATGAGAAAGGAGGTGACTTCTTTCACAGAACTTATCAAGGTTAGTGTTGAACGAGGTATCATGACATATCATTATTTTGTTTCACATTGGCTTTATCTATCACCAGGATCTTGACAATCAAATCAATGAAGGAGAGACCCCGATAGAGGCATTGAACGCCTCATTTCAAGATGCCCAACTAGAGTTAAACAGCAAAATCAACCAAATCTCGGCACAAATACAGGAACTGAATACCAGCAACAATAAACTTAATCACATTCATAAGGGTGTAGAACGGTAGAATGTCCGCTTTCCCAATCACCGCATCTCACGATAGAATTCTTTTGACAGGTACATCAAAGAACGACGCGCCCAAGAACTCAAGACCACTTCGGAGCGAGTCGAGCAACTGGATTCAGAGTTGAAAGACCTTAATAAGCGGCTCAATGGCATCCGTGAAGTCATGGCTAATATCCAAAAGGAGATCAACGAGAGTGGTGCTTCGGTAGCAAACCTCAGGGATAATATTCGTGCAAGAAGGCTTGTGAAACAAATTAATGAAGTGCAGACAGAGATAGATTCCCATGATATGGAAGAGATGGCTAAGGCTCGGAGGAATTTCGACGAGAAGTACAAGCTTGCAAAGGAGAAAGAGGATAATCTACGTGTTGAGGTATGGATTAATTCGCCCGATGGTTTGCCGATCTTTTATCCCTTCCCTCTACATCCTATGTCGTTACAGTATGGCCGTGTCCGTGGAGAGCTTGATACCTTAGAACAGCAAGTCGACAAATATCATTCGGATCACAAGAGAAACTTCAAAGACATCAATAAACGGTATACAGATCAGCTTGTCAAAGTCAAGGTAGCTAATCCAATTTAATTCTACCTTGCAGTGTGACTTGAATTTTTTTCAGGTGTCGGACATGGCTAATAGTGACTTGGAGAAGTATGCCAAGGCCCTTGATAAGTTAGTACGACAACTTGAGCATTAGGTCTTTGCTTACACACATTCTAGTGCAATCATGAAGTATCATACGCTCAAAATGGAAGAAGTGAACGACATTATGAAGCACCTTTGGAACAAGACTTACCAAGGAACAGGTGAGTCCTTGAAGATGAACCAATTTTCCGTGCACCAAAACTTTGCCAGACATTGATGGAATCATGATCAAGTCGGATGTAGAGGGAGGTGCCAATAAGCGTTCTTACAACTATAGGGTGCATCTTGTTTTGTTGCACTGGTTCTTATTTTCCTGACATAAGTTTCTAGGTGGTGATGACTAAAGATCAAGTGGAAATGGATATGCGCGGACGTTGTTCTGCAGGCCAAAAAATGCTGGCTTCGATAATCATACGCCTTGCACTGTCAGATTCATTTGGTCAAAACTGCGGCATTCTTGCTTTGGATGAACCTACCAATGCGTTGGACACCGAGAATATTGACGCTTTGGCTGCAAGCCTTATAGAGTGGGTCAAGGTCTGTTACATACGTAACCGACTGACATCATCACCAAAGTATTATCAACGAACGTCGAACTCATTCGAATTTCCAGCTCATCATTATCACTCATGACGAAGGTTTCTTGCAGAAGCTTGGTCAGGCAGATGTGATGGAATATTACCAGTACGCCCATTTGTTGTTACTACCTTGCATCGGTCACTCATGATCCTTGACTAGACGGGTATCAAGAGATGCTCGGCAAAAGTCAGCAATCGAGCGCCACAGATGCAGATAAAATCTCTTTCCATGGCTCTCGGGGGTTTCGGACTTCGCCCTGAACTCCCTAACACGCCCCTGCAACATGGAAATGCACTAAATGTAGTCTTGACGAACTTCTAGCCCACAGCAATTTACTTGTCCGTGCCGGGTGGTTCGGAAGCACCACGTAAAAATATATATATGTGGTGCGAATCTAATGACAAACTTCGGAAGAAGCTTCTTTCCTTGTGTTTTTGAGGCACAAACTTATCGGTTTGAATCTCATAGTGCGTCCATATGGTCCAACTTTCCAATTGTTCTAAGTCGAGGAACATTTGAAATGCGGCAAAACCTGACATCTGATCACGGACTTTGCATGGCTTATTTTAAAGGCAATTGTGAAGTAGATGTGATTCACTACGTTTCCAATGGTCGTTCTGCAACAGCTCAAAGACCAGCTCTGTGATCTCTCTCCTCTGGATCGAGACCTCTTTTTTCATTTTGGAATAGGGGAATCTCAGACCTCGCCATTCTCCTGCATTCACCATGCATTCGAGTACCATGCACTTCGTCAGCCGAACGCTTTAGCCGTGGTGAATTTTGAAGAGAATATTACCTATGGCGAGTTAGACCGCCAGGCGAACTGTCTAGCAACCCAACTTCGTAGTCTTGGAGTTCAGGCAGACTTTCGAGTCCCCATACTGATCGAACGTTCAATTTGGATGGTGGTTGCCATCCTTGGTACCCTTAAAGCTGGCGCTGCCTACGTACCCCTAGATGGGAACATTGTATCTGATGTTACGCTGGCGCACGCGCTCAATGAATCAAACTCCAAACTCGTTCTGACTTTGTCCCAGTTTACGGCAAGGATCGCCGATGAGACAAAGATCATTATCAGAGTTGACGATGCTATCTGCACTTATCCTTCCAACCACTGTGTCAAACCTGATGATGATGCCACTACCAATGGAGGTGCCTATGTGATTTATACCAGCGGTAAATATGATACTTATATTAAATCTAATTATCCGAGCGGTATCTTCTTTCATAGGTACAACAGGGGTACCCAAGGGTGTAGATGTCAGTCACCAAAATATCACAAATTGTAAGCATATGCTCTCCAAGTCCAATTTCCTAGTTCTGGTTAAGTTTTTATTGTAGTACTATGTCTTCATCCTGGCAACCTGCACATGGGACCTGGGGTTCGTGTCTCCCAGCTTATGAACATCTCGTTCGACATGGCTACTTGGGTAAGTGTTTCTTTCAATACGGTTTTTCTCTTGTTCAGATTGACGAGATTTTCCAAAGGAGATCTTAGGAAGCACGAGTAATGGGAGTACACTATATCTCCGCGGTAAAACCTCAAAGCAATGGCGGTCAGTGATGAAACTTGTCGACGTCGTCATCGCAACCCCGTCCATGTTAATGCCTCATGATCCTGCTGATTATCCTAACATAAAGACCGTGGCCGTTGCTGGCGAGCCTTGCCCCAAGAGTAAGTGTTCATGCAAATTTTGTCCTTGCCTCTCTTGACAATCGACTCTTCAGGCCTTGCTGACTCATGGGCCACTAAAGTCCAATTCTATCATTGCTGTGGGCCAACAGAGGTGATCAGAAAGCACGATCCAAAATATTATTCCACCACTTATGATGTGTCAATAGGTCACTGTCGTTAATACGATGCAGCTGCATTCCACAGAGCACTCGCTTAACATCGGAAAACCAGTACCCAATACCAATGTCTATATTCTGGATCCTGATACGTCTAAACCTCTACCTATTGGTTCTACAGGGCTGATGTGGGCTGGAGGTGCATGTGTGTCGCGTGGCTATGTGAACCTGCCAAAAAAGACTGCTGAATCTTATAAACCCGACCCATTTTCTGGTAGATACCAGTGCGTTTCCAGAAGAACTCATGTGACACTTCTTTCATCTTGATGTCGTGTATCAGAACCATGTTCAACACCGGAGACCTTGGGTAGGCATTCTTCCACTATCCTAAAAATCTTCGAAATCAATAGCCAACAGGCGCTGGAATGAGGATGGAACTCTTGAGATTCTTGGCCGGTTGGACAACCAAGTCAAAGTCCAAGTACTCAATAACAATCATAAAATAAAATTGATACTCATTGTAGGGACAGGGATTTCGTGTAGAGCTGGATGGAATCGCTCGCGCTATGGAAGTGAGTGTCTTACTAGCATCTTTTGCAACTGTCTTATTTTATCCCGAAGACTTTCCCAGGCGTTCGATCAGCCATTGCTCTTCTGATCAATAGTGAACTTTGGGGATTTGTCACTCCAGCTATCGCCAGGACAGAAGATATCCAGACTGTGATATCCAAAATCCAGCCTTCGTATGCTGTGCCAACCAAGATTCTACATCTGGATGACTTTCCAAAGACAACGTGAGTCTCTTTTACTCGACTGCTTCGTCGAGCCTGAATATACTGCAGTAACGGCAAAACTGATAAGCGGAAATTACAACAGCTTGCAATCGAATTCTTGCACGCTCAAAGTGATTCTGACATTCTAGAAGTACCGTCCAGAAAAAAATCCTCCATCTCTGCGGCATCTACCCCTTCTGAACTCAGAAGCCCACCACCTGCATATGTTTTGGATCGGGAATTGAAGAAAAATAGCCAAGTCTCTTTGTCTGCTATCAAGGCTGGAACTGATCGTTTCTCCACCACGAAAGAAGAACTAGCGTGGACTGGGTATGAGGATGATGTCATACCAACACAGAAACAAGGAAGACGTATCCGTCATCTTCGTCACAAATTCTTTACCCTATACAGGCGTTTGTTCGGCATCGTTTTCACAATTAACATGGCTATTTTCATATGGCTATGTTCGGCAAGTGCTGATGCACAGAGAATCGGAGAAATCATTATCGTTAACTTTTTCTGTGCCATCCTTATGCGACAAGACTATGTGATTAATGCAATATTTAACACCTGCTGCGTAATTCCTCGATCGTAAGTCGTCGTTCTTCTATCAGTCACTTTCTCTTCATTTGATTGTAGGTGGCCACTTGGAATCCGTCGCGTGTGTGCTAGTGTCTATCATATAGGCGGTTTACACTCCGGCTTTGCTGTTTCTGGAGTGATTTGGCTCGTTCTTTTTGTTGGTCAAGCGACGAAGCAGCTATTGAATCGTGACAAAGTAAGGATTGTGAAGAAATTCAGTGTCTATTGATAGTTAAAATCTTCAGGTTTCTGTCCCGACTCTTGTCTTGACATATATAATCCTCTTCTTCCTCATAGGTATTGTCATTCTCGCATATCCCACTTTCAGATCCAAGCAACATAACAAGTTTGAAATGGCTCACCGATTCCTTGGTTGGAGTGCCATCGCAATGTTTTGGTGCCAGGTATGACAAACCATTGTCCGTTATAAACTAAACTCGATTAACATGGACACAGTTCTTGTTATTGACAAACGACTATAAAGAGGAGAAGGCCTTGGGGAAGGCCCTCGTTCATGACATCTATTTCTGGTTACTTTGTATACTCACCTGTGAGCATGTTCTGACGGTCTTGAGTTTACACTTACCTGACCATTTTAGGTTCAATTATCCTACCCTGGATTCGCCTCAGGGAAGTATCCGTTCGAAGTGAAGTGCTTTCGAGGCATGCTGTGCGGATTCATTTTGACCACTGTAAGTGAACTGTGTGATCTTCGATGCTCCCTGCTTATCCCATTGTTTGAACATGCTAGGTACTCCGATTCCTGGGAGTTTCATTCGTATATCTGATAACCCTTTATTCGAGTGGCATGGATTTGCCACAGTGACAAAGCCTGGTAACAAGGGGTTTTCCTTAGTGGTTAGTAGGGCTGGAGATTGGACGGCAAAACAGATCGACAATCCACCGTCAATCCTTTGGGTTAGAGGTGCTCCAACATTTGGAGTGCTTCGTATTGTCCCTCTCTTCCGCCGTCTAGTATTCGTTGCAACAGGCTCTGGAATTGGGCCATGTGCGCCCTGTATTCTTGAACAAAGGGTACCTATCAAGCTCTTATGGACGTCGCCAAATGTTCGCGAAACGTTCGGTGATGAATTTGTGGATTCCATACTGAAGAAATCGCCAGGAGCTGTCATTTATGGTCAGTCTCCTGTATCGCTGACCAATGTATCTCCACTCATCTCGATAAAAATTTAGACACACGCAGTCATGGCAAACCAGACATGGTCAAATTAACGTATCGTTTTGTCAAGGAATTTGAAGCTGAAGCTGTGTGCATTATTTCAAACCAAAAGCTGACGGAGAAAGTGGTGTATGGCATGAGGAGTCGAGGTATTCCAGCATATGGGGCGATCTGGGACTCTTGATGACAGGGGAAGATAATCACGTACCAATATGTCCATCCGACTAGCCTGTGTTCACCTCCAGACGAGGCGGCTTCATTTCTTCGAGTCATCCTTGTTGACTCAACTTGCTTTCTTCCTGTTTTATTCTCTTCTAACATACTGTAACGGTAGCTAGATTGTGTGTACTGTTAAAATTGTCAATGATTTCTCTCAATTCTCATCTCAAGAGTCAGCCTCAACCTTTGCGCAAAATCTCAAGGCTGCAAAGATTGGTCGATTAATCATCTATCGATTACACAACAAAGTTGATAGTTTTTTTTTCGGTCCCTGATCATATATCTTGTGTCAGGTTTAGCCTTCTGTATCATGACATACAAGTCTGAGATGCGATCAAGTACAACCAACCTGTCGCTGGTGATTAGTGGACACGGTCAAAGGGCCCTGTCAACGAATCAATGAACCGATAGTGCTATTCCATCTATGGTCATACGTGGGCAAGATCTGACGTCATCGTGTCATGGTTATTGGTACAGGTTGAATGAACACTTTCCCAATTAAAGTCGAATCCCAGGAGAACACCAACTCGACGTTCTTCTCCAGTTTTGACTAAGCTGTTGTGGGTTCTGACCTCAATCCTGCGCATAATCTGCCGAGAAAACCTCAAGACCGAATAGCTGAACATAGTGATGCAAATCAAACCAAGATTTCCAGCTATGTTGTACACGTGAATAGATTAGGCTTTAGGTTTTGACTAGAGATTTTCATGGCACGGCCTCTGCCTCCACACTTCACGCTTGCATACAAGCAGGTTGGAAGTCGAGACGTACTCTTTGATATCTACCTTCCCGAGATTCCTTCGTCAGAAGGCAATGGAACAGTACCAGTACCTGCCGTTGTCTACTTTCATGGGGGAGGTTTGACTGTGGGGAACAGGGAAAGCTGGTTTCCCTTCTGGCTGCACAGTAGGAGAAAGTCAATTAATAACGGCTTATTGCGAATTCAGATGCTCTCCAGGTAGAACAGTAGAATTGGGCTTCGCTTTTTTGAGCGCAGACTATCAACTCCTTCCTCCAGCAACAGGCCACGATATCGTTTCTGACGTTCAAGATTTGTTATCTTTCTTGGGTGGTAAGGGTGTTACCTTTCCAGCGTTCACGGCAGAAGCGCAGAGGCAGGTCAGCTGCAAGATTAACACTGATGCCTTGGTACTCGCGGGATCCAGTGCTGGCGGTCTATGCGCTTATCTCGGGGCTGGTGCGCATCCAAGACCGAGAGCTTTGCTGTCGCTGTATGGGATGGGTGGTGACTTTCTAGTAAGGGGAAGCATGCAAAGGTACTCGATGTTTTCTTATCATGTATACAGACGCCCTACTGGTTGGAACCGAAACGGGACATTTTCATCCCCGGTAGAGAGATCCTAGATCCAAGAGAATTTGAGGATTTCATTTACCCCTCGCACTCGTCAACTGTGACAGACTCGCCACTCAAGTACCACCCTGATGATCATCTGACCCCTGGTCTTCCTGCTAACCCCCGAATGTACCTTGCACGGCTGTACTGCCAACTCGGCACTTATCTGGATTACTATACAGGCGAGCACGACCCCAGTCTAAGTCAGAATTTCATGCAGCAGAGACAGGGGGTACTAGTGACACCCGAGGAATATATTGGCGACGCACAGTTAAGGACCATACCGGAGGATTGGGGAGGGCCACTGATTCCGGCACGTCATCGATTCCTCTTTCCTCAGTTGTCTGTCACATCAGAGTGGCCTGAAGTGTTCTTGATCCACGGTACAGAAGACTATCATGTTCATTGCCATGAATCAGAACACTTGAAGGAGCTATTGGAAAAGGCCAAGGTAGAGGTGACACTGAAGGTGGTCGAGGGCAAAGGTCACTCATTTGATTATGATCCATCAGCAGAAGAAGAGTGCAGTGGCCTATTCAAGGAAGTTAGCAAATTTTTGCAGAGGGTTTTGAGTGTGACTTCCCATTGATAGATACTCAGTCGATGCGAGTGCTGTTCACGACCCATCCAAAAATACATAACTTGAAGACCCCTGAGTACAACGAAAAGATACCACTTGAAATTTTTACTTGATTCTTGTACAGCAGCAAGAACTCCAGAGCCAGTTACTATACCTTCTCAAAGTGGGATCACTTAATTTATAATTATGAAAGAGAATGGAATCTGGGGTATCTAGAATGTATGTAGAGGCCCAAGATCGTGTGGGGACAACCTCAGAATTGTAGAAATTGTAGATCGAAGATTGATCGAAGCTTGTTGAGTGGGTTTTATGACTGATAAAATGTAAATTACATAAGTGACCCTGATCATTCGTATG
>Ga0153939_1001213_pt1 | contig 10232 bp, 17 predicted proteins | sample TSNJ023MetaG_FD_104734 | JGI IMG/M metagenome (GOLD analysis project Ga0153939, IMG submission 104734) | Attine ant fungus gardens microbial communities from New Jersey, USA - TSNJ023 MetaG | ecosystem: Host-associated > Fungi > Mycelium > Unclassified | place: USA: New Jersey, Brendan T. Byrne... | reverse complement strand
ATCTTCACAAAAGCCAAGTGATAAATTCACCCCTTCATATAGCCCCAGATCCATAGCCCTACGAATAAGTGTTGTAACCGCCTTTTTATTATAGGATATAGGATATCTGCAATACTGAATTTTCCCTCCATTGAATAAATCCCAAAAACGATTTTCTAGATTTTGCTTTTCGATTGGGGTTATATCCTCTGTTACATGACAATGGAAACTATTGCTAATATATGATTTATCAGATACTCCAGATATGATCCCGTATACTTTACGGAATTGTTCGACTTGCAATCCGCATAAGCTTTCGGCTGGCGTCCCATAAATTGCATATAATAAGTCATCCTCTTTTTTATATTGGGCAATCTTTTCATTTATATATTTCATAGTTACTAATGCAAACTCACCATCTTCTGCAATGGTTTTACCGTTATATAATGTCTGCAATTCATTTAATGCTGTTATTCCGAATGATAATGTCATCGGCTTCAGTATGGGTTTTATTTTGTCTGTTGGTTTTAAACTTCCACCATATAAGCCACCCTCACAGAATGCAACGGGGTTTACAGATGCTCTCAGTTCTCCCAAGTAATCATATGTTCTCTTATGTAATCCCCGTATCATTTCTAAGTAATAATCAAGAGTTTCATGGAAATTCTTACTTTCGTGATTCGCTTTCGCTAAAATCATCGGAAGGTTTAAACTGACCACACCTAAATTAAAGCGACCTTCATACACTATCTTGTCATTTTCGTCTGCCGGTTCCATTCCTCCATTTTCGTACCACGGTGACAGGAACGCACGGCATCCCATGGGACTGATTACTTCTCCATATTTTTTATATACATTTGGAACGTAGCCATCACCAGTGAGACTTAACCAATCTGGGTACATTGTTTTTATACTGCAATCAACCCCAGCATTAAACACGTCCTCATTTATGCATCCTTCTCCATGAAGATTTTTATCATATAAAAAGACCAGTTTCGGGAATAATACTGGTTTTTTAAACCCCTTCCGGCCTTGCCCATCTTTATGGACATTTAGAAATGTTATAGAAGCCATTTTTCCAAATTCAGTAGCATCCAGTCCAAATGTCATTGTAACAAATGGGTAATCGCCCCTAGAAGATCCAACAGTATTTAACTTATATTCAATCCCCTGCCACCCCTGTTCAAAATCTCTTTTTACTTTAGACACGGCATATTGCCTCGCCTTATCCAGAGTACGTCCATTTACAATATTTCCAGGCAAAATATCACTAACTATCCTATAATATTCATCAAAATATTTTACATAGCTTTTTTGAGCATAAGGAGCCAAAACACTATCTACTCTTGGTATGGTAAAACCACCATATTGCTGTGCTGCCGTACCCAGAATGATATCCCCCATTACATCAAAGGCTACGTCCAGAGTGTTCGGCTCGTTATACCAGATATTTCCCATTTCAAACCCACCAGACATTACTTCATCTACTTTAAATAGGCAACAATTAAAGCTATCTAATCTGGCGCTCCTATCATGTATGTAGATGTATCCATCTTTAGCCGCCTGTCTTTCATCTACGGTAAGAAAGAATTTTTTATATAATTCTCCATTTAATGAATTAAAAATCAAACTTCTCTTCGTCGCTACTAAGGCACTGTCGGTATTAGCATTATCTTTATCGCCAATGTACCGGATCTTTTGAGATTCTTCAAAAACCTTATCCATCATATGCACAAAATCTTTTTTATAATTTCTGTATTCTTTATACATCTTTGCAATGTCTGGATTAAATTCATCGAGAACCGATTCTACAATACTGTGCATTTCATAAACTTCTGTATCCTCTAAGTCATTGGCAACTAACTCTTCCCAGACCATATCACAGATTGTTTTATAATCTTCGTTGGTCAGCTTGACCATTGCTCTTTGTGCAGCCTTACTGACTGCATTAATTATTTTTTGATTATCATATTCTTCTTTAGTGCCATCTTTTTTAATTACGTACAATGTATTCATAATCACCCCCATGTTATTATACCTCAATGAACAATATAAACCTTGTAATAGCCAGTGATGGAGTATGCTTCACAATTTGATCCGCTTGTATGCTCACAAGTATTTACGCAAACATCAATGACTCCACCACCGACTCCTCGATCTTCTACGAAAAATTCCCCTAGCCCCTCTATATAGATCCTTGTCCCAAATGGAACACCTTTCATAGCCACTGTATGCCACGGCTTAAGGCTGGCTCCTGATGCAGTTTTTCCTCCATTGCCACCACCATTACAACAATCTCCGTACCCATAACCAGTGATATAATAATCTCCAATGTATTCTAAGTCTGTATCTTTTCCATCACTATCTGTTGAATCTTCTGTGTCTTCAACCTCCATAGATTCAGTTTCAATTACAGAGGATGACTCGGCGGTTCCTTTCCCTACTATCTTTGATTCTATCTTGATTGAAATCGTCGTTTTACCAATGTCAGGAGTTTCGATTTCCGTACTTTCCGTAACCGTTGTTTCGGTTTCTGCTGCCAACGTTGGTAATACAATAATTTGGGACTCATTGATTACTGGAATAGTAGTTGCCGTTGTTTCTTCTAAATCGTCCGACCATCCCATCGTTACAATCGGAAAAATGATTAAAATGATACCAACAATGAGCCCCAAATACCTGAATAATCTTCCTTTAACCTTTGTATGATTCTTCTGCCACTCTATAGACATACCTCTTCTTTCTCAATTTTTATATCTTCGCATATTTTATATGGGATATTATTATTTTTACAAAAAGCTATTTCTCCCAAAACCCCCGTGGAATCGTCGTAATCGTCGAATACCCACATTTCATGTGAAAGTCTCAGTAATGCAAGACACATGTCCAATCCTTCTTTATATGACACGTCTGCATATAGAAAACCAAATGCGTGAATTGGGGACAGAAAAATATAATCTGGATACTTTTTAACTAAATATTTAATTATGTCTCTTACTCTATATTTGTTTTCTGGATTGTTTTGATATTTATGAGATATATAGATAAGCTTTTTCTGCTTTGGAGTTGATAGAAATTCCTCATATTTTGAAATTACTTCATTCGCAATTTGATATGGGCTTCTACTTCCTTCATTAATAATAATTGTTTTTGATAGTTCTTCCGCACCTATAAAGTCGATATCATCTGATTTTAATCTTCGTTCCACTTCTTCGTTGTTATCCCCTCTTCCGCTTTCGCCACACAACCGCTTCATAATCACGGTTTTACTTGCTTTAATAAAGACGGGGTAAATATCATAGGGTTGTGTCTTATTTGCTTGACTGAGAAGTTGTGTTATTCCATTAGGGGGGATAATCATAATGCTTCCTCTGCTATAATCCTCCCACGCGCTTCCGTAATACCACTTTCCATAAATAGTGCTGTATGTATTCGTTTCACCAAAAAATCCATTTTCTTTCTTCTTTAAGAATTCTTCATTATCGATAAAATGATAATCAACACCGTTTATTTCACCTTCTCTTGGCGGCCTAGTCGTGTATGTCACGATCCGTCTATAACCTCTTCCCTCAATCGACTTAGCCACACAGGTTTTACCAGAACCCATTCCTCCATATAAGACAATCATTCACTTAGCTCCTTCGTACATAATCAATTCTGCTGAATATGGGAGGGATTGCACCCAATCAATGAAACTAATTGGATATTCTGTAAGATTACGATATCCTTTTTTAAAAAACATATTTCGTATATTTTCATAACTCAGCGTAGCAGTATGTGTCTGCATCCATGACGAAGGAAGCCACCTCATCAACTCCTTCAAATAGCGTTCATCATTGGTTTCTAGATATTTCGTTCTTAACGCCTCCAACCATGTGATTACATAGGACACTTGTTTTACTTCTTGGAGATCTTCGTTAAAATCGTCTATTTCAAAGCGCTCTAGAGTAATTGGAGCATCCTTTATTCCGGTTATCATGGAAGTATTTATCGTAGTTCCATCTTCATATGTAACGAATTCCTTCCACCAATATATAGGGGCAGTAATAGTTACCGACACTAATATCTGCCTTAGAAATTTACGATGCTCTGAACCTCCGTGAATAAGCCTTTGAGCTAAAGCCAAATCGTTCTCCCCAATATCGTACCCGTATGGCTTTTGACAACTATCACTTTTGTGATGGCTATTCATTGGAAGTATCAGTCCATAAAAAGCCTCTTCAAAATTGTATACTTTTGTCCTTTCAAATTTCACGAATATGAATCCTCCCATCCACAATTACGACATGATCTAATATATATATCCTCAAATACTCTTTGATCCCCGTATTCCCCCCTATATTCTGAAATGGTATCAATTGTTAACTCGGCAAAACATAATGGGCATAATTCACATCCTTGGCATATTTCCCATAGCCTATTTTGCACTATTGGCTCATGTGTACTTTTAAACAAATCACTTAATATAGGAAGTAATTCATCAATATCCTTATATCTCTTTTCGATCGCTTCCACTATTTCACTTGCATAATATATATTCACCACTCCTATCATGATCAATACAGCAGTCTTTTAGGATAAAAGATTCCGTATGATTCCCTACATCAATAACTAACCCACCATCTTCTTTTTTCAATTCAAGCTTTTTGATCCTATATGATCTCTCTTTACAATATTTTCTCACGCATCGTTCAGCTTCACCAATTGTATCCGGCTCCGAGATCTTTTTTAAGTTTCCAAGATAATTTTTGAAGTAAAGTTCCATAAGTATCCCCCTCAATCTCAACCTAATGGTTTTTGAGTATTCTTAACGCCACAAACCCTTGTATTTACGACGAGTCTCAACTAATTCTTCATACTCCCGCCTTGATAATATTATCCGCTTATCATTGTCAAATATGCAAAGAGTAAAATGCTCACCTTGGTCTGTTTCGAATGCAAACATACAATTACCAGATTTCTTACAACCTTCCCTGTTAATGAAGTTTTCGCGAACGGATCGAATGGCATCATCTATAGTACTCTTTTCCATTATTATCCCCCATTTCTTTCGATTCTGAAAAATCCTCTTATCGTAATTCCATTATCAAACTGAATGTATCCTTCTTTGCTTCCATGCCCACAACAAGCATTCAGTACTTTTCCTAAATTCTGAATGCAGTAGTCGTCTCTGCGTTCATTTGGATGTTGACCGCAACTGACACATGTCCGGCATGCGGTATCTTCTGAAGCCACCTCTTCGGTATCGGCGTATACCCATTTATTATCTTTATAAATAATTTCATGCCCATTATCATATGATTTTGCGCCCATATTTTTCCTCTCTATTTTTTTATTTTATACATTATATTTATTAACCATCTTTGATACCTAAATAATTTAATCCCAAGCATCTCTTCTACATACTTAAATGGATTTTTTTTAAATTTTTTTCTATAATCATAAATCCCCTGCGCAAACTCGTGCCCTTCCAACATCCAAACGGGTATGTATCTGTCTAGAGGTTTTCTTGTATCAATCCGTGCAACAACATATACTGGAAATTCTGTGTAGCTTGTGTCTAAGCAAACAGTTTCATAGAAATTGGAGCGCTCACCCCTTCTGTTTCCTGATTCATCTGTGATTGTCTCTATTTTGCTGCCGTTTTCAAATTTGATTGTAATGTCGACCTCCTCTAATTTTGCCGTCCAAAGAATCTATGTGACTTTCAACCAATCCCATTCATCTATTGCTTCCATTACTTCTTTAAAAGAATATCCTAACGGTTCCAACATTTCTTGATCACTTGTAAAAAAGAATCCTCCACCCATTCCACCCATTTCTATTGCTGGCATAAGTGGTTCCCACCAAACTTCTACGTTTGTATGCCCTAATGCTTCCAGTGCTTTTTTGATTATCTTTTGTTTAGGAGAAGCATTAACCTTTTCAAAATATTTTCCCAATAATTATCCCCCTTCTTTTTGAAATAATGGTTTCAATTATTATCAACGAGATGCTTTCTCATTTTTTCTATACCTTCTATCATCCACAAGTAATTCTTTTTTACATCTCTTATGCAACCACCAAAGTTGTAATAATGTTCTAATGGAAGTTCCCAATATTCCTTCTTTAGCAAATGTGTATTACTTTTGAACTTATACCATATATCATTTAGTATTTTATTTTCAAAATTATCATCAACTCTTTTGCTTTTAAATTGTAGAATTTCCTTACCGAGTTTCTTGGCATTAAAGCCATAGACGCTTCTCAGTCTTTCTTTTTCTGGACAATCTTCAATGCCCATCCAATACCAATATCCTTCAACAGACATGAAATTTCCATCCTTAGTGTTGATTGGGAATTTATAAAAGTTACTTAGCATTTGACCCAATTCGGTTTTACCTTGACTGTAAATATTGATATGAGTTATTCCATCTTTATTAGGATCGATATAAACACCCCCCACGTAATTTTATAAATTTTAATCTTCCCTATATATCTTCCTGTTTTCGTTATGCACTTCGCACAACATGGCCAATTCAAGTGCCCAGCTTCGCATGAGCTTGAATATCTCTTCCTCATTCCGGATTATATTATGACACTGTTCGTAGAATTCAGAATATCTTACAAGAGCCTCTGAAAGTTCTTTGATCCTCCTTGGAATAACATACCACTCAGGGGATACACCTATTGGTGGTTTTAGATAATCAGTCATATTTTTCCTTTCTTTTTAAAATGAGAGTTTCATGCACATTTTACTTCTCTGATTCGTTATCAATTAAGACTTCTGATTCAAAATCTCTAATTGCAATAACATCAATATGCAAGTCCTTCGTGTCAACCTTAAACCACATTTTAATTTTAGTTTCGTCTATTTCACATTTATAGCCTTCATTGACATTTTCGTAATATTTATCACCTATACAATGTAAAACTTGGCCTGCAAGATATGATTCTATTTTATACTGCAATTTCTCCCAACCAATTCCGGTATTGTTAAATACTATGTGGAAATGAACACTGCACTTTGGGGCAATCATTAAGTTTCCTCCTCCAATCTATTGTTTCAAATGCTTGAGAGTTTCATGCATATTTAAAATGCAAATTCATAATCATATAATTCCAGTTGTTTTTTATTCCCATCTATCGTCAAATCGCATTCATCCCATAAATATTTTCTATCTTTTATAATATCAAGATTATTATTTATCATCTCTAAGAAGGAATAAAACTTATTCAGCCTTTCCAACATATTTAATTCTATTTTTTCGTCTTTATCATAACTATTAAATTTATAAAAACTTAAATCTAATTCAAATTGATTTGATTCTATGTATCCAGGGTAATAGTATATAAAGCTAAATTCCTGACAATATAATATTTTTTCATCTTCTACATTGTCATACCAATCATAATCAGTAAAATCGAATTCGGAATATTTATTTTTTAAATTATTCAAATACTCCCTTACCTTATTTATCTCAATTTTTATTTTGTCCGTAACAATGAAATAATCGTCAAGTGTTTTATAATAATCCTTGTCTATTTTCCTATATTTAGCCCCTCTTTCGTATGAAAAATTACCATGGCTCTCTGCTGTAAAATCCAGTTTCCCACACTTACAAACAGACCTATTGTTTTTCATATTGATTCTACTATCATATATGGATTCGATTATATCTCCGCAGTCCAAGCATTCTAACTGTATTTTTGAATAACCCATATTGCCCCCTTTCTTGAATTGCATCTCCGATTATTATTTTTCAACCCATTTCTTAACTACTACTTCTTTTAGTTCCACTTCAATGCATTCAACATCATCATCGTATTCCCAAGGGCTTTCATCCTGTGCTTCAGTGGCTCCCTCCCCGTAATATGTAGAATAAAATACCCCATTGTTCTCAAAAATAATTCTGTGATGAATTGTCCACCTTCCTGTATCTACAATTTCATTATGAATCGCACTCCCCGGCAAATCTAGTTCATTAATTAAATAATCCTTACTGAATACTTTTTTAGCCATTTTGTATATCCTCCTCAGATATTATTCCCCACCCCATACAATGAGGGCACTCTTTATAGTCTTTATTAATTTCACGCATTAAATCTTCAAGGTATTCACTTACTTTTTTCTCCAAATCAAGATAATTTATTCCGCAAATTGATGGCGCAAGGACACAATCTTTTCCATAATCAGATGAACTAGATTTATTTTTCAGATTAAGAATCGTCTGTTTTTTATCTGTTATATTCTTCGTGACCCATCTGGGTTTTCTTCTTTTATCTCCTTTGTTTTCATCGTAAGAATATTGATATGGATCTGCCAAAAGTATCTTCTTTACTACTTCAAAATGAAAATCATAATCGGAAGAAATATCTGCATATCTTTTGTCAATATGCAATTTCACATGATTTCTAATTATGCTATACATCTGCTCACTCGCAACGAAACACGGCTTGTCACATAACACGGATGGATGATATTGAATTTTATCTAAAAGGTAATTATCAGCGTATAATTTGTTCTCAACAAAGCTAAAATCTTCTTTGTCATATATGACGTTAATTTCAAATTCAATATCCTCGTATCCACCATCTTCTTCGTCATAGGCTCTCTTATATAGTCCAGCGACTTCTTCATACTCTTCACCAAGTTTCTCAGCAACTATCGTCTTGGGCATAATATCGCTTGGAGTATAACCGTCTTTCAACTCATATCTAATGTTGATCTGCTTATTAGGTAGTTTTCTTTGAATTTTTGTAGGTAGTGCTGATAACTTAAACCAATTGTTCTGATATGTCTTCTCTGCAGCCGCCCCATCAAATAATAAATATTCAATCATTGGTAATCCATAATTATTTTTATTCTTGCCGGTTTGTATATAAACGCATTTTGCGGTTATTATAACGTCATATTGAATTGGTGCATTATCGCTCATTCGCTCTCCTCTTGATCATTTAGTACGGCGACACAAATTACCCTTACTTCATCCAAAATTACACGCCCCTCTTCTTTGTGTGATTTAACAACGGAAAGCTCTATATCGTATTTCGAATTATCAAAGTTAAAGTATGATCTATCCATGATCCTGCCCCGTATGAAAAACTCTCCGACCAATAAATTCGCATCATTGTCAAATTCTAAATCTTTCATCGCTACTCCGATTGGAATACCAGTCGCTTCTTTCCGGTAGTCAATCAATGGCACATGTTTACTATTTTTTAGTGCCTTTTCTATAAAATCTTTTGAAATATATCTGTAGTCACTATTAATCCCCAAAGGAATTCGAACTTTTAATGATCTTAATTTTTCTTCCATAATCCGTCTCCTCAATTGAAGCATATGATTTTGTATTTTATTTCTCTTTTCTTTTTGGTGTAAAGAAATTACCACAGTACCTACTATGCGCCCAAATCCATATACCATTATCTCTATCATTTTTACAGTTTTCTCTATTCCCACACATTTCATTACCAGTATAGAAATCGGCATAGATATGTTTGCATTTGGAACACCGCGTTTCTTTTCTTTGGAAACATTCCCCACAGTCTAATTTTATTTCATTTAATACATCATAATTCGGACTGTGATTATTCATACAAGTGTTATTATCTCTGTGCAAATATATACAACCAACGCATCTGTATTCTTCCCCTGATTTTGGATTGTTGCGTTTATATTTTTTGTAATTTGACAATGCAATCGCTCTATCTTTTTCTCTTTGCCCTTTTATTCTGTCACTAAGAAGCTTTAATACCTCTCCGGTTTTACATGGATTTGATAACTGATTCCACTCAACCGAAATTTTTTGTAAAGTATCATAAACGCTTGGTATGCTATTTTCTTCTGTCAAATAAATTTCACCTCCAAAACTTTGGGTATTTACCTTTTATCTCCTCTGTACACTATGGAATTCCTATACCAAAATGAAACATCTGTAAGCGGATCAATTTTACATTGTGGCAAAATATAATCGAGTACTTTATCAAAACAATTGCAACACATGTTTAGATCTATCTTTGTCAAATCATACTTACTGCCAAATCCAACCTTATAATGTAATCCGAAATTTGCACGTTCATCCAATATATTAAATTTTTCCCCGCATATATTACATACTTGTTCTCCCGTGTAATGTATCACCTCTGGTTCGTTGTTAGATTTTTTTTCATTAACCATTTCTTCGTAGATCTGCTTAATTAACATTTTTTGTCTTTCAGTCATATTATTTCTTCTCCTTTTTCTTCCATCTCTCCCGATGAAATCATTCTTT
>Ga0153939_1001212_pt1 | contig 10239 bp, 15 predicted proteins | sample TSNJ023MetaG_FD_104734 | JGI IMG/M metagenome (GOLD analysis project Ga0153939, IMG submission 104734) | Attine ant fungus gardens microbial communities from New Jersey, USA - TSNJ023 MetaG | ecosystem: Host-associated > Fungi > Mycelium > Unclassified | place: USA: New Jersey, Brendan T. Byrne... | reverse complement strand
AGCCATCCTCACTGACTTACAGCGCGCTCGCCGCAATGACCCTGAATGGGAGGCTAACCCCAATGTCCGCCTTGATCCAGACAGCATCGCCAGATCGTACTTGTATCTAGTTGGACAAGACAGATCCGCTTGGACCTGGGAATTAGACCGTGAGTTTGACGATCTGGCCTGTTTTGAAGCTGATCATTGTTTCCAGTCCGACCATCTCACGAGCGGTGGTGAGGTCTGGGTCTAGGTTGCTACTGTATGAGTTCCTGTAGAGAGTCTAGGAGCGCGACAAATCTTAAATTTCGGTCTGATGAAATCTGGGCCAGATATGATTCCCATAGTAACATTCTGCAAATGAACTATCCTTTTGTGCTGTAGCATGACACATTGAGACAAACTATGATCTCACCTCTCTTGAACCGCTTGGTGGATGAACTACTGCCTATAAGCTGTGAAAATGTTCATTGTTATCTGTATGATGTCTGGTCCTGTCCTGGGTACTTCCGCTGACTTATCCTCAACCCAGTTGAAGCTATTCTCTCAATCAACAAACTAATCTGTCTGAATTTTGTTATGTGGCCCTTCTCTGAGTCACTACCAAGTCCAAGGATGTACAATAAAATACACAATGCGGTTGTTTGGCCAAAGAAAGGTATGCGCTAATATTGCTTTCCCAGTCGAGTGTAAAAATAGCCTAATTGGATCCCATTGTTGATGAGAACGAGACAGGACGGACAGAGAACCATGCATAGGACAACGCAATGGTGAAGGCAAGATCACGCTTTAGTTGTCTCCCGGATGCGTTGTTCTACCATCTTGACTGTATTATGTCTGTTTCAATGGTTTATCTACGTTCTGGAATGACACGGGCCCTTTGGCATGAGAAATTTCCACTTGTGAATTATCGGTCAGTTGAATTACAGCTGAATCATTCACCACCCACACCCCTGTATAAATGATGTGGAACAAGGGATACTCGTCGATCATTCATCCTCTTTGAAATAATGTCAGTACATGCTCAATCTGTTTCACCTCTCGCTCCTATCGGTGTAAACGCTGCATTGGACCCCTCAGTCCAACCACGTCCAAAGATCTTCGATGAATTTGCTTTGACAGATCGGGTTGGAATCGTCTCTGGTGGCAATCGTGGAATTGGCCTCGAAATGGCTTTAACTTTATGTGAACTGGGCGCGCGAGTGGTATATTGTTTGGATTTACCAGAGATCCCTTCGGAGGAATGGCAGAAGACGAAAGAGTATGTAGTGAAATTGGGGAACAATTCAAGGCTGGAGTACATCAGTGTTGATGTGACTGATCAAGACAAGGTATGGAAGATTGGGGAAGACATTGGCAACAAGGAGAAGAGGATGGATGTCTGTGTTGCTGCTGCGGGTATTGTGAAGAGTCATACAGATTGTCTGGAATACCCTGCGAAACAGTTCCAAGAGGCAGGTTACAATCACATTTGTTTAGGATTTCTGTTGATCTTAATAGGTTATCAACGTGAATGTTAATGGTGTTCTATTCACGGCACAAGCAGCTGGTAGACAAATGTCTAAATTCGGCAATGGAGGCAGCATCGTTCTGATTGCATCCATTTCGGGGACGATCACCAATAAGGCGAGCAGGGTGTAAAACAGGTCGTTCATTTTTGCTGAATTCCTCATTCAGGGTCAACCAGTAGTGTCTTACAATACCAGCAAGTCGGCGGTCCTTCAGATGGCCCGCAGCATGGCCTGCGAACTTGGACCAAAGAAGATACGGGTAAACACAATATCTCCTGGACATATCCACACGAGGTGAGTGACATCCATGCATTCGGATTAGAACTGTACTTACGGGGCGCAAACAGCATGACGGCAGCATTCCTTGATAAGGAGCTGCAACTCCTTGACAAATGGTCCAGTTCGAATCCGTTAGGTCGGATTGGTCAGCCAGATGAACTGCGTGGCGTTATAGCGTGGTTGGCCAGTGATGCATCAAGCTTCTGCACAGGTAGCGAGTACGTCAATTCCAGAGTGAGTACCATGTGAGTTCTGAATTTGGACCCCAGCATTCTCATTGATGGCGGTTATCGCGCGTGGTGACAAGACTCAACGTTCTCGAAAGAAGTGGGTTAGGTTCGGTTCGCCGACTCTCCTCTAGGTAAGACCCTATAAGTCGCAATGATAGTATGTCTATGTAGAAATTGATATACAAAGCAAAATGATGGAAAGTTAGCTGCGTGCGAAATTGGTCTTTCTGATGCTCCGACTTGCTTTTCCAGTCCCTCGGCCTTCGCTCAGCCGACGTCCAATTCCAATCTAATACTCAGGTCATAACAAAGTAATCTAGGAGAAGATGTCTTGCTCTTTACTATCATCAATGGTACAATGTTGCAGTGGTCAAAGATCAAAGAGCAATAACTTCTACCAGGGTCAGCTTCTAAGTCGTGTAGCACGGGTGAGTTCAAGCTGCCGTATTTCTGTGGAGCTGTTTCAATGAAGGCCGGGAGGATATTGCATTGGCCGTACGGAGTGTGTCACCTGGTTATCTTTCAATGGTCCATATCCTGCAATCTAAAGGGATTTTTTGCAGTCTCATTGTCCACCTGAGCGCCTGGCATAATTAGCAGAAGCTGTCTCAACTCATCTATCCGCCGAATTATGAGAACGCGAAATCATATACATACCGGAGAACCCCGTTAATCCGTTGGATGAGGATATGCAGGATAAATTATGGGCAGACGAAGATACTCTGAACATCTGGACAACTGTAGACAAGAAGTGATTATATATATCTCAGTAGAACGGAAGGGTTGATTTTCCTCATTCATTGAGTGATAGCCATTTTTTTCCACTGGTTCCGCCGAAATTGACAAGTCCTTTTTGTGCTACGAGCATAATGTAGTCCCCCAAGCTTGATACACCAGCGGTGCGATAGACGTCCTTGGATAGCATCATGCCTATGTCCGACAGTACATTGCCTTCTGCCCTTGTCTTTTGTAGGCATTGCAACAAGGGAAGGAACACTGCACTACCAGTTGGGGATGACTCTGGCAAAGGCATCACCATTTGGGATGACAACGGCTTCAACTCTGTACTGGCGAAACCACTTCTTCTAGGTGCCCACCAGCTGGACTTACTGCTCTCCCATTCACCGCCTTCGCCCCCGCCGCTATTTACTGCACAATTCTCGGTCGGCACTGTTTCGAACTGCTGTAATGCCCTAGACTCAGACTGCTCAGGACCACTCGGATGTCTTGACGATACAACAAGGTTTTATCCAGGCTATGAAGAGGAGTTCAATAATTGGTTTATTGAAGATGGTTTAGATACACCAGTTGGCTTGGTCTTCGATGTGACCGCTGTTTGTGGCTTGAAAAAGGTCAGGTAATCTTTGAGCTGCAATTTCAGAGGGTGTATGTGGCAGTGTTGGCTTCTGTATAGCAGCCTGAGGCTTCGGACGAGAGGTAGGAGAAGTGAAGTTCGTATTGACAGCCGATAAAGAAAATGAAGTGCCATGGTTAGACACATCGAATAGGCGCCTTATACCACTTGCTTTCTATTGGCTCGCCCTGGTTGACTTGACTGTCCCATGTTGAGCATTGACACCCACGTTGGGCTTCTCTGTTGATTGAGATCCAGAATGTCTGTGTTCCAATTGAAGAGGCGATGGTGCTAAGTAGCAAGTTAATTTATCTTCAAACATTGCAATACATGTATAGTAGTAAGCAGTAAACCATAAGTGTTTTCATTTGAAGGTACCAGCACAGGATGCATGTATTGAACTTATTGTTTTATTGTAGGCATTGGTTGTAGATACCTATCTCTCAAACAGTCCAACCACTGTTCAATTATTTCAACAGCATAAATTGCAGCCAAATTATGAGAGCAATCTCAGGGTTCATCTGCCAAGGACATTGAAGTGAGTAAAACTAGATAGTTTTGGATGATTCATTGATACATGTCACAGGTCCAGTGCTCCCCATGTGGTGTCCGGTTTATGGATAGATAGAAGCCGCTCGAGGCTATTCTTCCGGGACTGGAAAGATCTAAACTGGGTTGGGTTTGGCAGTGATCGAATGTCGAAGTATGCGTCATTCAACTCAAGGCAGGACTAAGTACGAATTGCCCGGTTTAAATATTCGCGGCCTGGTTTCACAAGATAATTGACTACCTCACATTCAGAGGACTCATGGAGTGGAGCACCGCGTGAACATGGTGCATGTGATCTTTATACATCGTGGAGAACGTTTGGTTCCTATTCTTGTCTTTGTAAATGGCGATGATAATTGAGATATCGGTGCCTATGCAATTATTTTTCCTGTGCAGAGAGCCTTACCTTGTGCACGACTGCGCTGTTGTATATGGTATCCAATTTTATTTTTTATGTTGATATTTTTTGATCTATGATTTGGCAGTCACAAGGAGTGACGTTTGTGAAAGAGTTACCTATTGCGTGCGACCGCAACTGCTGCATATCCTCAATGATTTATCTTGTGGGGAAGATTTGCTCCATTCTTAAAGCCTTGTCACGGAGGACCTGTTCCGCGTTCTTTGATGTATCGTAAACCTTCGTTCAGGACACGTACCTGACTATAAATTACTTGGGGAATACTCCTGAATTTCCTCGTTCGTTGGAGACCCACCATGGTTACTCAGCAATCCTCTTCAGCTGCTGCATCCACTCAAGAACAGGAGGCTTCTTCCCTCGATAAGGAGGCTTCTCTGGACAAAGAGTCTTCTCTGCGGGTGGTGGATGACCCCCATAAAGTTCCACTATATAACCCTCATGTCGACGTTAGCGTTGTCGACGAACGAAAGCTCATGAGGAAGATTGATTTACGGTTGGTTCCATGGTTGGCCTTGTTGTATCTTCTCAGTTTCTTGGATCGGACGGGTATTGGAAAGTGGGTGTCCAAAACCCTATCGTTGCATCATCTAACCATCGCTACAGTGCCAAAGTAAGATGGCTCATACATGACAATTAGCCGAATTGACAATGTAAACAGCTATATCATATGCAACAAGACCTTCACCTGACTGACACTCAATATCTACTCACCTTGACGGTTCGGTTGATCATCCAAATTTTACAATAAGGATGCTTATCGAGGATTATGCAGATCTTCTTCTTTAGCTATGCTGTGTTTGAGGTCCCCTCAAATGTCTTCCTGAAGAGACTTCGCCCATCCATTTGGCTTTCTTTGTTGATGCTCCTCTGGGGCATCATGATGGCGAGAATATTTTCCTCATTAGAAAGACAAAAAGCTGATTTATCTATCAGACGGTACAGGGTCTGGTACACAATTATGGTGGTTTGTTGGGTGAGTCACGATAACACTCGTAGAACCTTTCCCTCTGATCAGATACTCAGGCATGAGGTGGATGCTTGGAGTGTTTGAGGCTGGCCTTTTCCCTGGGGTCAATTATTATTTATCTTGGTGAGTAAGCTGGTTCTTGGCGTGTAAGAGCGAAACTTATACCTCTGAAGCTGGTACAAACGTTCCGAATTCGGTCTTCGCGCAGCAGTATTCTTCTCCGCCGCCTCTGTGTCAGGTGCTTTCGGTGGTCTGCTAGCCGTGAGATTCAACTGATATGATTAGCAAGGGAGTTATTAATATCTGGGTAGGCTGCGATTTCAAATATGGATGGGATTGGTGGGAAACCTGCCTGGGCTTGGATATTCAGCAAGTAGACGCTATTGAGTTCCCCTTACTCAACCTCTGATCATCCCATCAGTAATCGAAGGACTAGCTACGGTGGTTGCCGGTGTCTTGTCTTTCTGGATTGTTCAAGATTTCCCGGACTCAGCCAAGTTTTTGACCGAGGCGGAACGAACTGTGGTCGTTCGACGGTTGCAAAGTGATGACCAATTCAGTGCTGCAGGCGAAAATTTACGTTGGAAATATATCTTTCAGAGTCTCCTGGACTGGAAAACGTGGGTTGGAAGTATGTGGCGAAGTATTAGTTTATTGCTCTAGCGTGAAAACTGATTAATTCGCAAAGTGATCTGCTATAGTGGCTCGGATATGCCTCTTTATGCATTTTCACTCTTCCTACCCAGCATTATCAATCAGGTAAGCCTGAATTCATAGTTATCGTCGAATCAAGTCTTTGACATGTTGTACCGCTAGCTCGGTAAGTCCTTCCTTTCTGAGGCCAAGAAGTGGTATAATGTTTGTGGGCAGGCTTTAAGGCAACCCCTGCCAATCTGCTGACAGTCCCAGTCTATGTTTTTGCCTGCATCATCACTTGTGTTGTCAGCTTCTTTGCAGATAGGTTTGGACGCAGGGGGTGGTTTAATGTTGTCTTCATGTGTTTGGGTATGCCCATGACATGTCATTTTAGTTGATGGATCTCAAGGGAAAGAATCTAGGTGGCGCTGGGTACATCATTTTGATAGCCTCCCGCAATCCTGCGCTTTCCTACTTCGCTGTATACATGGCTACTTGGTAGGAAATCATCTCTTTTGTCCAAAAACATACTGAAAAAGTCTGTAGTGGTATTTATCCCGTGATACGTATGTTTTTTTTCAATTGTTGCTGTCCTTCAGGTCTGACTTTGTTTCATTTTCAAATTTTCAAGCCAATACAATGTAAGCCCTTTCTTCGTCTCCAAGTCAAAACATTTTCGTCTAATTTATCACAAGTGCCTGGGTATCCAACAATGTGGAAGGTTCGTACAAGCGTAGTGTAACCTTAGCTATGGTTATCAGTTTGTGAGTTCAGCTATCCCTGAGAAGTGGTTCTCGTTTCAATGAGTATTTCTCAGCGGCAACATCAATGGAGCTGTCAGTTCGAACGTGGTATGCTATATCAATGTCGCTCACCTCCAACATCACTGACCAAGCCACTTCTAGTACCGAGCGCGGGACGCACCATGGTACCCTCTCGGTCACGGTAAGCATAACAAGCATTGACATCGACCTAGCTGAAGAGCTCCACATTTACTCCTAGGTCTTGTCCTCATGTACATAGGATTAGGTCTCGTTTCTACTCTAATCATGATATTTTTCCTGGATCGCGAGAACAAGGCACGCGATAGAGGTGAAAGGGACGAGGTGATTGGCGATGGAGATGGTGGTGACAAGAATATCACGAAGAATGGACGTTTCGCGACCGTTTCAGATGCCAAGAGAGAGAAGGGTGATACTTGGAGCGGATATAGATACACACTTTGAAGTGTCTTCTCAAACCAGTGCTGGCTGTCATAGTTGAGATGAAACTGGATGTGTAAGATCATTTTATTACATTAACTTTGGAATGATATATGTTCTCCCAATCACGACACGATTTAGAGAAGTGAAACGTTCCAGACTCTTCGGTAGTGGTTCTGATACTACCTACTGATGAAATACGATCGGTGGGAGGGTACAAAATGAGTACAAACATTTACGCTACTTATATACCTTATATACTTATCTACATCATGTAACGTAGTTACCGATATCCAAATATACAAAGTACTTAATTTAGTGTAGCGTTTGATATTTTGAATGCATCAATGAGCTGTTATCGTCATCTGTAACTTTCTGGCTGGACTGTACCTGGAGCTCTGGTTCTCTAGCCCGGAAACACAGACACTGCATGGTCGAGTCTCCGGTATACACGCAAAGATGCTGGGCAGAGTCTACTTTCACTGCGGACACAGGCCATTTCAAGACTTGATATGAAACAGGTCAGACCATTCTGGCATATTTGGAAGCTGGGGAGCTTCTTTTGTTGTTCGGCTCAGGCGTCCAAGGTTCAACCATCTCATACAGCCTGCATTACATTAATATCGCAGATAACTCAGTTGACTCGATCTGCACCTTGTACGAAGAGTTTCAGGGACTGGTTATGATGATGACGTACCAGTCCATAGGTTTCTAGTCAAGTAGCCTGACAAATTTCCCAACAAAAGTTTGATCGTCCCGAGTACAGATATCCAATGTTATTCTGTTTGAGCCTAAAGAGATGGCATCTCCTAGCCGAGTTACAGACGAGAATGGTTGCCGAAGGTGGAAAGGTAAGCTGTATAGTGCTGAATTGGATGCATAGAGAGAATAATCATAAGTCTGTGCTGCCAGAGGAGTGATCGTTGACACATAGGGCCATCACTCCGCCGACCAGAAGCCTCATGGTCAGAAGTCGAACTAGTACACTCTAGTGTCTTCGTTTTAGAGAGCTCAGTTGACATGCTGTGGAGACGCAACAACTTTTGAACAGCCGAGTATTTGGATATTTGGATCGGGGGAGTGATCGTCACATGTCCTGAATCGTACCACATTTATTTTGGGCCCATTTTCATAACCCAACCTATATATACGACTATTTCAAGAATTATTCTTTACCTTCATACCCATTCTTCTGACACTTAGCAAGTCATGACCATTCCGCTCTCCAACTCTTCCCTTGATGTCGAGTCTCCTCGTCCAAAGGATGTCGGCATCCTCGCAATGGAAGTATACTTTCCTCGTCGCGTGGGTGCCATTTTTTTTCTCTATGGCGCGAAGCTCATAGTTTTTCGTCAGTGTGTCTCCGAGTCTGATCTTGAAGACTTCGACGGTGTGTCAAAGGGCAAATATACAATTGGTCTTGGGCAAGAGTACATGGCTTGGCCGGACGATCGTGAGGACATCAATTCTTTTGCTTTGAATGGTATGTCTACTTTATCATGACACGTGTCTCATGCTTAATGTCGCCTCAGTCGTCGCTAGTCTTCTTGAGAAGTATAATATTGACCCCAAGTCAATTGGTCGTATCGACGTTGGCACCGAGACCATCATCGATAAATCAAAATCCGTGAAGACCACCATTATGGATCTCTTTGCCGAGTCTGGCAATACCGATATCGAGGGTGTTGACTCCAAGAACGCCTGTTACGGTTCCACTGCTGCCCTTTTCAATGCTGTCAACTGGATTGAATCAAGTTCCTGGGACGGACGCAATGCCATTGTCGTCGCCGGTGATATTGCTGTTTATGCTGAAGGTGCCGCTCGCCCTGCTGGGGGCGCTGGTGCCTGTGCTGTCTTAATTGGTCCCAACGCGCCTGTCGTTTTCGAGCGTGAGTTTAATGTCCTGCTGCTTGTCCCAATGTCACTTCTCACATTGATATCCAGCCATTCATGGCAATTACATGGCAAATACTTACGACTTCTACAAACCTCAACTCTCCTCCGAATACCCTGAAGTAGATGGCCCTGTCTCAGTTGTCACCTACATCGCTGCTCTGGATGCTGCTTACTCTACTTTCAAGGAGAAGTATGCTAGATACGCCAAACGCGTTGGCGAAAAGATCGATTTTTCTCTTGAAGATGTGGACTATGCTATCTTCCACTCCCCTTACGGCAAGCAAGCCATCAAGGGCCATGCACGCATGTTCTTCAATGACTTCCTTTCTGCCTCTACTGCCCCGTGCTTTGCCCAAGTTCCCAATAGTGAAGCTTTCCTGAAAATCACTCACGCTGATTCTCTTTTGGATAAGAATGTCGAGAAGACTTTCATCAATGCTGGCAAGTCTAGCTTTGCCGAAAAGGTTGACCCTGCCATGGCCTGCTCACGTCGTTTGGGTAACATGTACACGGCCTCCCTGTACGGATGCCTCGCATCCCTATTGTCGAATGTTGAACCCTCAACATTGAAGGGCAAGCGTTTCAGCCTGTTTGCTTTTGGGAGCGGCTGTGCAGCTAGCTTCTTTACGGCCGTCGTGAAGGGTGATACTACTGAGATCAAGGAGAAGCTTGATCTTATGAATCGCCTGGCTCAAATGAAAGTTGTGCCTCCTCAGGACTTCGTCGATGCTCTTCATGTGAGACTATTTTCCTCCTGTTCACGGTGCTGTATATTAATGGTCGCTTCGCTAGCTTCGTGAGAAGAATCACAACGCATGTAATTATGTCCCCCAGGGCTCGCTTGATAACGTTTGGCCCGGTGCCTACTATCTTGAAAGTGTGGACTCAAAATACCGAAGGAAATATGTGCGAGCCCCTGTCAGCGCATAAAATGCTCTCCTTTCTGCTTGGATTTTCGTCTTGATATAGATTTTTTTGCCGCATTATCAAAAGTTTTATATGAATTTAGTTTAGTGCTACCGTATTTCTCTTTCATGAGTTGTAAATTATAATACCAGGAGTTCTGATCGTCAAACTTTGTGTGAGATAGTGTTGTATTTGCGCGACACACTCCATGTTTGAAAAACGTCACACCAGGATTTCTATCAACTCGACGGTATTCCACGATATCAGTTCCTATCATCCATTTACGCAGCAGGTTAGTGAATACTGCTT
>Ga0153939_1001204_pt1 | contig 10269 bp, 11 predicted proteins | sample TSNJ023MetaG_FD_104734 | JGI IMG/M metagenome (GOLD analysis project Ga0153939, IMG submission 104734) | Attine ant fungus gardens microbial communities from New Jersey, USA - TSNJ023 MetaG | ecosystem: Host-associated > Fungi > Mycelium > Unclassified | place: USA: New Jersey, Brendan T. Byrne... | reverse complement strand
TTTGACAAGGGAGAAGGAGTACATGAAGGAAACGGTTCTGAAGATATGGAATAAGCTCACAACAAAAGAAATGAAGGCGTATTTGTTCTTCGGCGTCCTTACTACCATAGTAAGTTACGCGGTTTACGCTTTTTGTATATATGAAGAGCTAAGCGTCTTTTGGTCCAATACCTGCAGTACAGCTGCGGGTATTATTTTCGCTTACGTGACCAACAAGCTTTGGGTCTTTAAAGCCCGTGAATTTTCGCTGTCCGTCATGATTCCGGAGCTTCTTAAATTTGTTTCCGGGCGGCTGGGCACCTATTTTGTAGAAACCTGGCTGCTTGAGGTTTTGATAAACAGGCTTGGCGGTAATGAATTTATTATGAAAGGCTTTACTTTGTCGTTTGTGGTTGTGGCAAACTATATTATTAGTAAAAAGGCTGTTTTTAAGTGAATTATTCATTTGTTTTGTTCTTATTTTTGAATTGCGTTTTGAATACTGCGTTGCAAAGAGGTTGCCGTATAAAGAGCCTTTTGTGCCATCTGGGAACTTCGCAGCGCTGTCCTTTCAGGAGAGTTAAACAGAATAATAGTAATTGGCTCGCCATCCGCTTTAAATTTCAGTCTCAATTTTCTTAAAACCATTTCGGTACCTTTATCTTCAATCTCTAAATCCGTAATAATACCTGCAGAGACAATCTGACCGGAAAACGGGTTTCTCTTGGTTAAAATTGCTATTTTCCCTTTTTCTTCGTCAATCCATAGGGATATGGAAGTTCCCGGGTCTGTTAGCTTGCAATCAACATGAAAGTTCTCATTCGATAAACGCCGTTCCATCCTCTTATAGCCTAATACTCCAATGATTCCTCGCCATACAAAAAACAAAATAAGATAATAAATACCCGGCAGCATTGTAACACTGCCTATAATCAGCCAAATATTCTTTTCTGCAATAGCCTCCGCAATAAATCCCCGCATCCCCCACAACAATACCGGACCAGGCAAACATAACAATATAAGAACAGGAGATATTTTTTTTATAGATTTCATATTTACAACCTCGAATAATTAGTTTTATATACCGGAAAACTCACAGCTTCACCTTATCGCCCAGTTGCGTAATAAGTGAATATTTATCATGTGCAATTATACCACCCATTTCCAAACATAACAAGCTTTGGGGAAAAGGCGTTACCCGTTACCATATCAGGATTGTTTAGCTTGCTTTCGTTCGGAAAACGCGGTACAATGCCATTAAAGAAGCAAAGGCGCTTCTCCGGATATCCGGAGGGCGCTTTTGCGTTTTTTTATGTCACAGGAAATTGCGTTGATTCCAGCCTTTCGCCCAGAAGCGCGGCGAAAGGCAAAAGGAAGCAATTTCCTAGACAAATCGCTGAAAACAAATACGCGCGCAGCGCGTTTTGTTCTACCGGGAGAGGAGAAGATTATATGACAGTTGGCAACAAGGCAAGTACCGGGCTTCCCGGACTTGATGAGGCTATCGACATGCTGCGTCTGGGGGACAACGTGGTCTGGCAGGTACGGTCTGTCGAAGATTACGGGCAGATTGTAACTCCATATATCCGGCAGGCAAAGACGGACGGGCGCAGACTTATTTACTTCCGGTTTGGGAGCCATGAACCTCTGATGGCTGATGACGAACCCTCCGCGCTGTATAAGATGGACGCTTCCGAGGGGTTTGAGAGCTTCGCGACGAAAATCCATAACATCATTGAACGGGAGGGATTCAAAGCCTTCTATGTCTTCGACTGCTTGAGCGACCTCCTTAAGTTCTGGCACTCGGATTTAATAATCGGAAACTTTTTCCGCGTTACCTGCCCGTTTCTATATCAGCTCGACACAATCGCTTATTTCGCCCTGCTACGCGGCGTTCACACCCATGCCACCATTGCCCGTATCAGGGAGACGACCCAGCTCCTGCTTGATCTTTACAGAGTAGGCGGAAAAACTTATGTCCATCCGCTCAAGGTATGGGAGCGATATTCGTCCACCATGTTTTTCCCGCATCTGATTGATGGAGAAAATGCCGTCTCCATTACCTCCAGCGCCGACGCGGCCGCGTTATTTTCCAGCCTGGGGCAGAGCGGGCAGCCTCGGGATCATTGGGAGGTCACGCTGGAACGCGCGCACGCCGCCCTTGGGAAGGACTTGGAGAGCCAATCCCAGATGAAAAAACTGCTGATTGGCCTGATGATTGGAAGAGAACCGCGTATCGCCGAGCTTGCCGAGAGATATTTCACCCTGCTCGATATCCTGGATATCGCGTCACGGGAAATCGGAACCGGGTTTATCGGCGGTAAAAGCGTCGGAATGCTTCTTGGCAGGAAAATCCTTGAGACAGACGCGCAGGACATTATACAGAACCACTGGGAGCCGCACGATTCCTACTATCTCGGCTCCGATATTTTCTATACCTACATCGTGCAAAACGGATGGTGGGAGCTGCGCACCAGACAAAAGACCACCGAGGGTTATTTCGCGCTTGCCTCAGAGCTGCGCGAGAAGTTCCTGAAAGGGAAATTTCCCGACATGATCCGCGAACAGTTTTTTCAGATGCTGGAGTATTACGGGCAATCGCCGATTATAGTCAGGTCAAGCTCGCTATTGGAGGACAATTTCGGAAACGCTTTCGCCGGGAAGTATGAAAGCGTCTTTTGCGCCAATCAGGGTTCCCCGGACGACCGCTTCGAGGCGTTTGAACGGGCGGTGCGGACGATCTACGCCAGCACAATGAGCGAAGACGCGCTGGCCTACCGCCAAAACCGCGGACTCGCCGGCATGGACGAGCAAATGGCCATCCTCGTGCAGCGGGTCTCCGGCGACCATTACGGCGATCTGTTCTTCCCGCACGCCGCGGGAGTTGGCAACTCATCCAACCTGTATGTGTGGAACAAGAATATAGACCCGGACGCGGGAATGCTTCGGTTGGTTTTTGGTTTGGGAACCCGGGCGGTGGACCGCGTCTCCGGTGATTATGCCAGAATCGTCTCGCTTGACCGTCCGGCAGAGGCTCCTCCCATTAACTACGGAGACGAAAAGAAGTTTTCCCAGCACAAGGCGGACGTTCTCAATCTGCGGGAAAACAGCCTGACAGAAGAACCGCTGGACAACCTGTCTGATTATGACCTGAAAACGGATAAAAGCATATTCTCCAGCATTGATTATGCCGCACTGACGCGTTTGCGAGAGATGGGCCAACGCGGCCCCGCGCCTCAAATTTTTGATTTCAAAGGCCTGCTGACCGAAACGCCGTTTCCCGGCTTTATGAATACGGTTCTCACATCGTTGAAAGAAGCCTATGATTACCCCGTGGACATTGAGTTTACCGCTAATTTCAGTCCGGACGGCAATTTCAGATTTAATCTGTTGCAATGCCGGCCTTTACAGACAAAAGGGTTAGGCAAAGCCGTGGAAATCCCGAAGCTGGAGAAAAAAGACGTTTTCTTTTCCTCCAAGGAAAATTTCATGGGCGGCAATGTCAGAATGGCGCTGGATTATGTGATTTTTGTAAAGGCAAAAGAATATCTGGAGCTTCCGGAGCGGGGGAAGTATCAGGTCGCCCGCCTGATCGGCGTGTTAAATCAAAAGCTCATTGAAAATAGCGTCATGCTGGTCGGACCGGGAAGATGGGGAACGACCACGCCGTCTTTGGGTGTGCCGGTTCATTTCAACGAGCTGTGCAATATGACCGCTCTGTGCGAGGTGTCTTACCGCCAAGCGGGTCTCATGCCGGAATTGTCCTTCGGGAGCCACTTTTTTCAGGATATCGTGGAGTCGGATATATTTTACACCGCGATTTTTGAAGGTGAGGAAGGCGTATTGTTCCGCCCGGAACGGATTCTGGATCGGCAAAACCTGCTCGGCGATATACTGCCGGGAGAAAAGGAATGGGAACGCGTGGTGCATCTTGCTCAAACAACCGGGCTGACTTTATACTCAGATATCACAAGTCAAAAGCTTTTGTGCGGCGGCTAACATATGAAAGATTGATCTTTACGCCTCCTTAGTCAGAAAAGAACAAAACGCGCTGCGCGCGTATTTGTTTTCCGCGATTTGTCTAGGAAATTGCTTCCTTTTGCCTTTCGCCGCGCTTCTGGGCGAAACGCTGGAATCAACGCAATTTCCTATGACATGAAAAATCCCCGGACGAATCCGGGGGAGAATAGAGATAGGCGGCTCGGTTTGAGCCGCCTGTTGGTTGATGCTATATTTTGTTTATTCGGTTTTCGCCGTTTCAGAAGTTTTACCTTCCTCGCGCCGGGCCTCCTCCTCGGCGGCAAGCTCCCACGGAAATCAATTTTCACCAACAGCGAGAAGGGAAAGCATAAAATAAGGGTCAAGTAAACAATCAAGCATATCCTAATACATTTGGCTCATATGACCGCCATCTTATCTTTCTTTACTCTTCTGTAGTGTACACTCACCTCAAAAAAACTATTGAATTTTTCTTCAATATATTATTAGTAAAAAGGCTGTTTTTAAGTGAATTTCAGATTGCATATGTAGCCATATTGTGCTACACTGAAATCATTAACACTCATAAAGAAAGGATGGAGATAGACATGATGAATACTTATGCGCGTCCAGTCCGTGATTTGCGGAATAACTACAACGAAATTATAAACTTGGCCAATGAAGGGAATCAAATTATAATCACTCAGAATGGGCGGGAAGCCGCCGTGGTCATTGGTACCCAGGCATACAAGGAATTTGAAGTTTTTTTATATCGGCAACATATCAAGCGAGAGTTATCCAAAGCTAAAGAGAAGGCCAAAGATCCGAATACTAAATGGTTAAGCGAAGAGGAGTTTTGGGCTGATTTTGAGGACAACTTATGAAATATCAGATTAAATATTTACCTGAAACAACCACAGATCTGGCAGAAATAAGAGCTTATTTAATCCAATACTATGAGAGTACGGACAAAAAATTTTTTGCCCTCTTAAAAGAGAAAATTGCGCGATTAACGAAGTTCCCCTATTCATGCCACATATATGAAGATGACCCTGATTATCGCAGGTTGGTAGTCGGGGATTATCTGGTGTTTTATATGGTTAACGAAGATAATAAGACTGTAGAAATTCATCGGATTTTTCATGGTTCGCAAGACATAGGACGATATCTAAATCAGTAATCATCCGGTGATGTTATGTCTGCCCGGACGATTGATGGACAAAACCGCGGCGCCGGCCAGAGGGCAGACAAGCTTCCGTAATTCGTCGTTGCAAACGCGGCTACGCTTTCTCATTTTTGAATTTCTGTATCATTGAAGAATATTTTATAGCGGGTATTGCAAATAAAACCCCCAAAACTCCAATAAAAATTCTGATAACATTTACCCAAAATATAGAATTGCCGGTAGTAATAGCAGGAATAAAAGATAAAGCTAAAAATCCAAATAAGCATATAGCGGCATACAGATAAGAATTACGGAATGCCCGGTAACTTGTTATTAAATCATCTAAATCCGTATGGAGTTCAAAAGGCTTCCCGTCTCTTTTTTTCTCAACAATCAAAAGCTCCTTATTATAGCCTCCGGGCGAAGTTGCAATTTGCCCCATTCCCTTTGCATATGGCCGCCATCTTATCTTTCCAATAGAGAAATTAAGGTTGATATTTTTAGTGAACGCGCACAGCCCCATGCTTTCAAGAAACTGCCTGTAATCCTTTGATTTTGAGTAGGATTTATCCGCGACAAACTCCACGGCATACTCGTATTCATCAGGCCGGCAGTTTTCAAACACATAGGTCATTTTGCCGCATTTTTTCAGCCGATATCCTTTACTTGCCATCCTATTCAGCCATTTTTCCTGCCCTCCGATAAAATCAAAAAAGTAACGCAAAACCGTTTTCGTCATTCTGTTTCACCCCCGATAATGGTTGAAGCCAAGCGCCATAATTCTCTCATACGATTTAATTCTTCTTCCGCTGTTTTTCGCCCAATGTCAGTAATGATATACTCCTTCTTGTTTCCGCCGTTTTCATCACCGATTGGCATAATCCATTTCTTCTTTAGCAGAGTGTTAATTGCCCCATATAGCGTTCCCGCCCCCAAAACTACTCGTCCATTTGTTTCCCTCTCAATAAACTGCATGATCCCATAACCATGATTAGGTTTGTAGACAGCCAAGAGAACAAGAAAAGTTGTTTCTGTCAATGCGCCACCTTTGATATTGTCCCTAATTAAAATCACCTCTGCTATTACGTTTACTGTAATAAAAATATATCACTAAACGTAGTAATAGTCAATAAGTTTTTCATGCGAACAAAATTACAAAATTAAACTCCAAAAAAACTATTCTCCCCGTTAGACTTTATATGAGATTTTTGCCGCGAGTTTCCCCAATATTCCCATAGGTATTAAACGTGCGACAAGTGAGGTGAAACGACCGAATTTACGATAAAACAAGTTGAATAGCAAATAAGCATTGCGTTGCTCTTTGCTTTTTGGAAAACGGCGAATAATATTCTTGAATGAATAAAAGTATTGGTACATCCAACGGTATCCTTGGTATAGTTCTTCCGCAGTCATTTTCATCGGCTTGAACACAACATTTGAAGTGTTATACTTTTCCAAATTGCGGTCAACAATCCTTCCGGCGGCATCCATGCTTCGATATAATTCTGTGCCGGGATAAGGCGTTAATATATGAGAAGTTAATGTCTCAATCCGCATTTTTACCAGCCAATCAAGTGTACGGCTAAACGTATCTTTATCGTCTCCGTCCAATCCGAAAACCATACTGGCGTTAATCATAATACCCCGGCTATGTATAGCGTCAACAAGCTCCTCATATCTCATAACATTGTTATTTTTGCTTACACTTTTCAGAGACGTATCATTAATTGATTCAAACCCTATAAATAAGCTTTTACAACCAGTCTTTGCCATAATATCAAGTAAATCTGGATAATCAAGAATTTTCGTTGTTACGGCAGCACTCCATATAAGATTCATGCTTGATATTTCAACTAATAAATCGTGTGTGTACTTTGGATCACCGATAAAATTATCATCGATAAAAAAGATATGCCTTGTACCAAGAGCCTTTATGTCATTTAGCACATCAGAAATTGGACGACGCGTATACAATCTGTTTTCACAACTGTTGTAACAAAAACTACAACGATTTGGGCAACCTCTACTTGTTAATACTACATTTGTATAAAGATAGTTGTTTTGCATAGCATAACTGTACATGGGAGAGGCAATTTCGCTGCCGCAAAAATTCTCCATATCGCAATATTTCCGTTGTAAGCACCGTGATTCTGCGTCTTGAACAATTTTTGCCCATACCCTTTCAGCAGGGCCAATACAGATTGCGTCAAAATGCGGCAAACAATCTTCCGGACAACAAGTAACGTGAACGCCTCCGGCTACAACAGGTATGCCGCGCCTTTGAAATTTTTCTGCTATCTGAACGGCTCTCGGTAAAATATCAAGCGTTATTGTAATGCCTACCAAATCTGCCTTTGTGTTGTAGTCAATTTCTTCAACATTCTCGTTTATCATTGTTGTCTCATGTCCATCAGGTGTTAGACTCATTATTGTTAATAGCGCAAGAGATGGAGACATACGAAATTTCAAATCCGTGTCCATTGGACGCTTAATCATTTTGGGTTGGACAAGCAGAATTTTCATAATTACCTCCAACGACACAGAAGGACATAGGTAAGGTTAGCAAATACAACAGTTGTCCAATGGATAACAATAAAGAGTGTAAATTTTTCAATAATTCCAACAGGATTATTGAGTATCAGCAAATAGAACATTGCGACAGCCACCAATGTCAGAATTGCAGCCACAACAAGACAATGCGTTAAAATTGTTGTGTGGTATTCGTCATATGGTCGGCGTCGAATAATCAACAGCGCGACAACGAGCATTGTCACGGCTATCAAAACAATGGCAATATATAGTTGATGTCCCTCCGCAAGAAAGCCGCACCATGCAGACCAGAAAGCAGTAGTATCTTTGAACTGTAAGCTGTTTTCAAAATCAACATTTCTTGAGGTTGTATAGAAAACAAATGCGTAAAATGCCGTGAACAAGCTTATACAAACGGCATTAACCACCGGAGATTTAAGGATTCGTTTCATTTTCTATCTTCCTCCCTAAAAATGAAAAGAGCTTCAATCGACACGCCAAACAATTTTGCCAAATCATATGCGAGCCAGATAGAGGGGTCAAATTTACCCGTTTCGATTGCGTTAATAGCTTGACGAGATACAAGTACTCGTTCTCCTAGCTCTTTTTGAGTTAGACCAAGTTCTTCGCGCATTTCCCTTACTCTGTTTCGCATACACTCACCCCCGGCTCGATGTAAGGTTTACTTTACTCACTCTATCAAAAAAACCTCAGCGTGTCAAGTACACCTGACTTAATAATTGTTTCCAGTAATTGTTTTCTATTTATTAAACAAACCGCCAAAAAAAAACTATTGAATTTTCCTTCAAGAAGGACTATAGTAAATCTCACAATAAAATAGGGAGAGGCTACACTAATTTAGAAGGGAAGAATGCTATGCCAACAAATGATATCAATTACTCAGAAATAACGCCGGAGATACTTAAACTTACTGAGATGTGTACAGACAAGGTCATACCGCCTGAGCTTTATTCAAAATACGAGGTTTTCCGCGGCTTAAGAGATTTAAATGGCAATGGGGTACGGGCCGGTCTTACATACATATCGGAGGTAACCGCCAAGAAGATCGTTGACGGCGTGGAAAAGCCAATGGATGGAAAGCTTTTTTACCGGGGCATTAATATCAATGATATTGTCAACGGGTTTTTAAAAGAGAATCGTTTTGGATATGAAGAAACCATATATCTCCTTCTTTTTGGCAATCTTCCCAATAAGCAGGAGCTTACGGAATTCAGCCGGTTGTTGAATTTTTACTGCTCTCTTCCTCCGAAGTTCGTCCGTGACGTAATCATGAAGGCTCCCAGCAGCGATATGATGAACGCTCTTGCCCGCAGCGTGCTGACCTTGTATTATTACGATGAAACCCCAGACGATACTTCCTTACCCAACGTGCTGCGCCAGTCCTTGCAGCTTATAGCTCAATTCCCTCTCCTGGCTGTTTACGGTTACCAGGCTTATAATCATTACGAAAAGGATAACAGCCTTTTTATTCACCAGCCGGATCAAAGCCTTTCCATGGCGGAAAACTTGCTTTATGTATTACGGCATGATCATAAATACACCGAGCTTGAGGCCAAAATACTTGATCTTGCCCTGGTTCTGCACGCTGAACATGGAGGCGGAAATAACTCAAGCTTTACCGTACATGTAGTGTCCTCTTCCGGTACGGACACTTACAGCGCTATTGCGGCGGCTCTTGGCAGCCTGAAGGGACCCAAGCACGGCGGAGCCAATATAATGGTTTCCCAAATGATGCAAGACATGAAAGAGCATGTAGCTAATCCTAATGATGACGGCCAGATAGCTGACTATTTGAAAAAATTACTGCACAAAGAAGCCTTTGACCGCGCCGGCCTTATCTATGGAGTTGGTCACGCGATATATTCCTTAAGCGATCCCAGGGCTGTGCTCTTTGAATCCTTCGTACGACAGCTCAGCAAAGAAAAGGGCAGAGAGGAAGAATATGCCCTATACGCCGCAGTCGCCCGGCTGGCGCCTGAGGTAATAGCAGATGAACGTAAAATGTACAAAGGTGTTTCCGCTAATATAGATTTTTACAGCGGTTTCGTCTATGATATGCTTAACCTGCCTGTAGAGCTGTATACGCCGATCTTCGCGGTTTCCCGCATATCGGGCTGGTGCGCCCACCGCATAGAAGAGCTTGTAAGCGCAGGTAAAATTATACGCCCTGCCTATAAGAGCGTTTCTGATCGCAAAGAGTATGTCCCCTTATGCGATAGATAATCCTAATTGGAGGTATTGCTCATGCAAGAAGTGTATGATTTTTTGAAGAAGTGCGAGACATATTATCTCGCGACTATGGATGGAGATCAGCCTAGAGTCCGCCCGTTTGGAACAATAGATTTATTTGAAGGCAAGCTGTATATCCAAACCGGTAAATCAAAAGATGTGTCAAAGCAGATGAAGGCCAACCCCAAAATTGAAATAAGCGGCATGGCCGATGGCAAATGGATCCGCGTGGAAGCGATTGCCGTTAATGATGACCGTGTAGAAGCCAAGCAGCATATGCTGGACGCATATCCGTCCTTACAAGGGATGTATTCAGCCACCGACGATAACACGCAGACTCTTTATCTCAAGGACGCCACGGCAACCAT
>Ga0153939_1001201_pt1 | contig 10280 bp, 11 predicted proteins | sample TSNJ023MetaG_FD_104734 | JGI IMG/M metagenome (GOLD analysis project Ga0153939, IMG submission 104734) | Attine ant fungus gardens microbial communities from New Jersey, USA - TSNJ023 MetaG | ecosystem: Host-associated > Fungi > Mycelium > Unclassified | place: USA: New Jersey, Brendan T. Byrne... | reverse complement strand
GATTTTTTCGCATATCAAGGAAAAAAGCCGCCGCCTTGCTGACGCAAGGCAAGATTTTTTGACGCAGAGATGCGGAAAAAGATCCGCATATACGGCTGTTGAGCCTGTGAATACAGGTTCTTAAAGTTGATTCACTATATTATGCGAGTTGGAAGATTTTGTTTTCCTCGCCGCTCTTGTACGCCTTCTCCATAATTCTCTGGACATGGACCGCGTCGGAGGCGGGAACCGCAAGTGGCTTGCCGTTTAATATGGAGTCGGAAAAGCTCTCGATCTCTCTGGTGTACATATTCCCAAAATCGGCGGGCAGTTGGACGCCCGCATTGTCCGCGTGATCCTGTGTCGCGTCATACGCCCCCACCGCATCCATAAACACCGCGCCCAGCTTGCCGCCGTCGTTTTGTCCAATGACCGTATCGCCCATCAGCCTTCCCTTGGTGCCAAAAAATTCCAGGCGCCACTTGGCCGCCTCGTCCGGAATATTGAAGTTTGTCTGGACCACACACTGCGCGCCGTTTTCCATGCGCAGCATCACGGTGGAGGTGTCCTCCACATCGTAATCGAAGGCGACAGTCTCATTGAAGGAGGCCACATGGGTCGCCCGCATACCGGTGATATATTCCATCAAGTCAATGGTGTGCACGCCCATATCCATCATGCAGCCGCCACCGGCCTTTTCCCTGCTCTGCCGCCAATTCCCCTCCTCCGGGGGAAGCCAAAGGGTAAACTGGGAATAGCCGGACACAACCGTCCCGATTTTGCCCTGGGCAATCTCCTGCTTCATGCGCAAAATATGGCTGCCAAAGCGCATCATCAGGCCGGCTCCTATCCGCACGCCCTTGTCCGCGCAGTAATCCAGAACCTGCTGGCCTTCCCCGCTGTTCATGGCGATGGGCTTTTCCAACAAAATGTGCTTTCCCGCGTCCGCCGCCAGCATAGCCTGCCTGGCGTGCACCACCACGGGGGAGGCGATGTACACGGCGTCCACTTCCGGATCCGCCAGTAAAGCCGCCTCGCTGTCATACGCGCGCTTTGCGTTGTACTTGGCGCACAGCCGCTGCGCCGCCTCCATACTCACCTCCATAACCGCCACCAGCCGGGCATTTTTGGCGTCCAGCATTCCCGGAATGGTTCTTCTGTCGGCAATGCCGCCGGCTCCTATTACACCCCAACGCAACGTATCCATAATCAGAACCTCTCTCCATAGCAGCTTTATTATATGGTATATTTCGCCTGTTGTAAAGCGAAAATAAATCTCATCACATTGTCTGGAAAGGAGCGGAAAATATGCTGGATGTAACCCTTTTGGGCACCGGGGGAATGGTGCCGCTGCCCGGCCGGTTTCTGACCTCCCTCATGGCGCGGTGGGGGGGAAAGGCCGTCCTCGTCGATTGCGGGGAGGGCACGCAGGTTGCAATCCGGGCGGCCGGTCTCGGCTTTAAGCACATTGGCGCACTCTGCCTGACCCACTTTCACGCCGACCACATCGCCGGACTTCCCGGCTTGCTCCTCTCCATCGGCAACGCGGGCCGGACAGAGCCCCTGAAAATCATCGGCCCCCGGTATGTGGGGCAGGTGGTGGATTGCCTGCGCGTCATAGCCCCCCAACTGCCCTTTGCGGTGGAATATCTGGAAATAGAGGGGGACAACAGCGCCTTTGCGCTGGGCGATTTGACCATATCCGCCCAGCTGGTGGAGCACCGGATCCCCTGCTACGCCTACCGGCTGGACCTCCGGCGTCAGCCGAAATTTGATGTGGACAAGGCCCGGCGTCTGAACATCCCCGTGGAATACTGGTCCGTTCTCCAAAAGGGCGAACCCGTTGCGCTAAACGGCCGGAAAATTGCCCCTTCCGCCGTCCTGGGAGAGCCGCGCAGGGGAATCCGGCTGTGCTACGCAACCGATTTGCGCCCCGCGGATTCGCTGGTGGAGTTTGTCCGCCGCGCCGATTTGTTCATTTGCGAGGGCATGTACGGCGACCCCGGCATGCTGGAAAAGGCCATGGGCTACCGCCATTGCCTCTTCTCGGAGGCGGCGGAAATGGCGAAGCGGGCGGAGGCGCGGGAGCTGTGGCTCACGCATTTCAGCCCCTCCATGCCCACCCCGGAGGATTACCACGGGGTTGCCGCCGCTATTTTCCCAAATGTCTTTGTCGGGAAGAAAGACGCCACACTGCGCTTTATGGATTGATTCGGGGCAGCCCCTTTGTCTCAGTAGATCACCGAATTCACATATTGCGCGGCATTTCCGCTGTCAAACACCATATCACTGATGGTCAGGCGCCGGGGGACCTCCTCCCCCGCCTCCAGCCGGGCGATGGCCCCAAGGGTGACGGGCCCGCAGTGGGGACTGTGCTGCACGCTGCACACCAGATCGCCGGCGACAATCGCCTCCAAGGCGTCTCTGGTGCCGTCCACGGAGAAAACGGAGATGTCTTTGCCGGGCTGCAAGCCAAACGCCTTCACCGCACTAATCGCGCCTAATGCCATGAGGTCGTTGTGGGCGAACACCGCGTCAATCTCCCCTCCGAAGGCCATGAGGGCTGTCTCCATGGCAACCACGCCGCCATGGGTGAAAAATTCACCGCTTTGCCGATAGATAATGCGTATGTCCGTGCCCTCGATGGCCTTTTCAAAGCCCGCTTGGCGTTCAACGGCCGCTTTGGAGCCAACGCTCCCCTCCAGCACAGCCACATTGCCGGAGCCGCCCAGGGCGTCCACCATGCAATTCCCGGCCAGCTCCCCCTGCTTTTCATAATCGGATTCGATGAGCACGGCATAGTCCACCCCGTCCACAGGAATTTCGAGGAGGAGGACGGGGATTCCGGCATAGCCGGCCTTGCCCAGAACGGGCTCCAATGCCATTGCGTCACAGGGAACCACCACAATGTAATCCAAGCCCTGTGCGATCATGATTTCAATGTCCGCAACCTGCTTGGCTATATCGTACTGGGCATCGCGGCAAACCAATTCGGCGCCCAGCCGGTCGGCTTCGTTGCGCATGCTCTCGGTCTGGGCCATCCGCCACGCAACGTTCAAATTCACTTGGGAAAAGCCAATCCGCAACCCCCGCAGGGAGCCGTCCCTGGCAACGGCTTCTTTGACAGCCGGTGTGGCCGCGTTGGCGGCGGCGTCCGTGAGCGCGGTGGATGTGCCGGGCGGCAGAACCGGTTCGGCAACGGTTGCAGTGTGCGCGCCGCCTTGGGTGGCGAGCACAGCAGCCGCCATCAGGCAGGACAGCAGGATGTGGACCCTCTTGGCCGTTCGTTTCATGGGCAAGCCCTCCAGTCATGTTGTTTGATGATTATGATCGATGCAATACGCCCTCTACACTGGTAATATACTTTATATAGTAATTCAACTTCAAAATACTATTATTTTGAAGTTGAATTACCGAATGGGAATCAACTTTTTCCTCTTTCTTTTTTCGATTTTAAAGTTGATTCACTATACCTCTATAATCTGTCCATTGGTGGATATTGTCACGATCTGCCACGGAATCATTTTGCCGCAGTTTTGCAGCGCCTGTTTCGCAGCGTTTGCAATTCCGCCACAGCAAGGCACTTCCATGCGGACAACCGTGACGCTTTTAATGTCGTTCTCTTTTAGAATTGCCGTCAGCTTTTCGGAATAGTCGCCCTCGTCCAGTTTTGGACAGCCGATCAAAGTGATTTTGCGCTTCATAAAGCGGCTATGGAAATCCCCATAAGCGAAAGCGGTGCAGTCGGCGGCGATCAACAGGTTGGCGTTTTCAAAATAGGGCGCGTTTGTGGGAACCAGCTTTATCTGTACCGGCCATTGGTTTAGCCGGCTGGAAACCTCCCGCCGCGGAAGAGACGCCGGGGCCGCGGAAGATTCGCTTTCCATGCGGGCCTTTACGGCGGCTTCGTTGTACGCGACCGCCTCACGCTCCTCAAAAGTGATGGCGCCTGTGGGACAGACGGGCAGGCAGTCGCCCAAACCGTCGCAGTAATCGTCCCGGAGCAGCCTTGCCTTGCCGACCACCATACCAATGGCCCCTTCATGGCAGGCTTCGGCGCACAGTCCGCAGCCGTTGCACCTATTTTCGTCTATTTGAATGATTTTCCGGATCATCTTCATCACTCCTTTATATTTTTCCCTGATCCGTTCATAGTATTAACTTCACATGCTTGCGCTTTGATAAACGCCATTTCGAACCTTTGCCGGTGGATTTTGCATGATAACCATGATATACTAAATAATAAAAAGGGAGGGTGGCCGAATGCCGTTACAACAGGGACAACGAAAATACACCTATGCCGATTATCTCACTTGGGATGAAAGCGAGCGCGTTGAGCTCATAGACGGCGTACCCTACCACACATACGGCGGCCCCGTTATTGAGGGTGCGCCGGTTATGCAAGCAGCGCCGACGACAGCCCATCAGAGCGTCAGTTTTGAATTATCCGGGCAATTACACCGCTTCTTAAAGGGAAAGCCCTGTAAAGCGTTTACCGCTCCATTTACCGTCCGGCTAAATGCCGCCGATAACGATGATATAACGCTGGAGCCTGATATTGTGGTTGTATGCGACAGCTCAAAGCTGGATGACAGGGGTTGCAAGGGTGCGCCTGATCTGGTGATCGAGATTCTTTCCCCTTCCACCGCGCGTAAAGACCGCATCATTAAATTTCAAAAATACCAGTGGGCGGGCGTTCGGGAATACTGGATCCTAGACCCCGACACAAAAACACTGCAAGCCTGTATACTTGAAAACGGCCGCTATTTCGTTACCGGCTATACCGACGCCGATACCGCCCCTATTCACGTGCTGGCGGGATGCCGGATAAACCTAAAGGACGTTTTTGCGGAGTAAAGAAGAGCATTCATCGCTTTATTGGATACAGACGTTTCATTTAACGCAGTCGATCATACGGTACCCCACCCCAACCTCGGTCAGGATGTACCGGGGGTCGGCGGGGTTCGGTTCGATTTTGCGCCGAATGTTTGCCATGTTGACGCGAACCAGTTGGTTGTCACTGGCGAAGGGACCCCATATCTCGCGGATTATACAGTCATAGGTGAGCACCATCCCCGCGTTTTTGGAGAGAAGCACCACTATTTTGTATTCGATGGGGGTCAGATGGACGGCAGCTCCGTCCACCGCAACCTGGCGCTTGGCGTAATCAATTGTAAGGCCCCCCACCGCAAAACTGCTTGCCTGTAGAAATCGGTTGTCCTGAATCATGGCGCGCCGCCGCAGGGAAGTGCGGATCCGGGCCAGCAATTCGCTGTTGCCGAAGGGTTTTGTCACGTAGTCGTCCGCACCGGCGTCCAAGCAGGATACCTTTTGCGCCTCGTCCTGTCTGGCCGATACCACAATGATAGGTACATCCGACCATTCCCGTATTTTTTGCAGCACAAGCTCTCCGTCCACATCCGGCAGGCCCAGGTCCAGCAAGATCAAATCCGGGATGTGGGAAGCGGTGATGGTGACGGCTTCTTTCCCGGTGGTTGCGTACAAAATCTGATAATCGTGGGCGGTTAAAATCGCATCGAGAAAGTTGCGGATTACCCTCTCGTCCTCCACAACAAGAATCTTGGCCTTAGTCATGGGCCTCGTCCGGAATCATTCCGTCCCCGGCCTCCGCAAGCGGCAGCATGAAGGAAAACTTTGCGCCGCCTTCCTCACGGTTGTGGCCCTCAATGCTGCCGCCGTGCGCCTGGACAATAGTTTGGCAAATGGAAAGCCCGATGCCGATGCCGCTTGAAACGTCGATGGTGGCATCCTCTCCTTGGGTGTGGATTTCGAAGAGGTTATCCATCAAATGCGCGGAAATGCCGCTGCCGTGGTCGATGACCTCGAACCGGGCATAGTCGTCCTGTTTCTTGAGGTTCACCAGGACCAGCGCTCCCTCCTCGGAGTTTTTTATCGCGTTTTCCAGCAGGTTGATAAGCACCTGGGAAATCAGGGTTCCGTCCATGGGTACCAGCAGCAGCTCGTCGGGGATGCGCACGTGAATATGGCATTGCGGGAAACGGGCGCGCACGATGGATACCGCTTGCGAGATGAGCTCCTCGGCCGCCTCCAGGGTTTTATGCACCTCCATGACCTCCTTGGAAATCCGGGTGACGGTCAGGATGTTTTCCACCATGCGGATGAGCCACTGTGTGGTTTCCTGGATGTCGGTGACCAGGTTGTAGCGCATTTCTTCCGGCATATCCCTTTCCTCCAGGATGGCGGCGCTTGCGCCCAAAATGCTGGTCAGGGGGGTGCGCAGGTCATGAGAGATGGAGCGCAGTAAATTACTGCGCATCTTCTCCTTTTCAGCGCTTATTTTAAGGTTGTTTTTTTCATCGCTCAAATATAGAAGCTCCAGAGCCATGGCCACCTGCTTTACAAGAACCTGCAAAAAGATTAAGCTGGTGAATGCAAGGGGCTTTGCCTTGCATTCGATCCCGATTACGCCGAACACGGTGCCGCGGGACACAACCGCTTCATAGTGGACGTCGCTGTCAAACTCATCCAGCGCGTCCGGTATGCCGCTCTTATAGACGCGGTGTGCGCGCTTTTTCTCCGTTTCCGTCAAAAACACGCCGGCGGATTCGTCGTCCCGCGTCAACACATAAGCGTCCCGCCCGCAGTTTTTGGGGTCCTTGGTATAAAAAATAACCGGCCTGCCGATCTGCGCGGCGAGATAGCCGCTCACCAGCCGGACGATTGCGTCGACGTCACGGGCCGCCAACAGCGCCTGATTGATTTCGGCAAGGAGCTCGGCACGGCGTTCGCGCTCTACCGCAAGAGCAGCCTGGTAGCGGAGCTGAACGGTGAGGGTGCTGGTGATGAAGGTGACCACCAGCATGGTGAAAAGCGTAATGGGAAATCCGATGGTGAAGCTAAAGGCCAACTGGGGCTCGGAGACAAAAAAATCGAAAGAAAACGTGCAAATCAGCGCCGCCAATATCCCGTAAACGTATTTGGGGGTGACAAAGGAAACGATCTGTACCGACAACAGGTAAATCATCAGCAGGCTCTGCAGTCCGACCTGCGCGTGGCGCAAAAGCTCGGTAAACACAATGGTGAACAGGATAATGCCACACATTTTGGCGGTGTGAATGAGGGTGCTCCTCCATTTTGGACTGTCTTCCCATGGATCGGCATACATTTTTTCCCTGACATATTGTTTCATGTTTCCCACATCCTTATATATAGTATGGGGATCAACTTTTTCTTTTTAAAGCTGATTCACTATATTATAGCAGAAACCGGCCCGAATGGAAATCTTTATAAAAAATTTATGCAGAGTATAACGTTCTTTACAGCATCTTTATGGTGATTCGGAACGGAATCCTTTAGAATAAAAATAGACATGCTTCTGGCAGGGAGGAATGCAAATGGATTTTACCAATAAAAATCTCTGGGTTCTCTTCGAATGGAACGGCGAGCCGATCTATGTGACGCAAACCCTGCTCTCCACCTGGGTTGTCATGGGTGTTCTGATCGTGCTGGCTGTTGTGGTGCGTCTGCGCATCTCCTCGTTCAAGGGGGTGCCGAAGGGCTTCCAGAACGTCATCGAAACACTTGTCGAGTTGACGTCGAACTTAGCCAGAGACAACATGGGCGCGGAGCTGGATGGCCTTGGCGGCTACTTCTTCAGTATCTTCGGTTTTATCCTGCTCTCCAACTACAGCGGGCTGTTTGGACTGCGTTCGCCCACGGCGGATCTTGCCACTACCGCGGCGCTGGCGCTGATGACCTTTTTTATGATCCACGCGGTGGGCCTCTACAAGCGCCGCGGGAAATACTTCAAGGATTTTCTCGAGCCCATACCGGTATTGCTGCCCATCAACCTCATCGGTGAGCTTTCCAAGCCCATTTCCCTGGCGTTTCGCCTGTTTGGGAATATGCTGTGCGGCGTCATCATTATGGGGCTTATTTACGGGATGCTGCCCATAGCGCTTCGCATTCTCCTCCCCGATGTACTGCATGTGTACTTCGATATTTTAGTGGGCGCCCTGCAGGCCTATATCTTCACCGTGCTCAGCATGACCTTTGTTGCGCAAAAAGCGGGAACGCGGTAATATAGTGAATTAACTTTAAAAAAACACAGGAGGGATCAACATGGATCCAAAAGCATTTATACTGGGCTGCTCGGCGCTTGCCGCGGGCATTTGCACCCTGTCCGGACTGGGCTCCGGACTTGGGCAGGGCATTGCCGCGGGGAAGGCCGCCGAGGCGGTGGGACGCCAGCCCGAAGCGCGCGGCGCCGTTATGAGCACCATGCTCATCGGTGCGGCAGTGGCCGAGACCTGTTCAATTTACGGGCTTATCATAGCGCTGATCCTGCTGATGGCAAATCCGCTGATTGCGCTGCTATAGTCTATCGCTTTGGGGAAAGGAAGAGACGCATATGTTGCAGATGCTGAATGTTGTCCTCGCTGCCGCGGCCTCCAGCGAGATGCCCGAGGGCAGCATCCTACAGTTCGATAAAACCTTAATCATCAATACCTGCATCCAGATCTTCAACATTGTGGTGCTGACGGTTATCCTCGTAAAGTTTCTCTACAAACCGGTCAAAAAGTTTTTGGCTACCCGCTCCGAACGCATCCAAAACGAGATAAAGGCCGCAAGCGAGGAACGGCAGGAGGCCCTGGAGCTGAAGGAGCAGTACGAGAAGATGCTCGCCAGCATCGAACAGGAGCGGGAGGAAATTCTGCACCAGGCCTACAAAAAGGCGATGGACAGAAGCGACCAAATGCTGTTCGACGCCCAGCAGGAGGCAAAAGTCCTGCACAGCCGCGCGCGGGCCGAATTCGAGGACGAGCGCAAAAACATGATGGACGAGATGAAGCGCCAGATGATCGAGATCTCCATCATGATGGCAAGCCGGTTTGTGGAGGTAAACATAGACCAAGCGGACCACGACAGGTATATCGACGAGGCGCTGGCCGACTGGGAGGAAAGATGATGGAGAATTTCAGCTTGTCGCGTCTCTATGCCCTTGCCCTGCTGGAGTACGCGGAGGAGCGCGGTCTGGGCGAATGCTACCAGCAGGTATTGGCGCTGGTGATCTCCGGACATCCCACCGCCGAAAACGCGCCCGAGGGGCTGCGGGAGTTTCTGCTTGAAATACCGCAGAATGAAGTGGAGCATACGCTCCTGACGTTTCTGGTCATGGCAAAAAGGCATTTGGACCAGCTGCCGGTGGAGATTATTTCAGCGGTGCCCCTCACGGAAGCACAGCTCCAAAAGCTGGAGGAGAGGCTGATCCGCCTGGTCAAAAAGCAGCTGGACATTAAGACGACGGTTGACCCCTCGCTTTTGGGGGGCGTGCGGATTATTGTGGGCAATACAGTGATCGACGAGTCGATCAAGCGGAAACTGCTGGATATGAAACAAGCCGTGTATAAAGGGATGTAATAAATAAAATGGAATTAGAACCTGTAAAAATTGGCGCCCGCATCAAGGACGAGGTAAGCAGCTTCCTGTTTGTCCCGCATATGGACGAGCTGGGCCGGGTGATCCAGGTGGGCGACGGCATCGTGCGCGTCACGGGCTTAAAGTCGGCCATGAACGGGGAGCTTTTGCAGTTTGAGGACGGTACAACCGGCATTGCCATGAATCTGGAGGAGGATACTATCGGCGTGGTGCTTCTGGGCAGCGGCGCCGAAATCCATACGGGCGATTTTGTCACGCGCACCAATCGCGTGGCCAGTGTGCCGGTGGGCGACGCTTTGTTGGGCCGTGTGGTCAACGCCCTGGGCCAGCCCATTGACCAGAAGGACCTTGTCATGGTGCGGGATTTAAGGCCCGTCGAGCGGGTTGCCCCCGGGGTGCTTGCCCGGCGCAAGGTGGATGTTCCGCTGCAGACGGGCATCAAAGCCATTGACGTCATGGTGCCCATCGGGCGGGGCCAGCGCCAGCTCATTATTGGCGACCGCCAGACCGGCAAGACCGCCATTGTGCTGGATACCATTATCAACCAAAAGAATGAAGACGTCCTTTGCGTCTACGTCGCCATTGGACAAAAGAATTCCACGGTGGCGGCCATTGTGAACGCGCTGTCCGCCCATGACGCCCTGCGTTATACCGCCGTTGTGGTGGCGGGGGCCTCCGAGGCCGCGTCGCTGCAATACTTAGCGCCCTTCAGCGGCTGCGCCATCGCCGAGTATTGGATGGAGCGGGGGAAGGATGTACTCATTGTCTTCGACGATCTTTCCAAGCACGCGGTGGCCTACCGGACCATGAGCCTGCTGCTGCGCCGGCCCCCGGGCCGGGAGGCCTATCCCGGCGACATATTTTACCTTCACGCCCGGCTG
>Ga0153939_1001200_pt1 | contig 10283 bp, 7 predicted proteins | sample TSNJ023MetaG_FD_104734 | JGI IMG/M metagenome (GOLD analysis project Ga0153939, IMG submission 104734) | Attine ant fungus gardens microbial communities from New Jersey, USA - TSNJ023 MetaG | ecosystem: Host-associated > Fungi > Mycelium > Unclassified | place: USA: New Jersey, Brendan T. Byrne... | reverse complement strand
GGACTGTTTGCGCCCACCAGCCCTGGCCTTGGAGATGCTTGAGCCAACGATACGTGTTCGAGACAACATCCAGTCAATCATGCTTTCCTCCTTCATATTACCGTACCCAATGCCTGGCTCATAGATCGTCCCGGCGTCATCGTCTCCAAGAAGAGTTTGGATATCTTCATCATCAACTCGCTCTCCCTCTCCTGAGCTAGTGGTCTCTTCATCCGAAATTTCAATGGTGTCAGGGACTGAGGCCACGGGCTCGCGAAAGATAGGCCGGGATGGCGCTGTATTCTGAGCTATACCATCCCGCGATAGACCAGAAACACCATCCGAATGCGTTTCGGAATGAAAAAAATCACGAATGTCTCCATTGTACATGTACTGGGGTGACGGCTCGACTCGACTTTCGTCGCTATCAGAATCTCCGCGGATGTCCCTTACATCCTTTGAGTTAACGACTCGCCGGATACGCGATTGGCCGGGAAGAAGAGGCCCCTCCTCCTGTGGATCATCGATGGCGAGCCGACGAGACTGATTATGCTGAGTCTCCTTTAAAAGTTCTCTTGCATAACCAGCAGGGTATAGTCTGAAGAGTTCATGATAATGCTTGCCTAAATCTAGTGGTTCCTCCTCATCAGAAGTTTCAGTGCCCGAATCTGAGCCCTTTGCATGCTGCTTTCTCGTGACTGGAGATTTATCAGTGACTCTCAAATTTTTCTGTGCGGACAATCGAGCGGATGGAGTACAAGGATTCTGTAGAGACTCTGGCTCTGGTGTTCGAACATCCTCCTCTATGGATATAGGACTGGCAGTTAGATTATTCATGAAATAGTCACGCAGTGCATCCAATTCGTTCGTCCCTTTTGAAGAAGGTGAAGATTGAGCTGGAGGAAGTCGAACACTCCTCTGAGGTGAGTTTGTCTGAGAATTTTGAATACTCGGGATGTCTGTCGCCTGTTGATTGATTATCAGACCAATTTTCTTACCATAGTTGGCCACTCACATCTGAGTTACGTCTTCCCAAAGGAGTAGAAGTGTTAGACACAGGAAATCGTCTGGGCGCTCTCGAAGCCTCTTTTTCGCGTCTTAAACGCTGTTGTCCCAATCGCTTCTCTTCCTCTCTCTGCTTGAGTTCCTCCTTTTTCTTTTCCCTTGTTTCCCTCTCTCTTCGCCTCCGGTCTCTTTCGATGCGACGAGCTTCTTGAGCGAGACCATCCGAATCGCCATCATCAGACTCACTCAAGGGCTGGATATAAGGAGGTAGTGGCTGGGCAACGAGCGAGTGGTCTTCTTGCGTTTCATGTTCACCACTCACATCCTGGTGTTGAGACTCTTCTTGAACATAATCGTCATCCTCTTGATAATGATCTTCCTGGCGATAGGCACTATGCTTATGACGAATGGCATTGATGATAGCAGCTGGATTATCTTTCAAGATAGTCTTGTAATAGAGCTCGTCATATGCATATGGACGAAGCTGATTAGGTTGACGACGACGAAGTGGGTATCGGCTGAGGGCTATATCCTCGACATTTCTCGTCTCTACAGTCGAGATACGCAGTGAATTGCTTGTAGCAGCGTCTTGAACATCATGATCCTCTTCACGCGATTGCGAACTCTCAACAGGGACAAGCGAAGATGAGCCTGAAAGGTTTGATGGTGTGTCCGCGCGAGTTGCGTCCAGTTGGCGTAGTTCGGAAGCTCTGATCTCAGGACGAGTCAGGGGAGAGCTAAGCTTTGCAACAGCTAGCTCATCTTCAGACTCGCCTCGTACATTGTCTTGTGTTCGAGACCTTGCAGGTAGTACAACATAGGAGAGTGGTCGCTTGGAAAATTCTTGCAGAGAAAGAGGCTAGGAATATATTTGAATATCTGAACAGTGCGTAGACAGGCAGAAAACACCTATACCTACAAGCTGATCCAACGATTTATCATCTGCTGACCGCCGTGAAGGCCTCAAGTCCCGAGAAAACTGTAATTTGTCTTGTAATTCCGCTGCCTTGCGAGGAGAGCTTGAGGAGGTCCAGGCTTTCACATGTTCCATGACAGCCGTATCATCCAAATGAAAGACCTTTCGAACATGGGTCCGTGCCTGTAAACCAGGATCTTGATCACCTAGTATATTCACTTTTGCATCCTCTGAAGTAGCATCAGTATCAGAGTCCCCCTTGTCGGATATTCTGTATTGAGATGTGAAATGCGGGCTTCGAGTCTCATTCGTCTGCGAAGAGGGCACAGATACTCGGATCTCTTCTTCAAGTCCATGGCTAAGCTGACCAAATCTCAGCCAAAGACTCCGCAAGTAAAGTGTAAACTACCTTTCTGCGCTTCCGGGGGGTCTCAGTCTTTGGACTTGGATGAACCGTCTGAGAGTGTACAGGTGTCAATTGTCCCCCTTTAATCACATCTTCAAAATCACGCCAACGCTGCAAGGCATAAGCATCAGCTAATTCTTCGACATCTGAAGTTTCAACGTATTCATCTTGGTCCATTCTCGTATATGGCTGGTCATTTGGGCAAAAGGAGATATTGATGGCATGTTGCAGCACGTGATTTTAGCTGACCACACCACTAGAATAGAATCTAGAGCAAGTGTGAATATGTTTGCGCTGGGATGGAAATTAAGCGACCATATAGAGCGACCATATAGCTGCAGAGACTTCAACATATACCGCTTCAGGAAAGATGCGGTGAGCATCTGGACGGTGAAGGCCAATGACTTCGCTCGAACAGTTTTGAATAGAGTGTGGATGTCAGTGTTCTACTGACCGAATTCTCTTTGATGTACTTAGGGCATTTCACTTCGAAATCTCATAATCCACGTTTGTCATGATACACTACGATTACCAACCATTATTATACACAAAGATGTGACAACTTTTGGTCGAGCCCAAGTAAAAGGAAGAGATATGAAAAAAAAACAAGGAAGGGTGGAACGACGTAGTCATGAGTCATGTCGTGCATTGCATAAAGGAGATAATTCTGCAGCAAAATTTTAGGAGGAGATGAAATGTGAAAACACGTGTTGGGAATCAAGATGATGGGAATGATTTTGCAAGCACGCTGAAATGAGATGGAAAGGGATAATAGCAAGACAAGAACAGACGAGCGACATAGGTGGGGATACAATGGTGACATACTTGGATGGGAGACAGAGGATGATAGACGATAGAGAATTTTACATTCGTTGAACATTGAACGACGAGCGAGAAGGCGAGGGCTACATGGAAAAAAGGCATGGATCAAGGAGTTTGTGTCCCTAGGACTTGTATGATAGTGACCGCAACAAGTGACGACATGGTCGATACTGACATGAATGCGATCACAAGTTGAATGGGGGGACAGCAGACGGGAAAGAGCGTTGATTCGACGCTGTTCCTCTCGTTTTCGAGTTTGGATGATGTTGATGAGAGTGCCAATGATGGTGATGTGCGTGTTGGTGGTGAACCTGACCCCAGTTCTTCTTCTTGAGCTTCCTTTCCCTCTTTGACTCTCTTCGAAGCTTTTGCGAACTCTTCAGTAAATCCTGATTGAAGTCATGCTGATGAGTCTCTGCACCCGTGGGCGTACGATTGCCGTCACCAACAGGAAGAATTACAGGAGAGATTGACATTGGTTCCAAGAAGTTTCTTCTCCTCTGTCGCTCCTTCTCCTTGGGCCACATGATCGCGCTGAGAGGGCTGGCTTTCATGATGCTGCTATAATCCATGCTTGAGTGAGGAGTGTGAGGATAGTGATCTGAGCTCCATCCGCCGTTCTCCCGGGTTCGCCGAAAAGCACTGACAGGAATCAAATCCCACCGATTAAGGTTTTGTAGATGTTTGTCAGAAGATAAATCATCGTCTTCCTTAACATCCCCACTGAGTTGTTCTGCAAGAGAGCCAGTGGTTTCGGGAGATTCGGGAGCAAGGTAAGACGCTTCGAGAACGTCATCAAGATTGATAGATTCAGTGACATATTCAGCTTCTTCAGTGAACATAGTAGCGACAGCCAGGGATGGGGATGAGGATCCAAAATCATTATCAGATGATAGGAGCTGCAGGGGGGATGATATCTCTGATGCAGTTGAGAATGTTGGAGCAGATCCCGTATTGTTCAGTAAGTTTCTACTCAATAATTTCTCGACCTAAAAGATATAGAGAAAAGGAAGTACATGAGCATGCGTGTATGAGCAAGGAGATTCAATCAACTACAAAAAGCACATTGGGGACGTACCATATTGACCTTAGGGGCGGTAAGAGATTTACGACACCGGCTGAATCTCGGATGGGGCGAGGGTACCTCCCTGGTCCCATCAATAATTGCCTTGCGGCTTTCCTGAGCAGGTACAAAAATTCCGGCCCGTGGTCCTCTGGACTGTTGAGGTAGACTCTTTCCTTTCCGCTCCTCTTCCTCTTCATCTTGGTCATCAGAATCCCAATATAATCTCCGGGCAAGATTATTCCCAGGCTTGGATGATTCCATGCACTGCCAACTAGATACCAAGCGATGACGAGCTGGGCTCACTGCGGGGCTAACAGTTGACAGAGGATTAACAGCGGAAACACTCGAAGGAAGATGAAAAAGCTGCATCGCCCGCTCATTCGGTAAATCATCTTCACCCACAAGCTCCTCATCGGTGGTATCGCCTTCAGCCCCATCAAAGCCTTCCTCGCAACCACCCTCGGAAGAAGGTCCGTGGTGTGTAGGCGACATGTCCACGTCGCTATCTTGGGCAGGTCCCGAACTTACCTCGGGCAGAAATTGGGACGCTTTGACCTCAAAATCCAGATCGAGGAGTCCCCGGACGTCGTTCAGGCCATTGGTGAAAACGACTTGGCCGTCCCATCCCTGGGTTACTTCAAGCTGGAGATTTTCTGGCCTCTGGGTATACGAGATGCGCTCAGTTGTGTCACTATGGGAGGCAGCATCCATGTCAGAGTGATCGCCATCCTCACCCGCCCCAGAGCAGGAGGAATCACTGTGAATACTGTTGTCGTCGGAGTCGGTGAGATTGGCAAAGAAAATGTCAGCATCGAAACTTGATTCTTCATCATCGGACCATGCAGTGACGAGGCCAGCATAGCCCGCACCTACGGTCCTGTTATTTGTCTCTTCTTCAGCCTCATCAGCCGCTTGGTCTTCCTCATCATCGTCTTCAGTGACATCAGAGTCGACGTTCATCTCATTATCACTGAGATCGACGCTCTTCTTTCTGGATCTAATCACCCAGTCATTTTGAGAGCTATGGTTTCGAATCCCGTCTTCTTTAAAAAGCTCACGACGTAGACGGGCCTTTTCATGGATTTGAGATACTATATAATTTTCCTCCTCCTTTTCGATGTCAGAATCACCCACGGACGAAAGGGGGTCTAGATCAGACGACGATGAATCGCCTGAATCACTAGATGAAAGACCGGACGCAGATAGGAATGTTGGAAATTTGGCGGATTCGCCATCATCATCGTCATCACAATCGTAATCACCATCACTAAGATTAGAGAAAGACTTTTTATCGTGGTGGTCACTGAAGGCGCATCGTTTGCGCTTCGATGGCCGCTTAGGACCAACACTTTTTGCCTTGGGCCCTCGCTTCTGTGGCAATCCTGGGTTTGAGCGCTTGCTGCTGCCTACGGTTGGAACTGATGGTTGGGCGAAAGGTGAAGGAGAAGAGGGTGATTGTAGGTATACAGTAGATTGTGCCTTCACAAGCTCACGCGCTGCAGTGACAATTTTGGGAGGTCTACCTCTGCGTCTCTGGACTGTCTTTTTGCTTGGAGGGAGGTTGTCGAATTGAGTTTCTCCGACAGGCGCAAATCCTGAAGTCATCTCTTGAATTTTCTTGGGAGCTGATGAAGGTTTTTTGTATTTAAGAGATTTTTGGGGTACAGTAAGTTTGATCTTGAGGGGGTGGGGTTTGGGTGAAGAACGGGGAATGGACGAGATAATAGATGAAGATGAACCAGCATATACGAAACTGGATTGATCCAACGACGTAGGCTGGGAGAGGACACGCGGCCTATTGTCACAGGTGCACTCGCCATCACATACGGGACAGATGTCGTCGTCATCGTCATCCTGGATACAAGCATTCTGAGGAACGCCTACGGTATGAGGTGGCGACATAGAGATGGTCTGGGTATTTGGAAGTGCTGATAAAAGGGAGATTAGTATCAGATATGTACTTAATGTTATAAGGCACAAGAAAACTGCCATGCTGCAAGGGTGTGCAGACATATGGAAACAGACGTCCCAACGAAAAGGCTCACCATTGAACTGATTTTTGGCCATTTTTTGGGAAATGACATGGATTATTGAAGAGTTCCAGGATGGCAACAAGGACGGAGGATTCCTAGCGTCGAAAGGAACCTCTCGGAAGATTGTGGATGAGAAGAAACCCTCTTTGATGGAAAATCTGGTCGATTGGGTTCTCTCGGGGTCCTTTCCAAAATGGGAACACACCCTGGCAACTCTTCTCAGAAGAATAATGTATCAGTATCTTATCTACATGAGAGGCTCTCTTGTCCTCTGAATAATCCTCAGGGCCCCATGTATAACATTCTACTCAAATCGACCAATAATTCAGACAAACTTTGTTGTCACGCCATAAATGTTACCGGCTATCAGATCCGGATGAGTCTACCTGCACATCAGACTTGCTGCAATTTTCCTCCCAAGAAATCACAAAGAAAACAGCGAAACTTCTCTGACAATGACATCTAGTTTTGTGTATTTTCAAAAAGGGCAGTTCACCAGTCCTACGCGTAATAGTCTTGTGACCTTATACACGCCCGCTGTTGCCCGGTTGCCTTACTAGTCTTTTGAGTTTCTGGTCATACTACTGATCAGTCTATCCGATCTTCCGAAAGTGTACATTGACTAACCTTTAATCGCGGCAAAGGACATGAGTCCTCTGACCTCGGAAACAATAAAAAAAACATACATTCAAACCTCAAGGGGTGGCTAAAACACCTTGGCAGTTCGGTCTCTAGCCGTAATGGCAGAGAGTGATTGTGTGACAAGTCTAGACGACTTGACATGACACCCAACCATCAGGTGACTTGACAACAGAATGCCTACCGTGTAATACATTTTCTCGTTCCATTTCATATCTTTCCTTGTCTGGATCAGTTACGCGTGATCTGTTATTCCTATGTTCTTTTTCCTGTAGTTCGTCTATATGTATCGTGGTATGCTATCGCGGACTACGATCACCAGGTAATAAAAAAAGTAACACCGTTATCTTGTGACACACGTATCACCGCATCTACGCCAAAACCGATGTCCTCATTATCAACAAGCGCAGTACACACCAAAGAGAAGCTATATAGCCAACTCGCAGCTAGTCTTGGTCGTATGTCCAGGGCTATCAACCAGACTGCCGATCTCTGCGAGATGCTTCAAGTCGATCTCCACGCAATGAGGACTTTTGCTGTATTGGATGCAGCCAAGTATGCCAATCATTCACTGGAAGTTTACCGATTTGATTCATGTCTGGTATCTGTGCTATTCAGATTCATGACCGTTGCTGGTCAACTGAATCCACCTGATGAGGAAGCGAAGAAGGATGACTCTCCAGATCAGACAACATAATTTTTCGATCATAGATGAGGTTTTGACAAACCTTAACAAACCTTAATTAAACCCAATTTATTACCCTCATTCAGGAATCCATGGCAGCAAATCAAATCACTTAGAACTCATATGTTCGCATCTCGATGAGTGTCAAATTGCTATGTACATATCTTTCTCTTTACGCACCTCAGTCTCCTCCTATGTGAGAGTATCCATGTTGCTTATCATATCTTGAGCCTGATTATCTTCACCAATATACAAGTCTTATCTTATGTCACCGAGTTACCCACCGCACTCTAGATTCGTGACAAAAACAGGTTTGTATGTTCCTAAACTTGTCATGTGTTATGTGGGGAGCCCTTGCAGCACAGTGGTGTTTGGGAAATCAAAATAAGGATCAGATTACCGGATCAATGTATCGTAGCATTTGTAATTTCAGATTGCAAACAATTGCAAATGGATGAGGTGCTTGGGACGAATCGGCGTGCAGATGGAAATTAGTCGTCCTTGTTCTTTTCTTCGTAAAAGTACCTTTTCGTCTGTCACTCATAGGTGCGTATTCAGCATTCTTGCTGAGTGAGATTTGACCCTGGTTTTAGGACGGTATGGCAGCTAATCATACTTCTAACGCTGTCGCGCGCATTGCCTACCTGACCTCTGATCTGGTAGTTGACTCTCAGCCTCAATTTCCTGCTCCTTCAGTATTCGCCCAACAGTATGCTTCGTTGGCGGGGTCTGCCTCAAGTTCACCCCGTTTATTCGTTACACCCTACGGGGCTGATCCTGGCTCAACAGTACTTCAAAACCCCACCGAACTGACAAGTCTCACCGCGACTTCAAATTCCCATCTTCTAACCCGCCTTGTAATACACCTTGCAGACTTGTCGTCCCGCCCCGTCGCCCTCCACATCGCTGTTGATTATGATCTCTCCGAAGTTCTCCTTCTTCGGTCTTCCATCCCATTCTTTCTTTTGTCGAGAACCGCACAGCAAGCGCACGATAATGCCTTATTAGCAGCCCGGTTGGCCCGATTAGAGAAGAAGGCTGTTGTTCATGCGTTCCAACTTCAGCCAGAGTCCATATCACTGAATGTTCTCTCAGAGCAACAAGTACTTTCTTTCCTCTTCGCCGACAAACAACAAGCTTATCCCTCATCGAGTATCGGACATGAAATTCCCAAAAAGGTCCTCGATGGATGTGCAAATGGCCATGACGTCATTGATCAATCTTCCAATGGTTGGGCCCCGGTTGATGACCCAAGTGTGATCTCTAATTTCAATGCTTACCGAGCTGTTGCAGCAGAGACACAAAGCCAAGTCGGACGTAACCTAACAAATCTCGTCATTCATGGTCCCTCAGAACCCCAAACAGTTATCATCACTGTGGGACGAGATATTGCCTTTTCAGTTGAAGGTGTTTCTTTCATTGCCCTCAACCTCCTCAATCCTCTACCTCATTCCAGAATTCTCAGTGCCATCCCGGCTTCTGTGCAACGTGTCATTGTTCTCGAACAAGTATATAGCTGGACAATGAAGTGGACACCTATCTATCTGGAGATCGTGAGTGCTCTCCAACATCGAGATGCCAAACAGAGACCCATGGTTCTTAACGGCATGATCGGAGACGTCTGTAATATCGCCCCATCTGATATTCTCAAACTAACAGCGTCTCCTTCACTTCCGCTACGGCTTGGTACCCTTCCTCCGAGACCCCTAGTCAAATCGGTCCCTGTCATTCCAAAGCACGAATCGGCCTATACAAAAATTCTTGCACATATCTTCGGCAATCGACTTGTCATTGTAAATTCACCCTCCCTTGTTTCAGCCCAAGGTCAGGTTGCCACAACTCCCGAATTTGCTCTTGGTCGTGTCCGTGGCCAAGTTGAAGAACGTGCAGACCTCGTCGCTTCAGTGAAAGAACTACTCCATGTAGAAGGAGTTCCACGCGACCTTCATACACTGTTGAGCAACTGGCTTCTTCGGAAAGACGATGGTGACCAAAGCCGAAAATTTGCAAAGGATATTATATCTTCTCTTCAATCTTCCTGCCTCGACCATCCCGCAGTGTCGAGAATTCTTTCTCTCCGGTCGCATCTTTCTGCTGTCTCCAGATGGATCATTGGCTCAGATGTATGGTCATACGATCTGGGAGCTTCTGGTCTCCATCACGCCATCGCCTCTGGTCTCAACGTCAACATTCTTATTATTGACAATTTACCGTATACAGCCCGCAACAATTCAGACCCTCAACGCAGAAAACACGATGTGGGTCTTTACGCTATGAATCATGGTGATGTCTATGTTGCCAGTGTCGCCGCCTTCTCTTCCTATGCACAAGTTCTACAGGCTTTGATAGAAGCAGACAGATTCGATGGACCTAGTGTCGTTCTAGCATATCTCCCCTACCAGTCAGAGGATTCTCCAGCGCTTGAAGTTCTCAAGGAAACTAAACTGGCAGTTGATGCCGGCTATTGGCCTTTATATCGATGGGATCCGAGCAAGGAACGTGATGGAAAAGAACCCTTTTCTTTAGATTCTGATGCGATCAAAAACGAACTTCGACAGTTTCTTGACCGCCAAAACCATCTTTCTCAACTGACTCGCTCGAAACCTCAGATTTCAGCCGAGCTCGTCAGTAATCTCGGTGACACGGTCAAAGAAGCCAGAAAACAACGTGCCCAACAGTCCTACAATGATCTCCTCACTTCAATCGACGCTCCTCCTCTCCTCGTTCTCTAT
>Ga0153939_1001197_pt1 | contig 10286 bp, 9 predicted proteins | sample TSNJ023MetaG_FD_104734 | JGI IMG/M metagenome (GOLD analysis project Ga0153939, IMG submission 104734) | Attine ant fungus gardens microbial communities from New Jersey, USA - TSNJ023 MetaG | ecosystem: Host-associated > Fungi > Mycelium > Unclassified | place: USA: New Jersey, Brendan T. Byrne... | reverse complement strand
TGGATTTATTCGGGCGGAACGTGCCGTCCTCGTAGCCGTTCATCCAGCCGCGGTCCTTGGCTTTTACAATGTACTCCGACGACCAGTGGCCCTCGTAGTCCGCCGCCAGCGCCGACATGGGCAGTACTGAAATTATTATAATAATAAGCGCAAATGATAAAAATCTGTTTGCCGTTTTCTTCTCCATTTCTTTACCTCCTTCGACTGTTTCGCTCCGAGCTCCGCAGGCAGACAGCCGCTGTTATTCGTGCGTATGGCCTGTGGCGGCGGCAGTGATCGCTTCGCAGGCCCAGTGGGTTGCCGGTACGTCGGCGAAGCTTACGCACTCCGTCAGGCCGCTGCAGCCGAGGACGCGGTTGGTGATGGTCACCGCCTCGGTGCGGGTGATGGTGTGATTCGGCCCGAAGCGTCCATCCCCATAGCCGTTGACGATGCCCAGACCGGACAGGGCGGTCATCGCGTCATAACACCACGCGCCTTGCGTTACATCGGGGAAGAAGCCGCCGCTTGGCCCGCTGTTCTCCAGCAGGTCATAGAAAATCTGGGCGGCCTCGGCGCGGGTAATTTTCCCTTCAGGGTGGAACCTGCCGTCCGGGTAACCGGATAGATACGTGCCGTGGTGTTCTACCACTTCCTCTCATCCTGCGTAGAGGGTGAAGCCGCCTGTCACCTTCCTGGAAAAGTCATACTCCGATGTCAGCGCCGCGTCTGTATACCAGCTGGTGAAAGCATAGCCCTCCCCTTGTGGGGTTCGCCGGTTTTGCAGCCGCGGCATTTCTGGCGACATTCTGGCTGGAGATGCCGCGGCCGCCGTTGACGGCGAAGTTGTCCCTAAAGGTGCAGTCCGTCAGCGCCGTGCTGCCGTTGTTGATAATTCCGCCGTCCAGCGTCAGGCCGTGCAGGGTGAGGCTTCCGTTGCTTTGCACGCTAAAGTGGAGGGAGTATGCGAAGGTTTGAGTCAGCGTTATGCCGCCGGTGACGGTGATAACGGTTTCCGCCCGTTCTACCGCGTTACGCACCGCGGCCTGCAATTCGCCAAAGTTGCTCACGCTCGCAGTCGCCCGCGCCGTTATGGGTATTACCCCAGTACCAGCACGACCGCCATGCACGAGGACAGGATTTTCCCAAATGCGCTATGTTTCATTCTATGATACCCCCTCTTTTTTATTTCGCAATTTTTATTCTGTATTGTTTTTTGCCCTCAGGAACAGCAGTGTCACCGCCGTGCCCAGCGAAAAGCCGATTAGCTGCCGGCACATACCCGCCTGTTTTTTCGCCATCAGGCATCATAACGGCGCCCTGCGCCGGAAGCTCCGTGTCGGCAGGCAGCATTGACAATGCCAGAAAGGCGGCAAGTAAAATGCAGGCGGCGACAGTGGCGGCTACCTTAAGGCGCAGTGATTTTCGCCTTCTTTTCTCGTCTGCACCGGCGGTTTTTCTGAGTACCTCCGGCATGCTTTCGGCTTCGCGACCCATGACATAACCTCCCCTTCAAGTCATATCGTCAGCGGCGTGAATGATCCGTTTACCTATTCGTTGCAAAAATAAAAAAAACCACGCTTTTACTGAAAAAAATCCCCACAAAGATAAAGCCTGAAACGCAGCGTGTTTTGGACAATTCGTATATTTAACTTGTAGGAACGGCCTTTATTCCAGCTTCGCGTCGGCACCTTTTCCCCGCCGCCTCATCAAAAACAGAATGGCCAACGCCGCGGCGATAGGCAGGAGATATCCCAACACTTGCCAAAATCCGTCCGCCGATACCAGCAGGTTATAAATAGCGTGGAAGGTGGTGGCCGCGCAGAGAGCCGCAAAGGAGCCGGTGAACGTGAACCGCCTGTGCTTAAGGGCAACAGCCAGCCCATAACCCAGGATTACGGCGCAGATCGTGTGCATGATGCCCGCCGCGAAGCCGCGTATCAGAATGAAGAACAGCTCCTCCGCTCCGTATTGCAGGATGTAACAGATGTTTTCCAATGTGGCGAAGCCCAGGCCCACACCCACGGAAACCGTGATAATATCTCGTTGTTTCGGTTTATATAGCGCCGCAAACAGAAGCACCGGCATTGCCTTCAGCGTTTCCTCGCAGATTGGGGTAAGCCGTATCAAAGACTGGGCGGCGGTCATGCTGACGGCGCCATTCTGCGCCGCCGCAACAGTGAGGTAGCCGTTGATATAACCGGATAAAAAGCAGGCGGCAAGCCCCAAAATAAAGAAGCCGGTGAAGCGCCGCGCTTCGCCTCTCAGCAGGAATACCGCGATTAAAAGCGGGGCGCTCAGGCATACAAAAATGTTTGCTTCATAGATCATGCGCCGCCTCCTTTCCGGCCGCGCGGAGCATCAGCAGTACGGTGACGCTCATCAGAACGTCAAATACCATAAAAGCCTCGTAGGAACCAAAGGATGAGGTGAGGAACATCATGCATTCTGCAAAGAGGTAAAGCAACACCGTACCGTGATACCTCCGCAAAGAGGGACGCGGCCCATATCCCTCGCCAGCCGAGAGAAACAGCAGCAGGGTATAGTAGGAAAGGAAAGCCAGCGGCAAACAGGTCAGCGCGTTGTAAAGCAGGTTCCCGGCCATATACGCATATGCGGCATGCAGCAGTACGACGATTACAGGCCCCGTAAGCGAAACACGGCGGTACTTTTTTGCGTCCTCCTTCTGCGCGTCTGTCCATTCGCCCGTCAGTCCCAAGCCGATGGAAAGCAGGAAGCAGTAAGAGCTGACATAAGAAAGGTCGTCCGCGGAAAACCCGGCGGGATAGCCGCCTGTTATCAGCATGTGCAGTGTATAAAACAAATCCCCCAGGAAGTAGCAGCCAAACGCGCCGGCAAGAAGTTGGAAAAACCAGTCCCCCCGACGCGCAATGGCATAACGCGCCGCCAGTATCGTAACAGCTCCCGTGCAGGCAAGCTGTATGAATTGGTGGATCAGGTCAATCGTTTCGATCATGCGGCTGCTCCCCCGGTGTTTTTTTATTCAATCCCTTCACGCAAAATATGGTTACAGCGGCACCTAAAACAAACCCGACCACACCGATCAGAATGTAGCCGCCCGCCGCGGCATCCGCCAGTATCGCCGCGCTATGCATGCCCTGCGCTTCCACTGCGGAGGAATCCGTCACAATTGTGGGGATTGCGAAGGACAACCCCACAATCAACACGAGGCAGACGGCAACGGCGGATACGGCATATATCCGCCGCTTCATTTTTTGCTTTTTTTCTCGGAGTATGGCCGAGCGCCTGTGCGCCTGCGCCGCGATTTCCTTATTGCTCCTCATATGTAAACCCCTCGCCCTCCAGCATGGCTTTCAAGCAAATCTTCGCATTGTAAGTTAAATTGTCGATTTGCTTTACGGTCTTTTTCATTATCACGGATGCCTCCGCGTAGCTCATGTTTTCAAAATAGAGCAGACGTAAAACCTCGCCGTAATCCGGCTTCAATTTTTGCATCGCCCCGTGAAGCTGTTCTCCGCGTTCCCAACGCACATAATCCGGCAAACCGCCGCCGCTCAGTTCATTTTGAAGCTCCTCAATAGGAACGTGATTCCTGCGCCTGCGTTTTTTTACATGCCGTAGGGCAAGATGCCTGGCGATGGTGAACAGATATGTTTTTAAGGACGCTTTTCCCTCATAGCCCCGTTCCTCGTCAAGTCGCGCGAAAACGTCGATCATCAATTCCTCAGCCTCGTACATATCTTTCACAAAGCTGTTGATATAAAGCGTAAGGCTTTCCCTGTACAGGCCGATAAGCTCCTCAAAGGCGCTTTCGTCTCCGGTCAGATAACAGCGGTATAGTTCCTCGCCGGTTTTGTCCGGCTCATGTCTATCGTTCATCACCGCTGCCCTCCTTTTTATATCGTGTCTTACGGGCGTCGGCGGGTTTTTTCGCAGCCTTCGGAATTATCAATGCCTGGCCAAAACGCAAAGCACCGTCTCTTTTTTCTTCCAACAGCTTATGCATCCGGCGAGCCGATACGCCCCACTTGGCCGCCGCCTGCGAAACGGACATGTAATCCATATGCTTTTCTCTCCCGCGCAATTTCGACATGATATGAGAATATTATAATACGGGCGCACGAATATTTGCAAGCGGTATTCGCTCTTTTTAATTGAAGCGCGCCCGGGAATAGCCATTCTATACGATTTCACGAATGATTAATGGTAAGCGAGGGGAGGGTGCACCTCCCGCCTGGTTGGTGACAAAGCCCCAAAGTCCCCGAGGCCGCCGTTTTCCGGCTTTGCTTTCTAGAGCGCGGGGCATTCAATCTTTCCTCTGTGAATGTCCGCGCGATCTGCGCCGATCCTTTGCCGTCGATGGTGCGCCGGATGTACCAGCTCACCACGGCGGCGGCATGCGGGTCTATAATTCATTTTTCCCTTTGCGTATACGGTATCCGAAATGGAAAACAGATATTGGCAAAAGGCTTTCGCATATAGCAAACAAATCATAATGATGTTGAAACACTTTATACTCCTGCGAAATCGATTGATTTTTACAGGAATTTGCAATATAATAGGCAGGAGAGTTTTTTGTGGTAAAAGAATGCCTTTATAAAGTAAATGATCGATCCTGATGGGCTAAAAATGCTATAATACGAGATATTTAAAAGACAGGCATTGCCCGCAGTACGATTTCAAATTTGTATCACAACCGGTCTCAACGAATTGATTTTGGTACTTTAAGCAGGCTATGCGAATTATTTTATTGTACACCCGGCGATATTTAAAGCTTTGAGTCGGATAAAAAGTAATTGTGTGGAGTAGGCAACCGCTTAAATTTAATTTACCAGATGCTGTCTGGAGATTGATAAATGTAATTTTTGTGGAAAGCCATATATGGGGATCGAAAATATGATGGAGTGCTTCAAATACCATTCCGAAATTTTCAGCCGCTTTTATCACGCCCAATCATCCTTATTACGTTTTATTAAAAGCGGCGATTGACGTAATGCCGTGAGAATACAAGAAGGATTTATTTTAAGTAATGAATAAGAATTTGAAATAAGAGGGGATGCAGTGAAATTGTTTGATGTGGTACCGGGAAATTTTTTCTCAATTCTTTCTTCCGGTAACCGTGAAATTTATTATGACGCGCTTATGATTTTACATGATATGTTCAAATTTGAATTGAATATTCGCGTTGACGATTATATTGCATCGCTTATCACTATTTTAGAAGACAGGGCGTTTGAGATTGAAGATGATGATGAAGTCCAGGAAAGCAGTCTCACTCTCAGTGGAAAAGGCCGGCTCATTTTGAATCGATTCATAAAAACGGGATGGGTTGATAAAGAATTTATTGATAATACTTTTATCGAAATTATAACACCACGCAATTATGCTATTCCCGTTTTAAAATTGTTGAGCGAAATTGGCGATAATGCATTGCAGGAATATAATTCTCTTGTGTTTGCTACATTTTCCGGGTTGAAGCAAGCGATGAGTGAAAATGAATCACATTTGTATGAAGCTCTTTTGTCCGCGAAAGCAAATACCGAACAACTGCAATATTCCTTACGAACACTTTATCACGGAATTCGCGGGTTTCTTCGTGGTATTATTGAGCAACATGATGTGAATCTGCTTTTGCAGGATCATTTCAGCGAGTATAAAAAAATTTCGGATCGTATTTACCATCCCATTAAGACGATGGACTCGGTGCACCGATATATGGCTCCAATCCAAAATTTATTGTCTGATATATTGTCGAATGAAGAGCTTTTACAGTCCATGCGAGAGCGTGCCGTCAGTATTAAAAAATATGACGATGATTCGCAGGCAAACGATGAAATTATTAAGACGATTGATTATATTCTGGATTCTTATCATGCTGTAGGCGGCTTGGTAAGCGAAATAGACAGAAAACACAGTGCATATACAAAAAGCTCAATTGAAAAAATTCAATATCTGATGACCGCTGATCAAACGATCAAAGGGAAATTAGCAGAAATTCTAAAATTATATGCAAGCATGTCAGAAAACGAAAGGGATTCACTTGCCGGTATTATGGAAAGCAGTATACGTGTAGGCCGACAGGAGTTTTTTGATTCACGGTCCTTATATCATAAAAATGTGAGAAGCCGACGCATGGTCAGGGAATCGCTCGCTGTGCTGCCAAACGATGATCTGAGCGCATTGGCGCAGGAGTACTTATACCGGCAAATCAACAATGGATATCCGGCAACAAGAATTCGCGCTTTTATAGATGGTTTACTTGCTGATGGAAATGGTGAGATTCAATCAGAAGATATACCGATTACTTGTGATTCGGATTTTATCCTGCTCATTTTAGCGGTAATTCGTCAAAACGAAAAAGGTATGCCATATTCCGTAGACATAGAAAACGGGCGTGTTGAACGGAATGGTTATTTTATTCCGAATATGGTGATTCGTAAAAAGGAGGCTAAAAGTCGTGTGGAGTGAAACATACGAAGCACTGTCCAATTATGAGAAAGGCGAGTTTCGCAGAATATGTAATTACCTTTTGTCTCACACATACATTGTTCGCGATGTTTATAAGCCGGACAAGCAGTGGACTGAACCAAATACCGATTATCGTATGGTGAATCGGCTGTTTGAATGCATGCGTGAGTATTTTTTTGTTTCAGGCTGGAAACTGGAAAAGGACGATAATTACGGGGTAATCTCATTGATGAATGAGTTCGACCACAACCGTTTACGCATTGATCGGTTTACGACATTGTTTTTATACACTAGCCGTTTGATTTATGAAGAAGGTCGAGAGCAGGGCGACAATCTCAATATTGTACGCACAGATACAGGCGCTATTGTGGAGAAAATGAGATTATTGGGACTGCTTGAAAAAGGAAAGACAACGCAAAAAGAGCGGCTTGAAGCCCAAAGAGCCTTAGCGCATTTTAATATTATTCAAAAAACAGAGTCCACAGCGTGGAGTTCCGACGGAAACGGCGTTCTTATTTTTCCTTCCATTTTATCTATCATTTCAAATCAAGGTATCAATGATATGATGTCGGAATTAGAAGAGCTTCGCACCGAAGATGTCAATGCAGTTATATCTTTGAATTTGGAAGAACAGGAGGATCAAGAATGAAAGTCCTGACCAAACTCCTTCTGATTCACTGGCATTATTTTACGTATGAGCTTATCGAATTTGGCGAGCTTAACTTTCTCACAGGAAAAAATGCATCGGGTAAATCCACGGTTATTGACGCTATACAATTGATTTTATTGGGAGATACCAGCGGTAGTTATTTCAACAAGGCGGCAAGTGGACGAGGCAACCGGACGCTTAAGGGTTATCTTTTGGGCGAACTTGGTGACGAGGAGGATTCCGGATTTCGCTCTATTCGAGGCGGCACGAGATTTACCAGTTACATTGCTTTAGAGTTTTATGATAAGGAGAAGGAACGGCATTTTACTGTGGGTTGCTGCTTTGACATATACTCTGAGAACGATATTCCCAAGCTGTTTTTTCTATATGATGGAGAAATGCATCCGCAGGGCTTTTTAAATGGCAGCACACCTATGGATATTACTGCGCTGCGTACTTTTCTAAAAGAACGGTATAATGGGCACTATGAAACAACCGATGTCGGCAGAGATTTCAGAACGAAACTCTACGGCAAGCTTGGCGGTCTGCGCGACCGTTTTGCTGGGTTGCTTAAAAAAGCGGTTTCCTTTAATCCCAATGTGGATATACAGCAGTTTATTTCTGATTTTGTATGCGATAATCAACAGACTGTTGATGTGAGCCACATGCAAGAAAATATACGAAGCTATAAACACTTGGAGTATGAAGCGTCCATTTTACAAGAAAGGATTACTTTATTAGATCAGATCATTAATACCCACGAAAATTACACAGAAGCACGCAACAGCGAAATGTTGTATTCTTTTTTAATAGAACGTGCGATGGCTGATATGAAAAATGTGGAGTTTCGGGCCGCAGAATCAAATGCTGAAAAACTGGCAGAACAATTAAAAACATTGGCGCTAAAAATTGAAGTTACCGAAAGACGCCTTATAGAACTCCGAGAACAACAGGTCACACTACAAACCGAGCTAAAGAGCAATGGCAACGCCCAGGCTCTGGAACAAATTGACCGGCAAATCGCGGAAAAGGAATTAAAGATACAAACGCTTCATAATGAATATGAAAAAGCAAGCAGTTCCCTTGTTGTCCGCATTACGGCATGGCGAAATCATGCTGAGACCATGCTACATAAAATTGACGCTACAAAACAGGATTTATTGCAAGCGGTAATTTCCTCCCGTATCAGTGATATATATGAAGAGGGCAACAATCTTTTTGAACATATCAAATCCCTGTCAGACATTGATTTCCATGCTATAACGCGGATTGGGAAAACAGGCCTGTCCGATATTTCCGGTATGGCCGACAACCTCAAAACGCACGCCATAGAGCTCAATTCTCGTTTGCGTGATGAACAGGAATTTTTATTTAAACAAAGAGCGGAATTATTAACCGAACAAAAATCACTGGAAAGCGGCATCTACCGTTTTCCACAGGATGCGCTTGATTTGAAAGAAGCGCTAGTCTCCCGGCTTCGTACGTTGGCAAAGATGGATGTCAATGTACGCATTGTCGCGGAAGAGGCCGAAATTAAAAATGGCCGCTGGCGAAATGTTATAGAAGGTTATCTCCATACGCAAAAGTTTTATATTATCGTTCCACAGGAATATTTTCGAGACTCCTTGCGGGTTTTCGACGCCATTAAACGAACAAAAGCGATTTATGGAACAGGAATTATCGACATTGAAAAACTGAGAAAATTAAGTCCTGTGGCGGATACGGGAAGCTTGGCGGAGGAGATAGAAACAAATGATATGGATGTCCGGTTGTTTTTAGACTTTTCATTAGGAAGGGTTCAAAAATGCGACACTGTTGGGGAACTGCGCCGTTTCCGAACATCAATTACAGATGAAGGTATGTTATATCAAAATTTTGTTGTCCGCGCGATGAATCCGGAACGTTGGTCAAAACCGGCGATTGGGCAGGGAGCCATCAGGCAGCGGTTAGCCACAGTAAAAAATGAGATGAGTTTGCTGGCGGAACAATTGACCGTATATGCAAGTGTAAAAATAGGTCTAGATGCTGTGAGCTCATCGGTTGTTTTGAGTAGTGCAGAAATTGAAAATATCGTATTAAGTGCAAAGAATGTAACGATGATTTCTGATTTAAAAGCGGATTTGATTTCACTTAGGAAAAACCGCGAAGCTATTGATACTACTGCCATTGATTTACTAAAATCACGGATTACTGCTCTTGCTAACAGTATTGCCGAACAAGACACCCTATTGCGTCAAGAAGGGGAGCAAAAAGCAACACTGGCGGAGAGGCAACGACGTCTGCAAGAAGATACTATTCCCAAGCTTAAAGATGAATTGCAGGAACAGGAATCAAAAATTGCATCGCGTTACAACGATGAATGGGTCGCTGAGACCGGGATTCTGCGTTACAACAAAGAATTATCATCAAGAGGAAAAGTTGACCATATTGCCAGCGCTTTCCCTCGCGAACAAAGCAGGGTCAGGAATTTTAAAGAGCTTTCCTGGGATTTATTGGTTGATTTACGTCGAAATTACAATGATAAATATAAAATGGGCTTTGATGTCAAAGCGGTCGACAATGAAATTTATGATAATGCATGGATTGAATTAAGCGACAATAAACTGCCCGACTATCAAGCGAGGATCAGTGACGCTAAATCAAAAGCGTTCGAACAATTTCAAGAGGATTTTATCAGCCGCCTTCAAAATAACATCAACAACGCAAAGCGTCAAATTGAAGACTTGAATGGTGCCCTTAAGGGAGCGTCTTTCGGTGAGGACACCTACCGTTTTAGAATCATTCCAAAACCCGAATATAAACGATATTACGACATGATTGTAGATGAAATGATCACGCAAGGCGGGTACAATCTGCTTTCCATTCAATTCAACGAAAAATATAAAGAAGAGATAACGGATTTATTCACAATTATAACCAACGAAGATGGCGGCGGTGGAAGCTCCGAATATGAGAGGCGGGTTCATGAATTTACCGATTTCCGAACCTACTTAGCCTTTGATTTGGAAGTCATAGGACAAGACGGAGAATCACAACGATTATCCAAAACAATGGGAAAAAAATCGGGCGGTGAAACACAAACACCGTTTTATATCGCTGTATTGGCTTCTTTCGCTCAACTCTATCGTGTAGGAAGAGATAAAACTTATAAAACTTCCCGGCTCATCATATTTGACGAGGCTTTTTCCAAGATGGATGGCGAGCGAAT
>Ga0153939_1001195_pt1 | contig 10309 bp, 9 predicted proteins | sample TSNJ023MetaG_FD_104734 | JGI IMG/M metagenome (GOLD analysis project Ga0153939, IMG submission 104734) | Attine ant fungus gardens microbial communities from New Jersey, USA - TSNJ023 MetaG | ecosystem: Host-associated > Fungi > Mycelium > Unclassified | place: USA: New Jersey, Brendan T. Byrne... | reverse complement strand
GCATCCCATTCGTTGAGATTTCCGTTTAAATCCCATACCCCATGATAAGAACCGTTGTGGCTCCAGCTCACCGGACCTGAACCGGTTGCAACACGACCGTCGGCTGTGGCAATACCGTGTTCCTGCGGAAAGTAATAGTCGTGCTCCATGTCATTGTTCCCGTGGGCCATGAATCCGTTCTTTCTGGACATCAACACCAGTGCAGAACGAAGTCCAAAGGGACTTAAACCCCATCCGTTTCCTTTGCCGGAGCATGCCCGCACGGCATCCATATACTGAAGTGTTGTTTCCGGGTCCCGCATAGGCAGCGAATATGCTCGGCCATTTACCAGAATGTTTTGAAATTTTGAAAGATACATATTTTTTACAGGTTTGCCGTTGGACCTAAAGACTGGATGAAGCATATGGGGCAAGGCGTCAGAAATCTGATCCAGATAGATAGGGGGAATATGAACCATAATGGAGGGAAGTCCCCGGTCATCCACCAACACAGTATTGGTTCCGCCGGAAAGCAGTTCTACGCTGTCTTTCAGGTCATCGATTGCCGATTTGCTCCATTCTCCCATTCCGCTTTGCAGTATTTCTCTGTTTTCCCAGAGCCGCATCGCAGCAACGTGACTGGCTTCATCATCACTCAAATTGTCCTTTGCAATATGGTATATCGTTTTCAATTGCTGCTCTATGTCTTTTTGTTGTATGTTCTCTTCTTTCATACTCAATCCATCTCATCTTTTAGGGTTATTCACTAAAATATCTGTTGTCTGCATGCGAGTTTATATGGGATCATATTGATATTATATTTGACAAGAAAATGATTTGCGTACTATAATGAATGGTAATTAAAAGAAGAATGAACATATTGTCTACTTTTGTTATGCATAATTGAAAGATGTAAAAATAAATCTGGAGGAATAGGATTATGATACTGCACAAGGAACGTGCAATGTTTTTAGAGCTGGTTGATGTTTTAACACTGGAAAACAAAGATTTTCCTTACCGGTTTTTTACAAGCCGGGAAAATCACATTATTTATGTGTACCGGGGCAGTTGTATTATATCTAGTAGCGGGAGCACTATGCAAATTAGCGCAAGTGGGATATTGTTTCTCCGGACTAAAATTCGATATACTTTGTGCTGCTCCGATGAAGAGCGCTGTACAGTTCATGTTCTTCGGCTATGTGAAAGAAGTGTGCCAAGAGGATTGGATATTTTTGCACTGAGCAGTGAATGTCAGATGCTGGAGGATTTCTTTTTAAAAAAACCGCCGATTTGTATATTAGGCGGAAGAGAAAAGCTTCATGTGACCATCGAAGAGCTGATTTATGAATACCGTCAAAAGCAAATGGACTTGGAACTGGTTCTTCAGCATCTGCTCACGGTATTTTTTTTAAAGGCTTCCCGGGCTTTTGCCGGTGCGGGTGCGCCCTCGGGCGTTAAGTATGTCAGTGCCGCAAAGGACTATATTGCCAGAAATTTTGATCAGCCGCTGTCAGTGCCGCTTTTGGCAAAGCATTTGGGGATTAGCCGGTCTTATCTGGAGGCAATATTCCATAAATATGGAAGGCGTACCATCATAGAGCATATTCATGGTGTCCGCACAGATAGGGCAGCGCATATGCTTACCTCTACCAAGGAATCTGTAACGGACATTGCGTATGCGTCGGGATTTGGCAGCTTGCAGCATTTTGCAAGAGTATTTAAAATGAATTTTGGATGTACGCCTAAGGAATATCGTAAAAAATATGCTGTATTGATTACATCAGATCTGCCGGAAAAGAAATGATTAACTAAAAGAAAGTGGAAAACAGCACTTCGACGAGTGTTGAGTACGCTGTACTTGTGCCCAATGAAGGTGCTGTTATTCTTGTGCCGGAACAGTTTACATATGATTCAGGCAGATGTCAATTTCCGCAAATATGAATTTCCCAATACTTAGATGGTGAAACTTTGAAAAGCCGAACATTTTGGATATGGCGTCAATGTACAGGCGCTATCTTAAAGTCAGCAAACATCCGGGAGAAAGGGATGAAATATGAAGTGCAGCTACTCATGATTCGATTTGCTTATTAAAGAGTTTTTGCGGATGAAGAACCTTCTCTCATACAACGTAAACAGAATAATGGCAGCTAAAAAAATAGCGGCCATACAATAAAAAACAGCGGAATAACCAAAGGATTCGGCAATTTTTCCGCCCCAAATAGGGCCCAGTCCCTGTCCGATATCAGCACCGATATAATAGGTGCTGGTGGCAATTCCGATTTTTGCGGCATTTACCTTTTTTACACAGGCTGACTGCAGAGAAATCTGGCCGCCTACGTTCCCGAACGCTTTCAACACCGCTGCCAACAACAAGACCGGAAAGAGGCTGGTATGCCCAATTAATATCATAGAAACGATGCTTGCAAGCAGGGAAAGGTTTACGATTACCAGTAGGCGAGCCTTGTCGATTACACGGCTTGCAAACAGCCGCAGTAAAAATAAAAAGACCGCATTTACAGAAAAAAATAGAGATATATTGGCAATTTCCCTGTTTTCGCCTAAAAGCACAAGAAAAGAGTTGACAATACCATTTCCCATAGAGAAAAGACCGGCGATCAGCGCATATACGATACATTCTTTTGCAATGAGATGCTGAACGGAGAATTTGCGTTTTTCTCTTTTATTTTCAGCCAATTGCACGGTCGAAAGCCGGTAAGGGAATGCAAAAAATAAGATCGCCGCGGAAAGAAAGGTCAGTAAGGCAATAATGATAAAGAGGGCATGGTAGCCCATTGTGTCACGAATCATAATACCGATGCTGAGACCTGCGATCTGTGAAAGAACCTGTCCAAGACCGAAATACCCCAATCCCTGTCCCATCATGTTGTCCGGTATAAATTCCGTTGCAAGGGCAAGGCTTGCCGTACTGCTGATGGCAAATACCGCTCCGTGCAATATCCGTATTATGATGAGAAGCCAAACGGTATTGGAAATGGAATAAGACAAGACAAACAGACCAATTAGGGCAGTTGTGCAAACACAGATATATTTTTTGTTGCCAGTATCCGTTATGTAACCGCCAAAAGGACGGAAAAGGAGAGCGGTGATGGAGAAAACACCGGATATGATCCCTGTGGCGGTAAGCTGTACACCAAAGGACACGGCGTAAGATGAAATCAATGTGGAAATCATGGTAAAGCCTAACGAGGTTATAAGGCTGACAGCAATTAACAGGATAAAGCTCTTGCTTAACAGGCGTTTCGGTTTTACTGCAGTCATCATATTCCTCCCAAAATTACATCAATTGTTAAAAACTATTACGATTTAGCAAAGCGACAAAAAATGACAATTTATTTATCCGAACGGATATTCGGACGTAAATCCAGAAATCGCTGGAAAAACGAAGTGAATTTGACAAATTAATGATAATCGATGCCTAAAGCTTTGTCAAGGCGAAAAAAATGTTGTAATTGCAGCTAAATTTAAATGTGTTCTTGACTTTAGCTGTAAATATGGTAAGATTTGTACAGAGAGCAAAAAAGGAATGTTTTTATGGAAAAAAAATCTGCCAAAATACAGATAAAGCAAATTGCGGAAATGGTTGGAATGTCCCAGAGCACCGTTTCCATTGTGCTCAATGGCCGTGGAGATGAAATGCGCATATCCAAGGAAACACAAAAAAGAATACAGGAAGTGGCAAAATCGCTGGATTACCGTCCCAATATCTATGCCAGAAGACTGCGAAATACATCTGAAAAGCAGCCAAACCAGATGATAGCGGTATTCTGGAATGACAGCTTTATGGAAGATACCATGAGCCGCTTTTTCAAAGGGGCTTCCACCGCGGTAAAAGAAAATAAATATGGCGTGGAGTTTATGATCCAATTATTCAGCGCCGGTAACCTGAAAGAATACGGGGAGCTTCTGAATATCCAGAAGTACAATGGTATCATTATAGCCGGGGCTTTTGAAGAAGACATGCGGTTTCTTGAACAAGGCCGGTTTGATATACCCATTGTACTGTCCAGCCGGTCCAGCGACCGGTTTAGCAGTGTGTATGTGGATGGCTATATGATTGGATATGAATGCGCAAAATTGTTTTCCCAAAAGGGCCTGAAATCCGCAGGGCTTTTTGGGGTCAGACAGGGGGCTACAAGCTCCAGCCTGCGGGAGCTTGGTTTCATGAACGGCTGCCGGGAATATGGAATAGATATCCGGGAAGATTGGATCTTTAAATCAGAAACCCGAAATATGGAGGATGGGTATCAATGTGCAAAAGAGCTGCTGCTTTTGCAGAAAAAGCCGGAAGCGCTGTTTATTATGTACGATTCTATGGCGCTGGGGGCGGTGTTTGCGTTTAAAGAGGATTATATTCGAATACCGGAGGAGCTTTCCATCATCGTATATGGCTTGAATAATATGCTGGAACTTACGTCACCCTCCTTCACGATGGTGGGTAATTCTATGGAAACCGCCGGAAAAAATTCGGTGGAACTACTGATGACCATCATACACAATAATATCATGATGCCCATCAGCCGAGTGATTGAACCGGCGTATATCTACGGGAATAGTTTTTCTGTTCAGAACACTTGAAGTAGCTGGTGTCCGTTCCTTTCAGATGCGAAAAACGAACAACATCGGAAGCGACACGCTTCTGCCGCAGCCATATCCGGATGCGGCGGGGGCGTTTTTTTCGTTCAGACGAAAGCGAGGATCAGGTTTAACCGACGGGAGGACAGCGAAACAAACGAAATATGTCCACAAATTTCTTGACATTTCATGCGAGTTGTGTATAATTCAATTAACTAAAACGAAGCAGCAAAATTGCAAAATCAAAATGGGGAGTGTGGGGTATGCCATTATATTTCAATACAGAAACGGATTGCATAGGGAGATGTATCTGTATTATCCGGATGTTCCTAACCGTATGGCGTTTGAACAGGAGGCATCTCGGTCTTGCGGGAATCCGACGAAAGCCCGCTGGCTATGGGGTTTGAGGAACTTGTACGAACACATGAATTGATTCTGGCTTTTCCGAACCGGCAAGGATCAAGAACTGCCGGATCTATGTGCCCTCCGGATATGATGAAAGCCGCCGGTGGGATTGTTCGGTTCTCTATCTGGTGCACGGCGGTAGAGAAAATGAAAGCGCATGGGTATGGCATGGTAAAATCCAGTTTATTTCGGATAACCTGCTTGCGGAAAAGCAGTGCCGGAAAATGCTGGTGGTTGTGAACTGCCTTTATTATCTCAATGGTGACCCGGACTGGGCTTCGGTATACTGCCTATACCTGTCCCGGATGCCATGAGTGGACCGTATGGCGCGGCTGCGTCAGAGAGTTTTTGCTTAAATTATTCAGGGAGGGACAGTGTTATGGCGATGATGCGATATAATTTTCTGTCAGAAGTTTTGAGTCTCAGTGTGGATGTGACGATCACTTACCCTACGGGTCACTGTACCTATAACAGCGATCCTTCGGCTAAAGCGGATATTGTTATGGACCGGCGGGAAAAAACGCCGTACCGGTCCGGAATGAAATTCCAGACGGTTTACATGCTGCATGGGGGCAGTGACGACGACACCACCATTTTGCGCAATACAAGGCTTGAGCAGTATGCGCAGAGGAACTGTGTGATGACGGTTTCCGCGCAGGTGAAAGACAGCTTCTACATGGATACCCGATATGGCTTTCGGTACTTTACATTTATAACCGAAGAGCTGCCCTGTGTCATGCAGTCTTTGTTTGCCTCGTCTCCCGTTCGTGAGGATAACTTTGTAGTGGGTATGGCGATGGGGGGCAATGGAGCCCTTGCTCTGTATTTGCGGCGTCCGGAACTGTACGCGGCCTGTGTGGACCTTTCCGGCGGAATCGGGTGCAGTGTCGATACGGAGTATCTGATACAGGAACTTTCACAGCTTGATATTGCTAGGCTGAAAAACGCGTTTCCTCCGGCGGGAGAAATTGAAGGGAGCGTATATGATCTGGAAGCTTTTGCGCGGCGGCATAAACAGGCAGGGACAGATATGCCGGAACTGTTTATGGCTGTGGGAGAAAATGATTTTATCCGGGATGTGGTGAGAAAGGATAAGGACGCACTTAAAATGCTGGGATATGATTTTCTGTATGAGGAAGCTCCAGGTTGCGGCCACGATTGGGACTTTTGGGACGCCTATATCCAAAAGGCCTTTGATCTTTGGCTGCCCTTAAAGCGGGTACCTGTTTATCCGGAGTGACAAGAAAAGATGGAGACAGGATGCTCAGAGCAGTCAAGACGAAAAACGGCGCGGTGCGGCGATTGGCGGCGGCCGATCCTAGGATAACCGTATTCAGGGGAATATCTTTTGCGGCACCGCCTGTTATCGGACCGCATCGGAGCGAAAGGTCACGATTCGTTGGCCAAACGGCTGGTTTGTGAATATTCTGAGATTTCAACCGAGTCAGGATGGTATGAAACTACTGCTAGAAAAGGATCGAAGGCAACTGGAAAATCGCTGTCAGCGCTTTGCTGCCGAAGTAAAAATTGTTTAGCAAAACCATGCGACACTAATTTGTTGCCTCACGGGCAAAAAGCACCTGTGGAATGTATTGTTACCATGGAAATATGTGTTGTAATGGCATAATATTTATCGAAAACCGCCAAAGAACGTATTGACACACCAATGGTATTATGATATGATTTGTTTGCTGAAACGAAATAGCAAAAATGATTTGATCGGATGCCGCGAAAGCTAATACAGCATATCCCTGTATATTTTCCAAAAGAGAGCAGGGAATTTTACCTGCAGCGGCCCGGGGTGAGGGGAATCGGACAATGACTAAAAGGATCAAAACATTTTGGAACAAACCGTCTCATCTGGCATATTTGTTTGTTATGCCCGTGGTGCTGCTTCTGGTTGTGTTTAGGATTGCACCCATGTTCGCGGCTTTTGCCTGCAGCTTTTTTGATGTGAATATGTTCCTTGAGGGCAAGGGCTTTGTCGGACTCGACAATTTCATCGAAGCGATCAGCGATACGCGATTTTGGAACAGCTTTTGGGTTACCATTAAGTACACACTGATCGAAGTCCCTTTGCAGATGATCATCGGTTTACTGTTGGGGGGCCTGCTCACAAAAAATACATTCCGAAACAAATTTTTCAGAGGCGCATATTTTTTACCCATTGTGTGCTCTGCAACGGCTGTGGGTATTATGTGGAGAATGTTCATGCATTCAAATGTAGGGATTCTTACGTATTGGCTGAAACTGCTTGGTCTGAACGTGAATTTTCTCAACTCAACCGATATCACCTTTTTCGTCATCATATTTATGTCGGTATGGCGATCTTTTGGCATAACAACCGTGATATTTGTTTCAGCCATGCAAAATGTGCCGGGCGAGCTGTATGAGTCCGCCGATCTGGACGGCTGTTCAAAGATCCGGCAGTTCTTTGCAATAACCATTCCGGTCATTAAGGAAACTTTTTCATTTGTACTGATCACTAGGTTGATCGGGTCGCTGCAGGTTTTTGACCTAGTGTTTACCACGACGAAGGGAGGCCCCAACTATACAACGGAAACACTGGTCTACTATACGTATGTCAAAGCGTTTTCTAATAACCGGATGGGCTACGGTTCGGCGGTATCCATGTTCCTGTTTGTGATTATATTGATCATAACCGTCATTTTTTATAAACGGTTATTTAAGGAAGAGGCATAGGAGGTTCGTGATGAGCTACAAAACAAAAAAACGGCTGGTCAATATCCCGATCCTGATTGTACTGATCATTTTTGGCGCGGTCATCATTGTTCCCATCATCTGGATCACCATTTGCGCGTTCCGCCCTCAAACGGAGCTGATGCAGTATCCTCCGAAGTTTTTTGCCACTGAACTGACACTTGGTAATTTCAGCGCAATCAGCCAGCGGATCAAGATCTGGACTTATGTGGGAAACTCAGTGATCTACTGCCTGGGCTCCACTGTTCCTTCCGTCTTTTTAAACGCTCTGGCCGGGTATGCGTTTGCGAGAATGCGTTTCAAAGGCAAGAACATACTGTTTATACTGGTTCTGGCGACGATGATGATTCCCTTTCAGGTTATTATGGTACCCTTGTTTCTTGAGGTGTATAAGTTCGGTATGTATGACAATTTCGCAGGACTGATCATCCCGAACCTGGGGGCGGCAATCACGGTGTTCATGCTGCGGGCGTCCTTTTCCATGCTGCCAAAGGAGTTGGAGGAAGCGGCCCGGATCGACGGCCTGACAGAATTTGGGATATTTGCAAAGATTATGCTGCCGCTGGTCAAGCCGACGTTGGTAACGGTAATCGTGCTGGGGATCAACGGCGCATGGAACGATCTGATGTGGCCGCTGCTTGTCACCAGCAATACCAACATGCGTACGCTGACGAACGGCCTAGCGCTTTTTATCGATTCCAGCCTGCAATACGGCACCGCGTTTGCAGGGGCATTTATATCAATTTGCCCGATGTTCGTTTTGTATATCATCGGACAGAAATATTTCGTGGAAGGCACGGCGACAAGCGGATTGAAAGGGTAAGGTGGTACTATGGCGAATTTCAGGCATTTGGATGCGTTATTAAATGATTTTGTCAATAAAGGCCCGGCGGGCTGCGGCTGTGCCGTGGCGCAAAACGGAAAAATCCTGTATGAAGGGTATTTTGGATATGCGGATCGGTCCGCTGGGAGGCGGATAGATGAAAATACCGTATACAGGCAATACTCCATGACAAAAATTGCCATATACACGTTATGTATGATGCTGCTGGAGCAAGGCAGGCTCTTACTTCAAGATCCCATCAGCCATTATTTCCCGGAATGGAAGCATATGTGGAAATACGTAAAGCGGGCGGATGGTTCTCCGGCGGTACAGCCACTGGAAAACCCCATCCGTATTGAACATATCATGAACATGTCCTGCGGCCTTCCTTACGGACATTTTTCTGACGGCTCTCCTACCGGAGACGCAATTTATGCTATTACACAGGAACTGAAGAAAAGAAAAGGCGGCTATACGCTGCGGGATGAAATCCGGGCCGTATCCGCCGTGCCGGTGGCCTTTGAGCCCGGAACCCGCTGGCTTTATGGATTCGGCAGCGAACTTGCGGCCGGCCTGATTGAAGTGATCACCGGAAAACATATCGCTGAAGCTCTTCGGGACAGTCTTTTTATACCTTTGGATATGGAAAGCACCGGTATGCTGTATTTTGGTGACATCGAAAGCCGGATGGCAACATTTTACACCCGGAATTGTTCGGGGACATTGACCTCGGGCGGCGCCATGATGGATGAAAAGTCCCGTCCCGGTTCACCACCTTCCGGATGCCCGCGGGTGTTTTCGACCGTAAGGGATTTTACAAACTTTACACAGATGCTGGCCAATGGGGGCATACACAGGGGAAAACAGCTGATCGGCGCCAAAACCATCGACCTGATGCGCCGGAACCGGCTGAATCGGGAGCAGCTGATGGATTTCCAGAATGATTATCTGGATGGATATGGTTACGGCCTTGGGGTACGGACGCTGATACATCAGGCTCAAGGGAACAGCAATAGTTCCCTGGGGGAGTTTGGGTGGACAGGTGGCTCCGGAACATGGGCCTCCATTGACCCGTCTGAAGGCGTCTCAGTGGTTTATATGCATCAAATGGCGCCGAATATGGAGAAGTACCATCATCTGCGGGTTCGTGCATGCGCATATGGCTGTATATAGTGAGAGGGAAAGAGGGGATGCGGCATAATAATAAAATCCTTTATGATGTTCCCATAAAAATGCGGGACAGAGCGGTCTTTTATTATGAAATTTACAGGCCCGACGATGACCGGGATTATCCTGCCGTCGTAAACAGAACTCCGTACTTAAAGGACAATATCAATCCGCTGAGTGGTTATATTCATGCGTATAAACTGGCGTCGCGGGGTATCATTCAGCTATGAAAAAATCGGCGTGATTGCCCGGTAGAGGAAATTAATCATAACAGCAAATCATACCGGAATGACGTATGGCGGCATAGGACAATGCTGATACGGACAAGGGAGTGATGACAAACCGATCAATTAAGAGGGAAGAGCCGGTTATCGGGAAGTTTGTTGAATGGACGAAAAGACAAAAAGCGAAATATGGAGGGATTCATGATGAAAAAAGCTGTTGCACTATTACTAACTGTGGTTATGTGTTTTACATTATTCGGATGCTCAGGAGAATCGGCGTCTTCAGGCGGGACAGATATGGATTCCGCGGTATCGGACAAAACTGACAGTTCGCAAATGAGGGCAGAGGATCCGGTATCACAGGAGGCGGCTTCCGATCCGATTACCATCCAGTTCT
>Ga0153939_1001187_pt1 | contig 10331 bp, 6 predicted proteins | sample TSNJ023MetaG_FD_104734 | JGI IMG/M metagenome (GOLD analysis project Ga0153939, IMG submission 104734) | Attine ant fungus gardens microbial communities from New Jersey, USA - TSNJ023 MetaG | ecosystem: Host-associated > Fungi > Mycelium > Unclassified | place: USA: New Jersey, Brendan T. Byrne... | reverse complement strand
TGCTCGAATGCAGCAAATTTGTACTTGCCACGGTGCGATGGAGGACGGCCATATCGGGCCCTTGTCGTCATGATGCGCCTCACACACGGAAGCTACAAGCCTGCCGATGCCCAAGCCGTAGCATCCCATAACGGGATGCTGTGGCTCTCCATCGCCTGTCAGGTACCGCATATGCATCGCTTTGGTATACTTGTTTCCTAATTGAAAAATATTGCCGACTTCGATACCGCGAAAAACGGATAGAGATGATTTTCCGCAGTGGGGGCAGATACCATGCTCCTTTACCTTGCCCAAGTCATGATAGTGAACCGCGCCGTAATCACGCTGCAAATTCAGTCCGGTATAGTGCCAGCCCTCCTTATTGGCGCCGCATACCAGATCGTTAGCTCCCTGAAGAGAGGCGTCGAACAAAACGGCGTGTCCGGAATTCAGGCCATACGGTCCGATAAATCCGGCGGTCAGGTTACCGTCTTCCTTCATTATCGCGGGCAGGATGTCATCACCGCAGGTGTTTCGCAATTTTGTTTCGTTGACCTCCACATCACCGCGCATAAACACAATGACGGTTTTATTCTCGGCAGCTGTCCGGTAGACAACCGCCTTGCAGGTACGGTTCGCCGAAATGGAAAGGAATTTGCACAGGTCATCGATTGTTTTGATATTCGGTGTGTGGACGAGCTGCAGTTTTTTTGCCTCCATGACCTCGTTTTTTGTGATATTGACTGCGGCCTCCACATTGGCACGGTAATCGCAGCAGCCGCAAATTGCAATCGAATCCTCTCCTGTGGCGGTCAAATACATAAATTCATGGGATAAACTGCCTCCCATCATGCCGGAGTCGGAAGCCACGGATACGACATCCGGTAAGCCTGCACGTTCGTAGATACGCCGGTAAGCCGCGTGGCAGCGCATGTAATAAGCGCTTAAATCCTCCTGCGATATGTGGAAGGAATAGGCATCCTTCATGGTGAATTCGCGCACGCGGATCAGGCCGCCGCGCGGTCTTGCCTCATCGCGGAATTTCGTCTGGATCTGATAGACTGCGAAGGGATAGCGCTGATACGATTGCCCGTATTCCCGCACGAGGTGAACAGCGGCCTCTTCATGGGTCATCCCCAAAACCATCGGATTGCCGCCGCGGTCTGTAAAGCGCAGCAGCTCACTGCCCACACTGTCATAACGGCCCGATTCTTCCCAAAGCGAACCGGGCAGGACAACAGGGAACAGAACCTCCTGTGCGTCAAGGCTGTCCATTTCCTCGCGTACGATTTTTTCCACCTTTTGGCAGATACGCTTCAGCGGCGTCAATTGCGAGTAGATGCCACTTGCAACATACTTCATATATCCGCCGCGCAGCATAAATATATGACTGTCAATCACACATTCCGACGGGGTTTCCCTGAACCGTTCTCCAATCAGCGCCGATACTTTCATGATCATACCCCCCAAACAAAAATCGTCCTAAGCCAATAAAGCTTAGGACGAACATTCAGTCCGCGGTACCACCTAAATTCAGGCAAAGCGCCTGCTCTCACCAGCATCTGTCAATGCCTTCCCATTTTTACGGAGGGATACCGTCAGGCCTTGAGGGAAAGCCCTTCGGCCCGCAGCTCCAAGACGGGTTCCACATTTTTCCGTATGGACTCTCACCGGCCGCCCACTCTCTGCAACAAAACAAATGTGTACTATCTCTTTTCTACGCTTTAAAGCAATTATAACAATGACTTCATGAAAAGTCAATGCCAGTGTTGGAGATTTATACAGAAGAGAAACCGAGTAACCGACCACGGCCATGCTGCCAATTCAAAACCTGCATGGTCTATAACAAAAAGCAGCAGCTGAAAAGAGAGACTTTGAATTGGTAGAAAGTGCCGCGCTGCGGTAAATTCAGGAGCAGGAAGCGGCAAAAAGAAAAGGGGGTTTTTTTGGGCAATAGTATGCCGTCGCTGCAATGCTGTTGCTGATTGTCGGCGGGTTTGGCGTTATGAGGTACTTACAATGCGATGTGCCCGCAGAGGTTCGCCTGATGATACCGCGTGTGCATCCATCGGGGAAAGGGACCGACAGAGTACGGCACGGGGGATCAGTCGCTGAAGGATGCGTATGAGAAATCCCTACGGTTTCATTATATCAAGGTCTGTAATGGGATCTCCTGCATGCTTGGTTTAGCAATTGCATATAAAAGGTAGCCTCAACCTCATTCCAGTTTTTCTTCCGTCTGTTTTCACCGTATGACATATGAAACCCACTGACAGCGTATCCCTGCTTTTCAGGCAGCCAGTCCTTCGGAAATATATAGGTACCGTTATCCGTTCTGTATTTTTCCAGGCAATTTATTAATTCGGAAAACCATTTCGTCTTCCGTGCGGCGGGGTGCTTCATGGGACAATGTGAAAAGCAATACTACCTATATGATCTGGATGCCGGAGCGCGGAATCGGGCGGATTGCCATGTTCAATGTCATATTTTTATTCGATACGAGTCAATAAAGTGGTTAACAGGATGACTTTTCACCATTACAGGAAAAATCGGTAAGTGTAAAGGAAACATTGATGGAAAAGTCAAGGCGGATGTTTTCACCTTCAAAATGAATGCGGTGCCTTGTTACATACGGCGTTTCAATATAGAAAACCGTAAGATCCAGCGTATCTTTTTTCCATGACGCAAAACCGACATAGCGCTGCCGGTGATATTCGATGTCTTTGACAAAAATATCCCTGCCCTGCGTAGCCCGGTCAAAGCGAAAAACCAAACGGCTGTCATCGCGCGCAGCATATGAAAAGACGGCTTCCAGCTCATCTTGCCTGAGTTTCAGCGTTATACACTCAAGACCGGCGAGGTTGCCCTTAAACGTATATGTGCCGTCGATGGAGTGATCCGGTAAGATATCGGTTGACGCGGGAGTCGGAAAACGAAGGGCCCTTAGTCTGCCATCAAGCTCCCGGCTCTTGCCGGAGGGCGGTAATGCCGTACCTCCCGCCTCACTCAAAACATGTTGCCAAAGCAAGCCGATGACGCGGTTCACGTCACTTTTCTGTGAAGTGACGGCAAGCACTATGTCATACTGCGGCGCCACATAACAGAGCTGTCCGAATGCGCCGTCTCCGAAGAAGCATCCGCTTTCCCTGTCGATATGTATTTGGTAGCCGTAAAATTGACTGCGCGCTCCCGGCTTTACCGGGCCTTTATGGATTTGCGGGGATACCGCCTGCCGCACAAAGTTTTCTGAAACGATTTGCCTGCCGTCATATCGGCCGCCGCACAGCAGCATTTGCCCGAATTTTGCAATCGCCTCGATGGAAAGGCCAAGCCCCATACCGCCCGCAGTGATTCCCTCCGGGCTTTTCTCCCATGAACTTTCATAAATTTGCAGCGGCTCCAGCAAATTGTGGCGGATGAAGGAATAAAAACTTTCATTTGTCACGGTTTCCATGATGGCGGAAAGCATGTAGCTCGCGTGGGTGCTGTATTCATAGCAGGTACCGGGCGTATGAACGAAATCCTGAGCTAAAAAGGCTTTGATCCAATCATGCGCGGCGAAAAGCTGCGCATAGGTGTTTTCGCCGATACCGCAGGACATAGTCAGCAAATCCCGTACCGTCATGCGGGAAAGATTATCGGATAAAATGGGCGGCATACTGTCCGGAAAAAAGGAAATCACTTTGTCCTGAAGAGCCAGCACACCCTTGTCGCAAGCGATTCCGACGCCGATTCCGGTGACGGATTTCGTCAGGGAGAAAAGCAGCTGCAGGCCGCCCGGCTTATAAGGGTATTTGCAGAATTCGGCTACCACCTTTCCGCCACGCAACATTATCATGCTGATGGTATTTGGCTCCTGCTCTTCCAGCGCCCGGACAAAGCGGCCGATCTTGTCGGAAGAAATTCCCTGTTCCTCCGGTGCAGTCCGTTTTATGCTCATTATTAAGTTCCCTTTCCGGAATACCGTATGTCTTCCGTTGTGACGTATTGATCACGAGGATGAAGGTAGTATAGCATGTCCCTTTCATGCAATCAAGATTATAAATGACCGCTTTTTCCTCTAAAAAGTCCAAACCGATTCGGTACTTTCACCGATTATACGGCATAGACAATCTGGTTGCCCGGGAAGAACTAAATCAGCAATTCACGCAGGAAGGCTTCAGCATCTGCGCGGACTTCCGATGAATTATAACAGAGAAACACATGCGGCAGGCAGCCGGTAATGAAAAAGACGTGGCGAAAATACGATCATTGGTACTCTACGGCACATAATCATCAATTCACGCGGGATATCGTTTGTTCAGGACAGCGGTTCTGCCACGGCGCGGTCATCCTCATAATGCCATTTTGCGACTTTTTTTGGATAGCCATACTCCGTTAAAATTCCGTTGATCAGTGAAAGATCCTGCCGGCTCATACCCGCCCAATCCAGCATTTGCTCGCCGCTGACGCGCAGAAAATCGCCGAGGCGTGTCATTTTATGCGCTCGCAGTACCGCAAGCAGATGCTCGGGGAATTGGTCTTGAAGCTCCTCCACGGTTAGCTGCCTGACAGGTTCCTTTGCCGGAAAGCTCATGTCAAACTCCGCAGTTTCCGCGGGATCCACTGTAAAGGCGGGATCCTCCTGAAACCGCCCGGTTACGCCATCCAGCGCGCCGGGGTAAAGGGGCATGGCCATCAAAGCGTCAAAGCTTGCGCCGTCCGCGTTTGTGATGCCAAATTCAGAGCCCCGGCGGAAACCGAGGCGTGGATAATAATCCGGATGGCCGAAAAAGATAATTGCCCGGTATTCCAGCCGTTTCGCCTCAGCAATGGAGTGGCGCATCAAACGGGCGCCAACCCCTTTTCCTTTATATGCGGGTGCCACACTGAGGGGGCCGAAGGTCAACACTTCAATCTCCTTCTCCTGCGGTGTAACCACCTTTGCAAGACTGTAAAGGACATTGCCCACGAGCTTGCCGTCCGCTTCGGCTACAAAGTCCAGCTCCGGCACAAAACAGGGTAAATCTCTGAGCTTGTGGACAAGCAAATGCTCGCCGTCTGTTGTTTCATGGCCCACGCAGCCCCAAAAGGCGTCGCGCGTCAGCTCCTCCACTGTCCGGTAGTCGCCTGGGGTTTCCAGGCGTATGGTCAGATTCATAAATGGAGTCTCCTTGTCATTATTTTTATGATTTCATTAAGGTCATCCGGCAAATCGGTATCAAAAGCCGCGCGGTTGACCTTTTCCGTGCTGCAGGTTTCACAGCGGTGAACGATTTGATAGCCCTTTTTACCGCTGAAGCGTACATCGACCGGCTTCATGATTCCGCGGCAGCGGCTTTGGCGGTCGCCGGGGATATTATCCACATGCAGCGAATAAAGGCAGTGGGGGCAGTGGTTTCGGTAACTGCCGTTTGTCAGCGCCGTCACGGATTTACCGCAATGGGCGCATAAAAAGCTTGTGTTTTCATTTTTTCTGCTCACACCGAGCCCTCCTGATATTTGAATTCAAATATCGGAAGGCGGGGTTCTGTTTGCTCTCAGGTGGTAGTACCCGGGCTTGAAAGGGGAGGGGCCGGTTCTCCGCCGTTTTTGCTGCGGCGAATACTTCTGCTTCCTGCTTCAAAGGGGGTCTGTTTCATCCCCTTATCCGAACTATTACCGGCTTTGCATCATTGTACCGGTCCATGTATGGCGGCGTTACCACCATCCAGCAGTAGGCGTCATCCCTTTCTCACCGGCGACGGCGTCATCCCCCGTTAGTATGCAAGCTGGTTGTAAATGGGTTTCAGTCTCATATCATTTTTCTCCTCTTGTGCTGCCTGTTTTGTCTGGCAATTGCTTTATGCACATGCTGCCGTTCCCGCAGGGCGGCCGACTTGTTGTCACTGTATTTGGCTTCCTTTTTCAGCTTGACATAACTTTTGAAACGTGCCGCGGGCAGTTCGCCGTTTTCGATGGCGGCTTTGACCGCGCAGCCGGGTTCAAACTCATGGCGGCAGTCGGAAAAACGGCAGCGTGAAGCATATGCTTCCACATCGGTAAAGGTTTCACCAAGGCCGCTGCTAACATCCCACATGCCCAGCTCACGCATGCCGGGGGTGTCGATGATCATCGCGCCGCACGGCAGCATGACCATCTGGCGGCGGGTCGTGGTGTGGCGGCCGCGGCTGTCGTCTTCCCGAATATCGCTGACCTCCATTGCCTCTTCGCCGTAGAGCGCGTTCAAAAGGCTGGATTTGCCGACGCCGGAGGAGCCCAAAAAAACAATGGTTCTGCCAGGCTTCAGATAATCCGAAAGAAGCGCAAGCCCATATCCGGTTTTAGCACTGACAGCGGCGACCGTAACGCCGGGGGCTGCCGTTTCCGCTTCCATGAGCTGCTTATCGAAGCTTTCCATAAGGTCGGCCTTTGTCAGGATGATGACCGGCTGCGCGCCGCTTTGCCAAGCGAGGGTGGCGTAGCGTTCCAGGCGTTTCGCATTGAAGTCAAAGTTAAGTGACTGCATGATGAAAACCGTATCAAAATTTGCCGCCACTGCCTGTTCGTCGCGTCCCGGTGTGGGGTCGCGACGGGAAAAGTAGGTTTTGCGGCGAAGCGTTTTGGCGATGATGCTGTCGCCGCTTTCGTTATACTGGATCAGCACAAAGTCGCCCACAGTGGGGAACAGCTCAATTCCGCCCAAGAAATAGACGGCGGTTTTCAGCCGTGCATGGGTGTTGCCGTGCTCACAGATGATTTCATAGCGTTCCTTATGAACCGCCGTGACCCTGGCGGGCCGATAACGGTTTTCCGTCACCTGCTCAGAAAAAAAGCTGTTAAAGCCATATTCGTTCAAAGATAACACATAATTCCTCCCATAAATAATGTTGATTTACCCGAAAAACGTATGTCATAGCAATCCATCCTTTCTTTATAAAGATACCGAAACGAGGCTGTGCTTAAAAATAGACATGAAAATGCCGCAGAAAGCAGCCTTTGCGGCTACAAATCTGCGGCGGGCATAAAAATACACACCCTTGGGTGTGCTACAATTTGTAGTATTCACGAAAGGTTACTCATCGCCATATTTCATGGCGCGGGCATTCCAGACAGAAGACCGTTTCAGACTTCATGGCATGCCCCTTATTCGGTTTTACGTTTCTGTCACCCAATTTTTAACCGACATCAAAGCCACTCCTTTCGGAAGTATATTCACCGATAATTCGGTTAGGTTCAGCATAGCACAGATGCCTTCGGTTCGTCAAGTGTTTTGTTTCATTCATAAAGAAACTGAAAAAGCATGGTCCTTGACGCCGATATCGCCGGATGATAAAATAAAAGAACATTTTAAGTAAAATGCAATGCGGGAGGTCCGAGATGATACGGCATATTTGCATGTTCAAACTAAAAGAAAAAGCTGAGGGAAAGAGTAAGGCGGAGAATCTTGAAACCGCGGTTCGAAAGCTGAAGGCCTTGTACGACCTGCCCGGTGTCATTCGCGCACAGGTGGCAACCAATTCTCCTTTGACGCCGGAAAGCAATTATGACCTATGCCTGATTTTTGATTTTAACGATGCCGACGCCTTAAACGCCTATCAGGAACATCCCCGGCACGCGGAGTTTGGCGCATTTATTGTGAAGGTTCGGGAAAGCCGCGCGTGTATCGATTATGCATTCTAAAACAGGCGGATAGCGTTACAGGATGAATAGTGAGAACGCTGTCAGCGGTTTCAATTCCATACATGATCGGCTTAAGATATGGGATACACAAAAACATCCAGGCGGTCAACCGGCAAAAGGCATTGGACTTTGTCCTGTCTGTCGGCGCCTCCATGCCCGCGAAACAGTTCTGCCAGCCGAACTGACGCATTCTGAAACGTCATTCCGGCTCTTTGTTCTGTGCGCTATTAAAAAGCCGATGTCTTGTGGCGGGATTATTCGACAGGGATATCCCCGATCGTGCGTTCGGTCCCCTCGTTATCGACCGATAGGGATACGCGCTCTGCAGTAAACATAATGATGACATTCGGGGTCGTCTTTTCCCTTCGTGAAGTGATGGATGAACCAGCCCTGCCACAGCTCATGTTTAATCTTCGGGCCTGTCACTACACATGCGGTCCCCGCCGGAGTAATGTTATCATCGCCAACATGATAGCATACGCTGGCTTTTTCACACCGGGAAAGCCGCTTGGCCTTATTTCCCGAAGCGCCTGCAGAGTAATATGCCGGTATATCAAATGACCATGACGGCAGTATGTCATGTTCGTGCATACCGCCGGACAATATTTTCCGCTTCCAACAGAAATTCCTCCCGCAGCTCCTTTGGCTCCAGTATTTCCGCCGTACTGCCATAGCCCCGTACCCAGCTAAACAGGTAATCCTTGTTGGTGAATCCGAATTCAAAGAGCAGCCCGTCCCGGTTTTCGGTGTAGCAATGAAGTCCGTAGTCCTCCACTAGGCGAAAGCGGATACTCTTGTCAAAAAGGATTTTTACGGTGAAGGCATCCGGATGAACGTTTTCAGCAATTAACTGGTCCGGCGGAATAGGCCGCAGGGGAAAAACTTCACCTGACAGCTGTGGGTACCACAGCCGGTCCAGCTTAAAACGGCGAAAGTCCTCCCGCATTCGGCACCAGCCGAATACATACCAGGCATTCCAGCGAAATTCAATAAAATAGGGTTCAATGCAGCGCTGCATGTCGCCCTTGCTGTAGTAATAATCAAAGGTTACGACGCGTTTTTCGGCCACGGCATTTTTCAGCAGCGTGATTTTCTCCGAAAGGCTGTCGTGGTGATAGGAAGAAAGGTCGATGACAATGCTGTCGCGCAGGGACACAACTGCTTTGTTTTCTGGGTTGAGTTTTATCATCAGGTTTTCAAAGCTTGATTTTTGGGAAATACTGTCCAGGCCCTTCAGTGCCGCCATAAGGAGGCTCAGCTCCTGCGTGGTCAGCACACTCTGATTGATTTTATAGCCCTCCATGATGGAAATGCCGCCGCTGCCGCCCTGGGTCGTCACCACCGGAATCCCCGCCCGGCACAGGGCGTCGATGTCGCGCATGATGGTACGCCGGGACACCTCGAAGCGCCCGGCCAGCGCCGGTGCGGTGGTTTTGCCGTTTTGCAGCAATAGGGTCAGGATGCCGATCAAGCGGTCTATTTTCATGCGGTATCGCCTCCTGTGGTAATTATAGCATAGCATCCTGAACGGGACAACGGGATGGCATGTTCAAAATATGGAAGGCATCCCTCCCTTCGCAATATGAATGATACATATTGCATATTCTCTGTGTGTCGCAGAAACATTCACTTTGCATTTTAAAGAAAATCAGCTCTGCGGTCTTGACTTTTAAATGCCGATGCGTTACACTTTATCCAAATATTCAAAAGCGACGACGGAGACAGTAAAAACGGTTATGAAAGCGAAAGCGAGCCGGCGGCGGTGTGAGGCCGGTGCGAGTAAGCCGATTTTGAAAATCCCTCCTGAGCTGCGGGCTGAACATCAAAAGTAAGCTCTGCCGGTTTTTCACCGTTACGGGAAACATATGTGATGGCATAGGGTGGTACAGCGAGGTTTAGGCTTCGTCCTGTTTTGCAGGACGGGCTTTTTTAATGCGAAAAGGCAATAAGTTGTCATTCCGCCTTAGGGTGAAACCCTGTGCCAAACTTCTGGAAAAAGAACTTGCGGCGCGGAGACGAAATCTTCTTTTCAGCCGAGAGGTCTTTCCGCGCATGATCGTTTCTTCCGGTGAAGTGATGACTTTTTCTACAGGCTGTGCGCCGAAGGCGCTAAGCCGCGGTTAATAAAAAGGGGTTAGCGTAAAATAAACGAAAGGAAGCGGCACGGGCACAAGGGACTGTTTTTCAGCAGATTTTTGTGCGGATAGTACCGCGTGGTGGTTTATTATGTATCAAAAAGTAGATACCAATTTAAATTTTGTAGAGAGAGAAAAGCATGTAGAGCGGCTTTGGAAAGAAAATAATATCTTTGAAAAAAGCCTTGCGCTGCATCAGGGAAAGAAAAGCTACGTGTTTTATGACGGTCCGCCCACAGCCAATGGCAAACCTCATATCGGCCATGTGCTGACACGCGCCATCAAGGATATCATCCCGCGATACCGTTTTATGAAGGGCTATGATGTGCCGAGAAAAGCCGGTTGGGACACCCACGGCCTGCCGGTGGAGCTGGAGGTCGAAAAGGAAATCGGCATCAACGGCAAGGAGCAGATCGAGGAATACGGCCTGGAGCCGTTCATTGAGAAATGTAAGGAAAGCGTGTGGAAGTATCGCGGCATGTGGGAGGACTTTTCCGGTGCGGTCGGTTTCTGGGCGGACATGGATAACCCCTATGTCACCTATGACAATAGCTTTATTGAAAGCGAGTGGTGGGC
>Ga0153939_1001184_pt1 | contig 10341 bp, 7 predicted proteins | sample TSNJ023MetaG_FD_104734 | JGI IMG/M metagenome (GOLD analysis project Ga0153939, IMG submission 104734) | Attine ant fungus gardens microbial communities from New Jersey, USA - TSNJ023 MetaG | ecosystem: Host-associated > Fungi > Mycelium > Unclassified | place: USA: New Jersey, Brendan T. Byrne... | reverse complement strand
GGTTTTGTTGTGGATGAGCTGAGTATTGATAAAGTCATAGATCTAACATGGAAAGATCCATTGAGGTTGACATGACAATCTCCAGAGATACATGATTGCGATGCTCACGTTCCAAGCGTTTTCGAGGGTAGTAGGGCGACCAAAGACGTAGTCCTTGACACCCCTGAAAAACGATTCGGCTTGTTTGGCCTTCTTCTTGAAATCATCAGATGCATAGAAATCCTTGATGTGCTCCTCGAAAGTAGGACAATTAGTCCAGGGCTCAAGAGAGCGGTCATTACCCGGCTCAACAGTCTCGACTGGGAAGAGATTATTTTGGGTTTATTCACCGTGCCCAGGCTCGCAACTTACCAGGAACGTATTGGTAGCCACCGAGTGGGGCAACAACAGTAGTATCGTTGGCAAGAACAATCTTGTTTCTGGAGTTGGGAGGGAATAGGCCCTGGAGGAGGGCAATGGCAGAATCGAAAACAACAGTGCCCTCAACACCAGCCTTGACGCGGACCTTTACTTCATTGTTGTCAACAAGATCGGAACGGATACCCTCAATGTAGGAGGGAGAAGAGCTTTCGAAGTAGGTAGAACGGATGAGGGAGCCAAGGCGATGGGACTCAACCTGGAAAGAGGTATTCAGCAGACTAACGTAAAGACGATACAATGGATCTTAATGCAGACCTCACCGAGGGCAGTAGTTTCTGCATTGGAAGCAGCATAAGTGTAAGGATCCTGGTAGAGGTTATACCTGTCACCGTTGCGTACGATGACTATAAGGCCGAGTACTACCGATAACTGCATGGTGGAGGCTAGACCAGTAAAAAGGCAAGGTCTGAGAGCTGTTAGAAGACAACGTCGCCTTTTCAATGACTTTATAGGGTGCTGGCCGCACGGCGTGTACCTGAAACTGTATTAGTGGAGAGGATCTCGCATACTGATGAAGGAATAGCTATGACAATGTATTGAATCTGGCAGTTTATGCTTTGCATGAGGCATCCATGTTGTTATAGTGTGTTAAGCTGGGCGCATGGTCAAGGGTCGATGACTTTGAGTTCCAAGATAAATAATGACGTAAAGCCGGCATCGCAACATTTTAACCATGAGCAATAATTCGGTGATTGCAGAGTAGTTTTAAAGCAGATTAGTCAAAGATGATTCCTTCCTGTACTGTACTGCAAACTGCACGTGGAATCAGCTGCTTTTTCCATTAATTCCGGCACGATATCATGCGAACAGCGTTCTCTGCAAAGGCCTCGAGGTTGCCATACAAGCGCTTGTAACATGTGGCAGGTGACAGTCAATGTTCGAGAACGTAAGGATCAATTTTTGCTGCTTGAAAAGTAATCATAACACAATAATGCCAATACGACTTTACGTGAAATTAGCTGAAGGCTGTATATCATGCTATATATCATCGAAGAAGACATTTTGTTCACTACTAGCCCATAGCAAGTTGTCAAGCTTCACTTCTTCCGCTTTCCTTTGCCTCCCTTGCCAGTAGAGGCATTTACAGAGGCTGGAGCCTCAGCACTAGCACTTCCTTGTGTCGCACCACCACCCCCTCCGCGTCTTCTACGTCCTTGATTAAGGATAGAGCGTTCACTCTTCTTCAACCATCGTTCGGGATCAGGAGGTGGAGTAACTCCAGGGACAACCCTAGGAGGGATACGTGACTTCCGCACTCTCTTCGGTTTCTCGAGGGAGGTCTTGGAGGGTTGTTGAGCCGAAGAAGAGGGGATGTTCGTAATTGGAGGGGCTAGGGTCGGTGGCAATGCGTTCTCGATCGCGTTAGAGATGGAAGCGGGCAAGGAATCAATGGCACGCAGATAGTCATTGTTAATGAAGTCAAGGTGCTTCTGTGTTGCTTGAAGGTTGGTCAATATATCAGAATGTTCCTCTGTTTCCTGGCACAACTCAGCAATCAACATGCAACTTCACTGAGAGTACTCACTGGGTCTATGCTGTCCAGAAGTTGGTTGTAAAGACTATGCGCCTCTGAATACAAACCATTACGGTAAAACTGCGAGAAATATGTATAAACTCGCTTCGTAACGCAGCACATGAGGGAAGGTGTACACGCACCAGTTGAGCTTTGAGATGGGCCAAACCCCAATCATCGGCATTCTGTTCCAGTGATTGAATTACTCTCTGCGCCTCATCGTCATCGCAAGACCGATACAAAGCGTAAGCGCGCTCAAAAGCCAGCTTCGACTTGTCCTTATTCCTGTCGATAACGACAAGCGCAGCCTCGTACTGATCAGTTTGAAGCAGGAGGAAGAGCTTTGTGCTCAGGGCATCGGGATCGTCAGGAAAAATCCTAAGGACTACAAGGTTATTGTAAGAGCACTATGACAACGATAGCAACCAAGAGAGACTTTTATCACAGGTCCTGATGGCATTCACAAAGTGACCACCATCAGTCTGAGAACAGAGCGACGAGAAGAGTCTTCTGACCCGTTCCGCCTCGGGGACAGGTTTATTCTGCGTGACCCCTGGTTTGACTTTACCCTTGTAGATGTTTTGGGACTTTGTTGTGGTAGTAGGTGGTGGCATCTGGTTTCTTTGACGTTCTCACGCTGCTTGTCACTAACCATCATCACCAGCAACGACTAATATGTCTTCCGAGGAGTATGACATTATATTATCTTACTCATTTCAATGCTCACAGAACGTCTAGTCAAGTGCTAGGCAACATGGAGGTTGATGTCGCAGAACCACCCAAGCCTGCAACAGAACAGCGCAAACGACCTCGATTGGACCTCTCAGCCGTAACTGGCAGTACTCGAGAAAGAAAACGCGGTAAAAGCATGTTTGGCCTCGTGCTGGGAACCCTTAATAAGGCCAAGATCGAGGACAAGGAGCGCAATGCCAGCGAAGCTGTAGGTTCTCGCAACTCGCTCAAAAATTCCTGCAATCACGGTGCTTCTACAGGCAAAAAAGCGACAACTAACTGAGAAGAGGTTACAGACGAAGCTACGCAATGAGACTGACTCTGTTAGGCGCGCAGAAGAAGCGAAAAAGAACAAGAACGCGGCTAATCGAAAGGAAGAAGACCTACAGTTGAAGGATTCAATCGTGTGTTTAGCCTCGTTTACCTGTCTATTCTTACTTAATATCACTTCAGTACAAGACCCGCTGGCGGCGGTTTCCTGTTATTGCAAACTTTTTGCTAACATCGGACACAATTCTTGACGACTCGTCCGTGTCATCAGCAAATCCTCTGTCATTCCCGCCCAGATCACATCCCCCACCCCTGTATTATCTACCTGCTAAATTGACACCCGCTCAAGAATCTTTCTTAGCAAGGCGAAAGCAGGAGGTTCGCATATTCTTTCCAGTTCAAGTCTTCAGTTTTGCTGAGAATTATCCAGGTCAAGGAAGCAGTTGACAAGGAATGGGACATGTTCAAGGACGAGCGTACAGCTGGTGTCGAAGAAATAAATCGACTTCGGCGGCAAGCTATCGAAGAAGAGGCTCAGGTAAAATCTGAGCGTGTTGTGATGGAGACGGATCCGGAGGGTCAACCCCCCTCTGCAGTTGAAGAAAAACTTCCTTCATCACCATTAGAGGAAAGGCATGCAAGTATAGACATTGACGAGGTAGCCACTGGAAAGGAGGAACAGTCTGGTTTTAACCCTTCCGCAAAGAAAGAGGAATCTATATCCAATCACGCTGATGATGATGAAGCCGTTGAATACTAAGTAGTTTCCCAAGGTGAGCACTCTCTGAGCATTCTGTGCACTATTAGACTGGCTGGATTTTAAAGGTATGATTATTTGTTACCGTACGTTGCCTTCTTCTTTTGAGCAAGCTCTCGTTGTTTTCTTTCTATGGCTCATATACTCACTGATCTTTGGGAGTAAAATCCCTGTCATGTTTGTAGCACCGCTTTCCTTCAAATCCAATATACGAACAATGAGATCTCTATACTGCTTCCTCTCTGGTCAGACTTCCAGTACCAAGTCCTTGACAGCCGTATCAGTACTACGCAGATGCATCCTCATGAACCTGTAATCGATTTGATAGGTCAGATAATTGGTCGAATTAGGCCGCGACTAATTGACAAGTTGAACATTCTATTGAATCAGTGATATCTCTCCTTTCATCTTTCGGGACCATCAATTCAGTTATCGAGGACCTCCGGTTTGATTCTGTAAGCCATACTTCAAAGATGGGAATGGGCCTGAAGCTCTGCTAGATATGTACTTCGAGAGTTCATAAATGGCAGCAGTTTCTAGGGGCTAAGTACGACTAGATTCAAAACCCTCAGACCAACAGGTAAAGAAAAAAATCCTTTCATCTGGTCATTTCACCTGAACTTGGGTCATTCCTTTGCCTCAGTGCTCGGCGAACAGCCCAATGATGGAAGTTTTTCTTTGAAAATCATTGCCTACTGTTGAGCTACATTACTACAATGTTGACGAAGGCAAAAGAGAGTAACTCAGGTTGCGATACTCAAGTAAAGGCTTGAATTGGAGATCGAGACAAAATCACGAGGGTCCTTAAATATGTCTCATAGTAACTCACACACCTCAGTTCTCATCACCTTCAAGAGACTGAGATTAGTATATTTATCTATATCTAACTTGTGCTGACTGTCAGGTTAGTATTATATTCTATCATTATGGAACATCACTGGAAGCAGCAATGATGTCATGAGAGAAAAGGAGGGAAGACACACAAGGTTGGGTTAATCAGGGATGGACAACTGGGGACAACTGTTCCTTTGGTTGGTAAGCTATGTACAAATTAGTGCTAAAGATATGAAGATCAACATTAGAGTAGTTTTCATTTGAAGTAGAACACACACTCTTTTCTGATCATGAAGTCAACGGAAGTATTGTAAGTATTGCAAGTACAGACTCAGTTCCACAAAAATAGGAGTGAAAGACTCATATTTATTGTAAGTACTGACTAGGCTAGGAAGTCAGTAATCTGCAAAGGTAATTTCCTCAGTCATAAGCTCACCTCAGTCCCACAGAGATAGTGTGAAAGACTGAAGCTACTTTTTTTTTTGAATCAAAGATTTACTAGGTGCTCGGTCGCAATCCAAGAAGTACAACTACTGATCGAGCGAGTTCATCAGGCACAGTTTATAGTTTTTTATCATATCCAATATGATGAACACGGCATGGAGTCCAGCCGGAAAATGCAACGCGATCGTGCTTTTGTGCCCTAAAAAGGAAAAAAAAGATGATAATAGAACTTGCGCCTCACCAACAGGAAGTGTCGTCTGCATGAAAGGATCTGATAATTTACGACCACAAAATTGCTCCCTGAACTTCAAAGTCCCCGCCGATGGTGAGACCTTATATGTATATGTCAACATGAGATCATGTTGATAGGGTCAACAGTCTGCGGAGCCTTGTCTGGGTTAGACTAAGCTCAAATGGTAAACCGAAAACCTTACTGAACACATTGGTTTACTTGAGCTTACATTTGGTCACTTGTGCTAACAAGAGTCAGAATATTTGTTGATCATGAACATGGAGATTTTGGATTCAAGGCTGAAGTTAAGCAAAGCAATTATGAACCCTTCAACCCTTTGAGTTGTTCCGTGGCCTTTTTTAATTGAGATATGGACTTTCAGAAGGACTCAGTGCTGATTTTGATCCGGAAGGTATACAAAGATGCGCCTTTTCTCAGCTGAAGACATCCCTTGATCCGATGCCTCTTGAGCTAGGGTCTGTAGATAGTCGTCAGACTGTTCCTGGGGGTCTGTCTCATTACATTTCTCGCTGCAGATCTGTCTATCGCGATCAATGTATGTTAATAACAATGATTTTATCAGAGAATGGTGATCTACGTGACTTCGCCTGTAATAGATAGTCAAAGGAGGGACCAACTTATGGCATTGCAAAACTTATCACCATGGTACTCGGTATAACTCTTACTCGACCAAAACATTGGACTCACAAGGTTGAGTAACCAACTACTGGCAAGATCATGAGCAGGGATTGCTCTAACGAGTTTGGTCCAAGCTCCGCCAATTTGCGATCACTTCTGTGCGGTCTTGATTTTTCCAGTCTTGTCAATATACATCTTGTGCTAGCCTGTTAGGAAAATATCCTGCTTTCTATGGAATAAGTATTTGTCTTCATTCATTATATAATTTTACTTTTCTTGTGAAGAGGCTTTCAATCCTAGCCATCCATCTCATTAACAATGTACAGCCTAATCCTAGACGTAACACAATCGGAAGGGGTTTCGATATCCCTGCAGGCTTAACATGCCATTATGGAGATATTTATTTCTCTTTCAGAAGTATACCGGTATTCCTGATGAATGAAGCCCTGTTAGATTGATTTACTCGGAGAAAAATTTCTGTATTCTTTTGTAAGAGGTACCCATTCTAAATAACTATATAGTTTTGCAAAAATGAGACGACTGGCACACCCTAAAAAGGCTGTGCCGAGACTAGCTTTTTGGCAACCGGAGAAAAGGCCGTAGAAGGAAATAGCAGATAAAAATAAAACACAACTTTGAGTGTTGCGCCTCTCCAACAATAATGATAATACAGTCATGTGGTAGTTCGTTGGCACAGAATGTCGTTGATACATTTCACTATTCTAACATATTAGTGGATGCGCAATGACCCTCAAGACGCCAACACATGGAATTTCTTGTGTGAACAAGATATTTTCCACACGCTTGTATTTAGCCAAATGCAAGTGATAAGTGGTCACGCTTAAGCTACGAGCAAAAATGGGGGTGAAAACTCGATGCAAACGCACGAGTCTCGTCTCAACTACTTATATTTATGTCTCTTTTTTTTATTCAACAATTTATTACACGGGGCTCGTTGGCAGTCCGTGGTAGAGTACCTACTTAAATAGAGGAGAAAAAAGAGAAGGGGAAAAAAGGGTTTTTTTTATGAGACAAGTAGCTATGCAGGCTGGAAGGCTTGGAATACATTGCACAAGAGGGGAACAGATGGCCTAAGATATGTTGTCCTGGAAGCAGAATGCGCTAGGATTTAGGTCCAGGAAGGTGGGAATTTAAAGTTGCGTCTATTAATCTCCAGGATTTGTCGTATAGTGGGCAATTGTAGATGGTGTGCTCACGCGTCTCGAAGGTGTATTTATGTCTCTTTGCCGTCAAAGAATGAAAAAATGAAACATTTGATCATCAGGAGATGAAACCTAACTTATTTTTAGTGTAGCGCTTGATATTCCAACACGATGGACGGCTTCTTAGAACAACAGGTCCGGTCAAGACGTGTTTTCGACTGACAGATTGTCGCACATCGTCTGTAGGTATTATCCACATGGACTCAATGATTGCAGTCAAATTCGAATAAGCGATTGGTGCTTCTGCAGCGGCGACTGTCAAATGTTTCACAATTTTCAGGGCAGGATTGTGAAAAATATGGCGACGGCAAGCATGGCCGCTAGAAAGAAGTATCTTGTTAATCGACTCTCCTTTGTGTTCCTGTCTTGAGTTCGACCACTATACAGATTCGCTACTAGACTGCTATGGATATTAATCACATACTCGTTAATTGACAAAGAATTTATTCACGATTGTCCACGCCTAGCAAAGGTGGTATGTGTACTGTGCTTGATGTGCATGTATCTCATGGTGAATTTCAAATTTTTCCGGGGCTAGGGACATGGAAGTTTCGATATCCTTGACTTCCTTCGTCAGTCAAAATCTAGAAGTAGCCATAAGAGAACTGCCTTTGTGCACACCTACGGCCGATTCATTACTCTGACATTGACTGCTACGGTGACTCTGGATTTATCACACGGGACATAACACAGGGCCAGCAGCCACCTTTGTTTGGCAGTGTCCCACTGGCTAGAACGCAGTCTATGTCATTGTATTTTTCCTGCATCCATGATCAGAATTCAAAATCAATCTTTCATATTTGTATTCTATGAGTCGTAAATCAGAATGAGCCCTTCAACTGAATGAATGCACTTCGGCGGATTTCACATACTGTAAGAAGTCTATGACCCAACGTATCCATCTCCGCCTTCTATAGTCGTTGATCTAGGCGTTAATTTAGCGATACATGAGCAATAAACTTGTGGTAATGTCGAGGCATCGACCATCTATCGAGAGAGTCTGATTTCCGAGCAGCTCCACCTTCCTGGGAAGGCCATGTACTAGTACATCATACTTTGAAGATCGACTAGTGAGAAATAGAATTTCATCAATTAATTTCCCAGGAATCGGCTGTAAGCAAAAAAAAAAGCGATGACAAATCCTAGCTTTATAGTACCATTATGTGTACCCTTGCATGTTAAAGTTGAGGCTTAGGTGAAGACCTTTAATAGATTAATATTCATATTCGGCTAACTCGGCTACGCCGGGAAGGCATTGGGCAAATGAACGACAACGAGTTCTCAGTAAATGATGATAGGCTTTTGTGGGGGGAAGGAAGAGAAGTACATGTCACTAACTTTTCTATTCCTGTCGGCAGCGCTGTCTTTTGGTCCCGAATACCGCGTCCCGCAATGGCGGCGGCGGCGTGGCGTGGGGACCTGAGATAATGCGTTGACGTGGCCAATGAGCACAGCTTCTTATTCCGTTCCGGTCACTCGTCGCAATAATAGCTCTTGGGCATACAAGAAAAGAGTCGACACAGTCCTTTGGAGGACTCTGACCATAGTATACATTAGATCTAGCATTGATTCGGATCGGGCATTTTTATTGGAGCACTAAGCATCAGGTTCAAACCACAAGACGGAATGCCGTGGAGCCTAAAATAACGAATTCTTGATCCTCACGCGTGCTGGAAGCATTGGAGTGATAGTAAATGCCTTACCACTCCAGTTGTCGCATGCAGTGCTCCTCTCCGCTGATTCTCGATCTCGTTTTGGAATCGAAGAGTCCATGGAGGACTCGTCGTCGTCGAATAGGGTTGATTATAAATCCGCGGAAGTCCCCTATTCGACGAGCTTGTAGCCAAATGCGACTGACGGCCCGCGCGACCATGTATGTCATATCTATTGGGCGGTGATTGATCGAATTTTAATTTCTGACTAATTTGCGTCGGAAAGTACAGGTTTTCGGCGCTTATCTTCTCACGGAGATTCAACGATCTGGGAGTATGTCGGCTCGGTGAACTTGTATGCCGAACAGAAAGAGAAGCTTCGAGAGTAAGATAATCCAAGGTACATGCCTATTGCATCAGATATATTATTACCTTTCACATTGGTAGCAAGAGCGTGGCAGCCTTGAGCTGCTTGTAAAATATGCTTTATCCAGCGTGATCTAGCAGTATCACGAAGCTCAATTCTCATTATCTACAATTGCCGAACGAATCGCAATATCTTGCTTAGTAGAATCACGACACGAGTGTGGATAAAGACAAGCCGATTTTAGACAATATTACTTCTGAAACCTTTTTTGAACAGTATCCACTCTACATAGTATATGAACAGAAGGATTTATGGGTTCTTGGTTCCTTGACCAATCTGAACGGAGCTGTACACCTTATGCAGGAATTACCGACTTGGCTCTTGGGAGTGTTTCAATATACTTGATTATCTCCTGTATTTTGCAAGCCACCACATTCTTTTAGATAACCAGATTAAAGTGTGCTGAACAGATAACTTCAGTGGCTAACAATAATTCCAAGCCGATCCTACCGGCTATTGTGACCCGACGCAGTCATTACGCCGGTTGCTTCTACGCCACGCAAGTCAACATAGTAGCGGCAAAAGTGAAAGAAATGGGATTGATTTCATATCTGGCTGACGAAGATCTAAAGTTGATAAATAATGTCTTCCTGGACCTGGAATCATTACCTGTGTACTGTATTTATCACAATCTCGGAAATTCGCGTGCTATTGCCCAAGTATGGCCCCGCATTAGGCCCAATACCGGGTGGCTGTGCAATCTAGATGAATCTGGATACCATTTATGGTAAAAAGGTCATTTTCCAAATGCTTTCGCGAATTATATCCCTTCCCGATAGAGCCGAAAACAAACAACTTTATTCGCAGTTTCCGTCACTTGACAGATGTTTACGAGATCGGTCGATCTGGTAGAGATGAAACTGAAGTGATGAACCTGATTTGCTATTCTCACTAGTGGCTTCCGGCAGCAGCCTTTGCCTCCCGGGGCACCCATCTTGAGATACCATTTCTTGTGAGGTACTGAAACCGAATAAGATCAGTTGATGGCGCTTCCTTCCTACGGAAATCTTGGATACCCGTATACTTAGGTAACTGGGATATAACCCCCGGCTTTTGTACCTCAGTGCCTACTCTTTTCATCAGACATGCCTTCCTCACTGCCTCACCGTGCTCAATCATCTCTACTGCAGTGTCCTCCCTCTTCGCCACCTCCTGCCTCATCTTCTACATCTGTTTTTTCCTGTCCTTTCCCTGATCC
>Ga0153939_1001182_pt1 | contig 10343 bp, 10 predicted proteins | sample TSNJ023MetaG_FD_104734 | JGI IMG/M metagenome (GOLD analysis project Ga0153939, IMG submission 104734) | Attine ant fungus gardens microbial communities from New Jersey, USA - TSNJ023 MetaG | ecosystem: Host-associated > Fungi > Mycelium > Unclassified | place: USA: New Jersey, Brendan T. Byrne... | reverse complement strand
TATTCTGCTCATACCATTTGATGGGTATGATACAGGATCTAAAGTTAAAAAAGCATTAGGTATTGAAACATGTAAACTAATATCTATAGATGATTTCAAATCTAATATGGATAAACATTTAATTTAGGAGGGATAATATGTACAAAGATCCAGCGAAAATGATTGATGAGATTTTAAATGATGGCGAGAATATTGATCCAAGTGAAATGGAAGATATTCCGGCGACATCGCTTGCCGAAGTAAAGAAAAATCCTCAAACAAATATTTGGGTAAAGAACTCAAGAATAGCACAGAAACTTTTTGATTATGCTTTTAAAGATACAGAACTTAAATCTGTATCTGAGTTTATTAATTTCGAAGATGGAAGCACACTGCCAATATTTCTAGATGGTGGGCTTACAACTTATTTGTTTGATGCTGATAGATGTGAAATCATGGCAAATATCATAGCTGATAACAGTAAAGAATGGGAAACGAATGCGGGAGATATTGCATATATTGAAGTCGATGATATTTCTGAGTCTATGATAAGGGACAGATACGAGTATCATTCCCTGGCTTATATCAATCTATGTAAAACGTCACCTATCTCAATAAAAGTAGGTAGTGAATATAAGATATCTCTGAATCCATTATTGACGTATGATGAAGATGGCAGTCCAATGTATGTATCTGATATATATGTTGGGGAGTATTTCATCATGTTACAGTATAATTATGGTGATAGTCAGATGCTGTTATTCAAATTCTTCATGAACGATATTGAAGTAATTGACATTTAGTAAAAGTTTACAAAAAAGTAAACAGTTAAATATTATATATGTAAGTAAATATCGTCATGATGATATTGACATATTTGCTAAAATACATTAAAGACAAGAAAGGAAGAAAAGACTATGGAATTGAGATTTGAAGAAACTAATTTACCAGAGGATGTGAGTAGAGAAATGGCAAATGAAAACGTTACATTAGGAGCAATTCATGTTCCGAAAGTTGTAAAAGTTTTAATGGTTGGCGTCTCCAAATTATTAGGAGATATAAAGAGTACAGAAAGAGCAAAGGCAATTGCATTCAGAAGACTCGACGGGTCATTCATTGCTGGAGCAAAGGTTGAGTATCATCCGAACACAGAATCACCGGATGATGTATCTGCTGGCAACTGGTCATACGTATGGACCTTCTATGAAGGGGATTTAGAAGGAGCAGACGTAACCGATATGAGTACAAGTAATACAGTATTCTCATATTTCATCATTGCTGCAGATAAGCTGCACAGAATGAAATTTACTACAGAAGCGATGGGAATGAGATTGTTTAATTTGATTCTGGAAGGAATCTCTCATTGGTTGGATGACAATGCAAAAGACGGGGAAGTCTCAAGTATTGTTATGCCGGGCGTATTAAATGCATCTTGTACAGTAGTAGATGGTGTCGTCGAAAAGGCAATTGTTCCGGATGGTGATGTTAAGACATTAATCAAATCCGACAACATGATGCAGGAAGCTGTTTAAGAAATAACAAACGGTGGAGGGAGAAATTCCTCCACCAGTTTATTTTATCTCATATTTTTTATACTGATGAAAGGAGTAAACAGCATGGAATTTGCTAAAAGAGCTGCTATTGAAGGACGGATTTTAGATATCGTTAACCACGATATGTATGCTAATAATAAAGAATTATATGCAAACACATCTACTGCTATTGAAGTGGATATCGATGGTAAGCAGTATGCGTTACCGTATAGAAACGGACAAACAAATCAGAAGTATGTTGATCCTGGCGTATATGATGCCGGATGTGTATACTTTGTTGTACCGCCATCCCCTAGTCAAGAGAGGGAGTATTTATTAGAAAATCTAAATGTGATAGATTATCAAAATACAAATAATCTATCCGATTTTCTAAATACACAAAAGCAATTAAGAAACATTGAAGAGGAATTGTTGACAGATATAGATGATATATTCTGCCCAACAATTGGGCCTAATGATACAGCGGAAATGAAAGCATTGAAACAAGCTGTAGCTGCAAAACAATGCGATTTTAATAAATATGCCCAACGATTTGGGGATAATTATTTGAACGATAAACGCTTATTTAAGGGTTCTACTATAACCATGAGGAAACTTGTTTCTACTGCAGAGAATTTAGATCTTGCGGTAGAATTGACTATTAGAGACAAGAATCCAGATGTTCCGAATCCAATGGGAGTAGAAATACATGCAATCTTAACAGGAGGATCTGATGATGAATAACTTCTATTATGGTGCTGTTGGGATGCCACAATATATGATGAATCAGCAACAACCCGTTATGCAGCAACCATATCAGTATCAGAATCAACAAATGGTTCCATTTGTGGCTGTACCGAAAGAAGAAGTAGAAAAGAATCGACCGGATATTGCAAAATTTATCCGAGATTATAATGATTCACAAAAGAAATCTTTTAACGATCATTGGTTTCAAAGAGATGATGATGCTATCATCAAAGGTGTACAAGATGTAATCTCTTCTTGCCAAAGAGATAAATATTTTACACTAAGAGTATTATCATTTAGAGTTGTAAAAGACTATGAATCGATTCAACGACTACTATGGCAAAAGTATGCCGGAAGAACCAAGAATGGAAAGAAATTGGATAACCCATATGATTATATAAATCTAAGGGATTCTGATATCAATCTATTAATTGTACGGTATTATATTAAAATCAATCGACCAGAGGATCAGATTCGTATTGATCCTCGTACAAAGAAACCTGAGAAGTTGGAAGGTGAGGAAGAGATTTATATCATGCTTCCTAGATATGTAAATAAATATTATTTCCGTATTCAGGGAAATTACTACGCTCCTATGTTCCAGGTTGTTGATGGTTCGACATATAATAACTGTACATCAAACTCAAAAGCGCAGACAGTTACGTTAAAAACAAGATTCATGCCAATTAAATTATACAGAGAGCATTATGATTTGATTGATGTTGTGTCTGAACAGACAGTAAAATGCTGTTTATATGCAGCATATATCTTTGCAAAGAAAGTTGATGCTGTAAAATATCTATTAGGAAGATATGGATTTTATGGTGCGATGGAGTTATTGGAAATTACTGATATTCATATTGGATTAAGTGTTATGAATCCGGACTATTATTATAACTTCAAATGCAAAGATAAAGTCACTATAGTATCTGTAAATAAGATTTTGTTTGATGGGGATGGTATGACTCAATCATTTGTGTTTACTTTGCAAAAAGCTATTCACAAATATAAAGATTGGAAAGATATTTTTAATCCTAGATTCTGGAATAAATCACTTGGTAGTGATTTCATGTCTCCTACATTGGAGAAAGGTATTCCTGTATTAGATTCGTTGGAATCTATCTACGATATCAAAACCAGAGAATTGATTCATTTACCTGAGGAAGACAAATGTGATGTTTATCATATTATCAGATGGATGATGAGAGAATTTGGTGGTTTAAGAATGAAAGACAACTTAGATATTTCTACTAAACTAGCACGTATGGCAGATCAATATATTGATTGTGTATATGCTAAGAGACTTTCTAAGGGAATCTATCGGATATCAGATAAGGGTAAATCTGTAAAGTATATGGATGTATTTCGGGCTATTAATATACAACCAGATTTTATTATCTCTACTATGATTAATAAATCTAATCTCATTAATTACGTAAATGGAGTAAATGATAATGATGCAGAAATTGCATTAGAATTTACTTATAAAGGTATTAGTGGATTAGGTGATCAAGATGGTGGTAATAGAAATGCGATTCCAGATATTTATCGTGCTGTTCATCAATCTCATTTAGGAAGAGTAGATCTTGATTCATCTTCTGCATCTGATCCTGGATTAAGTGGAACTATTTGTCCGATGGCACATGACTATGTAGATGGTTCGTTTTCTGAGTATGAAGAACCTAATTCCTGGAGAGAATTATATGATGATATTTTAAATGATTATCATAAACTTACAGGAATGCAACAAGCTATTGAAATTCAGAAAACACTTGGGTTATCTTATGATTATATCAAAGATGATATGGTAAGAGAGACACTCATAACTTATCAAAAATTAATTTGTCCTATCATTGATCTTGATGGAAAAATTGATTATTCTCGAAACGAATCTGTGGAGTATGTAATCAAAAACAATTCGACCAATCCAGCAGATGATACAGGAGATATTGTAATTGCAACAGAGGATACTATTAACTGTTACGAAGATCCTGATAGTGATAACTTCATAGATAATGAACCATTATCAGACGATGATGATTAAGGAGGTGTCACTATGTCACGATCAGCTGCGGATTCAATGAAACAAAAAGACAAGTATGTATATTTTCTCTATTCAGAACAGCAAGAAGAGCACAGGAAAAAATTAGAGAAAGACCGCAATCGTACTTTTATTCCAGGAAAAGTAGTAGTTAATGGTAGACGAAAAATATTTACTGAATTATCTGTTACTGGAACAAATAACATTTATCCGGATATGCAAGTAGTTGCTGAAGGTTGGAGGTCTAAAATGACTTTTGTTGAACCTACGGTAGATGCTGGAAAATAGGAGGAGGGAAAACTAATGAGAACAGGTTACGAAAATTTAGCAAAACTTTATACTGGAATATCGATGATTAATCGAGTATTTGTAGATTCAACGTTCGTTATTCCAACCATGCAAAAGATTCCAGATACGGTAATGTCTTCTATCTTTAGATATGCTGGTATCATAGGAGTCGCAGATATCAATATAAGTATGGGGGTTAATGTTGGCGACAAAGGTGAACCGATGTATATCATTTTGATTCAAGATAAGGATAGTGAAAAGAGATGGGAAACAACGGTGGATAAAGTATTAAATGGAATGCAGGGTTCTACTTACGTTATTTCATTATCAGCATCAGTATTTTTGGATATGATGGATATTCATGATATTATGTTTACCTTATTCATGAAGATGTTGGAATTGGACAAAGATTTATCATTTAAGCCAACTGCTGGAATCTTAAATAAGGGAGATTCTAACGTAGGTGCTGCAATTCCAACGTATGACTACGTGATGAATATTTACACGTTGTATATGATCCATAGTACATTATATGAGTTTATTTCAGATTACAGTTTATCTGAAGGTAGAGATTTATTCTTCCTAAAGGGATACGATGAAGAAATACTTGATAATGTATTACTTCCAATATTCAAATACTATGACGAAAAGAATGTCAATACTGATGAACTTCCGTTACAAAATCCAATCGTTGTTATGTGTGAACAATTATAATTTATATTCTTAACAACACTAGGGTACAGGTTTAATCTGTACCCTATTTATTTTTTGTTAAGGAGAACAATATGGAGTATGCTATATTTTTTATTGATAACCATTGTCCCATGTGTAACGGAAATATAGTGGCGGAGTATAATAAAGATTTACATGGCACTAAACACATTAATACAATTGTAGGGTATACATGTCAAGGGTGTAATATCAAATTTCACGTTCATTATGTGCAATCAGAAAAAGATGAGAATGATTACGTTCCTATGCCAATGTATCTTGCATTAATAGACAAATTTAAAAAAGATTTTCTAAAAGAAGAGTAAGAAAGAGAGGAATAACAAATGAAAAAACGATCATCGATGTCCAAAATCTTAGCAGATATTAAACTGTATAAGAATAAAATTGCACAAGTAGTAGTTAGTGGTGCTTGTGATGGTATGACATTTAATATCAATAATGCCAAGTTTTCAAGTGGTACTTTTTCCACAATCAAAAAAGTATCAACTGGTATGGTTGGCAGTACTACTGTAGAGGCTGAAGCAGCGAGTAAAATCAAAGCTAATTATCAGTCTCTGAATGATCTCATCAATAACTACGAAAAATTAACCATGATTAAGAATCAGGTAAACACCGAAGTAACTGTATCTATCGGCGGGAAGAGATACACTATTGCTCAGGTTCTGGCAGTAAATACTTCCGTTACGAAAGAGTTTAAAAAGAGTGTAATCTCAGCCCTGAAGAGGTCGCATAATGAGACTATTAATACGATTACTATGTACAATAATCAGAAGTTCGATCAGAATACTATTAATGATTACATTGAATCAAGAGTTTCTCGTAATCCTGATGGTGCACTGAATAGGGATGAGGTTGAATTTTTCACAAAGAAATATAACAGCGAAAATGAAATTGATATCGTTGATCCACTCGATATCGTAAACCTTATCGATAAACTGCAGAATGAATACGACCAGCTGTATGGGGATATCGATTACAGATTGTCTGAAGTCAATGCAAGATTGATGATTGAATATGATCTGGATGAAGAAGTTCCTACATATAGGATTCTGAATCTGAACGAGATCGCTGAATTAGAAGCGATGGAAGATGGAACAGATGAAGATCCATTCAGGGAAATCTGGGAGAAGGTTGTTAAAATTTAACAATCTTATAACAGATAATTAGAAAAAAATAATGGCACTTAAGTGAAAACAACTAAAGTATATTCTCTGGTATTGTGATAGATAAGGAGATTATTATACAATCACATATAAACTCAAAATTATCGTGGAGATGATTATAAAGGATCAAGAATGTTAATCTTGAATTGGTAGAAAACCTAAACTTTATAACTATAAAACTTATTTATCGTTTATTAAAGATTATATAATCATTAAACTTCGTTCGTCAAACGTTTTTACTGTAAATATTTGCAAAATCTATGATCAAGGTTATAAGGTAAATATGCACCTTGTTGACTCCTCATAGCTGCCTAAGTGCCATTATTTTTGGTTTTGATATAGTATTATTAATTTAAAAACTCAGTTATTTCAAATACATATTATATATGTGAAAGAATAATAAACATTCTTTTGAATTGGTAATACTGTATCAAAATGATACAGATCCTCTTTCACTTTATAGTCAAATAAGACTGTAGTGTGATAACCGTACTGTAGCTTCTGAGAAGAAGACAAAATTCCTTTCTTTAGTATGCCTACAATAGTGTCACAGCTGTTGTGGGCATTAGGGCCTATATTTTTATACATTTATTATAGGGTTTCCTCCTTGGCTGCGAATGTTTCCGCCCTTACGTGGCCCGTAAAATGTACGCTCACAATAGTGTCACAGCTGTTGTGAGCATTAAGACTTATATTTTTACATTTATTATAAGCCTATCCATAGCTTTGAGAAGGGTGCAAATCTATGCCAGTGAATTACCTTCTTGATCATCTTCAAAAATGAGAATGGCCTGACCGCTTAACTCTAAACAAATAAGTTATTTTTGAAGACTCAAGATAGCTGTTAAGGGCACACTTAAGGTAGCATGGTTCTCCTGCCATTTTTCTTAAAGCAACCATTCACCATCCATAACTTTTTTTTAAAATGTAACTTGATACGTACGTCTTGCGTATCATTTTAAGTATCACTTCTGCAGAATTAGTAATTCTAGATAAATCCTAATTCTATCCAGAAAGAAAGACGAGTGTGTAATAGTGTAACAGCTATTACATACATTTGCCCGATTGTACTTGCGCATGGTACTTTCAGGGGCAACGCTGTGGACTTGGTGACTTTGTTCATCCCCACGGAAAAAGATATAGATGCGCATAGGCGAATTCCGGTTGTGTCGTTGTGCATGGACACTTCACGGATCGGCGGCGTGTGGTTTATTTCCCACAAGAGGGAAGACTTTCGCCGCCGATATATAATGCACATTGATTTAACCATCCGATATTTGTACATAGGTTCGGATGGAGATATCTGTCCGGTTGGGTTACCGACCGTTATACAGAAGATATGTACATACTTTGATCGAATAGTTTTCAGGCACTCTATTTGATCATCGGCACCGCTTAAAATCCAGCGCGCGGATTGCGGGTCGATTTACTTATTAAGCCCGGAGTAGGGCAAACCATTATATAGTAAAGAGTAAATATCCCAAAGAATAAACCTAAATCAGCTCGTATAGTAATCGGTACCACACGAGTTAAATCGATATGCGATGGAGGACACACCCTGGGAAGTCGCATATTGAATGTATGAAAAGATGAAAAAAAGTGCCTGGTAAATTAAAGTGTGTCGCCGCTCACCTGCCTAATTAAGTAGTGTCTATATCGTAGTGCCAATGCGGGGTCAACGAGTAAAAGTAGATGGGAAAATTGGTGATGGGAAGTGCGGCGACATCAGATATAACGAGAAGATTAATTTCTCCTCTTTATATATACATATTTGAATTTTCTAAAATCGTTATGATTATCCGATTGTAATAAAGTATGAGAAATACGAATTAGATTAGCCATGATTTAATTCGGTATGTTGATCTCCTAACAATGTTGGTTATAATTTATCGGCCTCCTGTCGATGGTAACACGTTTATCGGTAAGAAAATTTAAATATGTACATACCAGAAGGTCTAATTGGCCTTCTGGTATTTATAACGCTCATTTATTTTTTGGGTTAAATATTATAAAAATGATAAAGACATCTATATAAATATACTCAGAGAGGAGTGTTATTTACTATGGATCAACCTAAAACATATATGATTGAATTGACAGGGAAACAACTTGTATTACTAATGAATTGTATTGATGAAAGGATTAATTCAAATGGTATGATTTCATCTCACACTGGAAAATCTAAAAGTAGTGAGAACAGAACTCTCAGATCTTTACAACGCTATATGAAAAATATTAAAAATCCAAAGAAAGATATATCGGAAGCTCTTAATTGAGCTTCCGATTTTTATATATGAATATACATCTATGTAAAAAGGAGGGAAATATTTTATGAAAATCACATATTTCCGATTAAAAGGTTATGCGGGAATTTATCATGGAATGGAGTTAGATGAAATTATAATTCCATTCCATCGGTTTGGCAATAGAAGAATTATATTGATTCAAGGACCAAATGGTTCGGGAAAGTCTACGATACTGAATGCTTTAAATTTAGATGTGGATAGTAGTGATAATTATCGTGAAGATCAATTATATACATTAGATAGTCCTACATCATCAAACGTCAGCATCTGTGAAATAGAAACTATACCACATCAAGCAGAAAAAGAAATTCATTTCACATGTGGTCCAAATGTGTATGAAGTGTTAATCAAATCTCCTGTGAAGAATGGTAAAAGAAAGAAGACGGAAGCTTATATCAGAAAGAATGGAGAAGAATTAAATCCTACCGGAAATGTAAGTTCTTATAAAGATATAAGAGATATGGAATTAAATATTAGTGATTCCAATTATATCAGTCTGTCTATGATATCTTCTGAGAAGAGAGGGTTGGTGGATCAGACCCCGGCGTTAAGAAAGAAGTTTATGTCTACTATTATTAGTACTGCCGAATTTTTTAATAATATGCATAAAACTTTTTCAAAGAAGTCTAATAGTTATAAATCTTTGATTAATAATATGAAATCGAAAATCTATAATATTGGTGATCCAGATAATCTTAATGCTAGTATTATAAAATCTGGAAATAGAATATATGAACTAGATCAACAGAAATCCTATCTATTAGATATGATGGCACAATGCAAGGCTACAATCAGTATTTTAGACCCAGATGGTAAGATACAAGACCTATATCAGTCTATTCTCGATCAATTAGATATACTTAATTCCGAAATGAGGAAATATTCTAATCTATCAGATAACTTAGCCAGGAGATTATCTTACCCTCACTCAAATGAGAATTTTGACATAAATAATACTAAATCTAAAGTGAGTGAATCATTATCTATGCATGAGAAAAATCTAGAAGGATATAAAGTTACATGGAATTTTCTCATTCAAGAGATGGATGGTATTACATTAAGAAAATCTGATATTGAGGCTAAGATTAATTCACTTAAGTCTAGCAATATCAAAGATGATATTGTATTATTGGTTGAAGAGACAAAGGACAAAATTGAATTATATAGTATTACTATCAGTGAATTTAATATAGATAGTACATTGACCAAATCAGATCTAATGTCTGCCCAGATTATACTTAATAATTTAAAGAAGTCCATTGGAATGTTTTATGATAATGCAGAATTTGTAATCAGAGAAACTTTGACTCATTGGAATGTGGATAATAATTATTTCATTAAGTATACACATGAATATAGAAATGAAATGAATGCATTAGAGGATGAGATAAAAAATTTGAAATTACAAGTAGAACAAGATGAACGGACTCTTAGTAAAATGTCTATATTATCAAATAGACCATCCGATTGTAATATTAGCAATTGTCCATTTATTTCAGAAGCATTACAAATCAATGGAGCTGAGATAAGAGATCGCATTGATCAAAGTAATATA
>Ga0153939_1001180_pt1 | contig 10347 bp, 9 predicted proteins | sample TSNJ023MetaG_FD_104734 | JGI IMG/M metagenome (GOLD analysis project Ga0153939, IMG submission 104734) | Attine ant fungus gardens microbial communities from New Jersey, USA - TSNJ023 MetaG | ecosystem: Host-associated > Fungi > Mycelium > Unclassified | place: USA: New Jersey, Brendan T. Byrne... | reverse complement strand
GCGAAATGCACAAGTAAATTCAACAAAGTAAAAGGAACAGGCCCAAAAGTGATGCTGAAATCCACTTTTAAGCCTGTTTTTTGTGCGTTATTTATGTAGACTTGACTTATACGTCGGCCCCTTCTCTTTTCGTATTAGGGCAGCCTCTTTATTAGTCAGCGTTTCATACAACGATCCATGTTTAGAAAAGAAGTGAATTATGTACGCAAGGTCATTTTTTAAGCGGTTTCATTTTTATATATACCAGAAACACGATTTACCTCGCTGCGCAGTTCACTTAAACTACCATATCTATCAATCATTTCCTTGTCGTACTCTGCATTATAAAATGCAAGCAGCCGCTCTTCCAAATCATGCTGTGTAACATTTGCAATATCTCCAACTAAAACAAAATAAGCATTCATACTTTGCAGCAGCTCTTTCGATTGGTTATATGGCAATCCTTCATTTATGACATAGTAAACCGTTGTATAATCACCAAGCATGTAAGTCAGATTATTTATTCCGCTCGCAATGTCTTTATCACGCTCACTATTTCCAAGAAACTGACCGTATATCCCAGTCAAGTAATTAAAAACTTCAAGATCCTGTAAAAGATCTGGCGTGACTCTCACATCTGTTTCAGGTGTCAATTCCCAGTTTACGGCATGATATAACATACTTAAGCGTTGGTTAATCGATTCTTCTACATTTTCTTTTATTTTGTTTTGCCTGTTCCATTGATATAAATTACTCGCAACTAAAACAATGAGCAGCATGATAATTGTTGCAATATAGAAACGCCTGACTTTCATGACTTTCTCCTTTTAACTAACGTACCAGATATGATGTGTAACGATATTCTGTGAAAATGAAATTGTATCGGTTGACTATATTTCTTAATAGTGACTATCCCAAAATAAGTATCCTTACTTTCACTTCTTTCTGATCTGCATTTTTTAGCTTAATAACTACCACAAATTTCTAATATTATTTCCTCATAAATCATATTATATCCGAATTTTATTGAATGTCAATAATAAAATTATATTTGTTAGTAGTATCTAGTGCTTAATCTCCAACAGAGAAGAACGCAAAGCACAGTGGCCCGCACAATTTCCCTGCTTTCATAATTTTACGCTAACAAGATTTCATCGCTCAGAGACAATAAAGTTAATGAAAAATACCGCCCTTGACATTTTTGGCTGTTTTGGGTTGCCTTCAATTATGCATAATACTTTGGTCCTGTGCGAAGACAATGGCCAAGCTTGACTTTTCTTATCCATAGGAATATCATAGAAAAACATTGGAAGAATGAATGATATGACGGAGGATAACGGATTATGAGTGAAAACTGCGCACCGGCGGCCTGTGCGTCCTGCGGCGAAAACTGCCCTTCCCGCATGGGTGAACAGACAAACTTTTATGAGGCGCCTCACAATTTGAGTAAAATTAAAAAGATCATCGGCATTGTCAGTGGCAAGGGAGGCGTTGGAAAGTCTCTTGTAACGTCCCTTTTGGCGGTGCAGATGAAGCGGCGCGACTTTCGCACGGCGGTTCTGGACGCCGATATCACCGGCCCCTCCATCCCGAAATGCTTTGGGCTGAAGGGCCGTGCGCCGGCCGGTGAGGATGGGCTTTTCCCGATGGAGACCAAAACCGGGATACAGGTTATGAGCACCAATTTACTGCTGGAGGAGGAAACCACTCCCGTGGTGTGGCGCGGCCCGGTCATCGCAGGCGTCATCAAGCAGTTCTGGACTGATGTGATCTGGAATGAAGTGGACTATATGTTTGTGGACATGCCGCCCGGCACGGGCGACGCGACGCTGACGGTGTTCCAATCCCTGCCCCTTGACGGCATCATCATTGTCACTTCCCCTCAGGAGCTGGTTTCCATGATCGTGTCGAAAGCGGCGGAAATGGCCAGAATGATGAACATCCCCGTACTGGGCCTTGTGGAAAATATGAGCTATATCAAGTGTCCCGACTGCGGCAAGGAAATTGCTCTGTTCGGTGAAAGCCATATCGGTGAGGTCGCGGCAAAATACGGGTTGAAGGTGCTGGATAAGATTGCCTTGGACCCAAGCCTTGCGGCGGCCTGCGATAAGGGCATCATTGAGCTTTCCGAGGACGGATGGCTGCGGTCAGTTGCCGATCTGATTGAAACGGTTTAACCGGCAAGGGTAATCCCCCGCTGGCGGCGGGGATAATTCGAAATATTGTAGGATATTTCAATTTACGTTTTGAAGAAAGTTAAAAATAGTACTTGACATATGCAAAAAGTTCTAGTAAGATAACTACCAATACAAAAAGGCGACGACGAAGACGGTTCAAATAAAACGACTTCAGAAAGCCGGCGGTTGATGCGAGCCGGCGTCAGTGGTTTGACAACCTATCCCTTCCGAGCTGAAGGCCCGAAATTCTATTTGAAAAGTAGATGCTTTCCGAGAAGTGCAGCGTTAGTGCACAGGGCTTTCTTATGAGCCTGTAAAGTGGCGCAATGCGCAAATTGAGTGGTACCGCGGTAAATTTTTATCGTCTCAAGCAACATAGTTGTTTGAGACGATTTTTGTTTTTACAGCAGGGAGGTAAAGAATGAAATTTGAAAAACGCACCATTGATTTAAAGAACGGCGTCACAATGACCCTTGAAGAGGCAAAGCCGGAAGACGCCGCGGAACTGATTCGCTACATCGATCAAGTGGGAAAAGAAACGGACAATCTGTTGGTGGATGAAAACGGACTAGGCCTCACAGTGGAGCAGGAGCAAAGCTTTCTACGGGCAACCTGTGCGCGTGAGGATGTCATCATGCTGATAGGAAGAATTAACGGAACGGTGATGTCCACATCACAAATGGGCAGAAAGTCCAATCGGCCCCGGGCGCGGCATATGGGCGTACTTGCCATCACTGTTGCAAAAGACTATTGGGGTCTTGGCGCCGGAACAGCCATCATAAACGCTCTGTTTGACTTTGCAAAAAACGCCGGCATCGAGATTGTGGAGCTGGATGTAAGAGCAGATAACGAACGGGCAATCGGATTATACAAAAAAACCGGCTTTGAAATTGCGGGTACACATCGCAGGGCCATGAAAATGAAAGACGGCACGTATCATGACAACTATCTGATGCAGGCATTTTTACAGCCATAGAAAATGCCTGCATCATAACCGACATTTGAGAAGCCGTAACAGAAGAATACAGGAAAGGACAACGGATATGGAAAACTTAAACCTACAGCAGCAGCTTGGAGAAATCGCGGAAAGAATCCGTACCATGCGCGAAATCACAGGCCTGTCCGAAGAAGAAATGGCGCGCTTTACCGGCGTCAGTGTGGAGGATTACCGGCTTTACGAGGCAGGCCAGGCGGATTTCAGCTTTACCTTTATCTACAAATGCGCCAATCGCTTTGCCATCGATCCCACCGATCTCATCCGCGGAACCAGCCCCACGCTCTCAAGCTACACGGTGACCCGGCGTGGCGACGGCCTGCCCATCGCAAGGCGTCACGGCTTCAAATACCTCAATATGGCGCCGCTTTTCAAACAAAAAACCGCCGAGCCATATTTTGTTACGATGCCCTATCAGGAGGCTGACCAGAATGTGGCCATCAAGCTGTCCACCCACGTGGGGCAGGAGCTGAACATCGTACTGCGCGGCAGCATGCGCATCCAGGTGGGTTCCCATGTCGAGGAGCTGCATGAGGGCGACAGCATCTACTATAACAGCGCCACCCCCCACGGCATGATAGCAACCGGAGGCGAGGACTGTGAATTTTATGCCATTGTGCTGCGCGGCAGTGAGGAGCTATCACCGGAGAAAGATAAATTCCAAAAGCTCATTGACGCCAAAATGGCAAGAAAAGACCGCACCAACGTGTCCGATCCGTTTGTGAAGGCCTCCTTTGATGAAAACGGCATTTTAAACGGCATCAAATTTATGAATGAGGATCGTTACAATTTTGCCTTTGACTGTGTTGACGCGGTTGCGGCGGAAGCCCCGGATAAGCTTGCCATGCTGCATATCAGCCGCGACAAAACCGAGCGCCGCTTTACCTTCGGCGACATGAGCCGCTATTCGGCAAAGACCGCCAACTATCTCACATCCCTCGGAATCGGCCGCGGAGACAAGGTGCTGGTGGTACTGAAGCGCCATTACCAGTTCTGGTTTGTTTTGACCGCGCTGCATAAAATCGGCGCGGTGGCCATCCCCGCCACAAACCTTTTGAAAGAGCACGACTTTGATTATCGTTTTAAGGCGGCAAACGCCAAAGCCATTTTGTGCACCGCTGACGGCGACACTGCCGACGAAGCGGAGAAATCCGCCCAAAAAAACGGCAATGTGACCGTCAAAGTGATGGTGGGTGAAAACCGGCTGGGCTGGAATGACTTCGACAAGGAAATGGAAAACTTCAGCGACGCCTATGAAAGAACCGACGATACCCCCTGCGGCGACGATACCTGTCTGATGTTTTTCACCTCCGGCACCACGGGCTATCCCAAAATTGCCGAGCACAGCTATAAGTATGCGCTGGGGCACTATATAACCGCGCGCTACTGGCACAATGTGAACCCGGACGGCCTGCACTTCACCATCTCCGATACCGGCTGGGGCAAGGCGCTTTGGGGCAAGTATTACGGCCAGTGGATGAACGAGGCCGCCATCTTCACCTATGACTTCGATAAATTTGACGCCCACGACATCCTGCCGATGTTTCAGCAGCATGGCATCACCACCTTCTGCGCGCCGCCCACCATGTACCGTTTCTTCATCAAGGAAGATCTGTCCGTTTACGACCTGTCGTCACTGGAATACTGCACCACCGCGGGCGAGGCGCTGAATCCCGAGGTCTATGAACAGTGGAAGCGCGCCACCGGCCAGAATATCATGGAGGGCTTCGGTCAGACGGAAACCACACTTTCCATCTACAATCCCATCGGCACCATCCCGAAGCTGGGCTCAATGGGCGTACCGAGCCCCCTGTACGATATGGACATCGTCCTGCCCGGCGGCATGTCCGCTCCTGTGGGTGAAACCGGAGAAATCATCGTACGTGTCGATAAAGACATACCCTGCGGCCTCTTTAAGGGCTATTACGGGGACCAGGCACAGACGGACGAAATCTGGTATGACGGCATGTACCACACCGGCGACACTGCGTGGAAGGACGAGGACGGCTACTACTGGTATGTAGGCCGCACCGACGACGTCATCAAATCCTCCGGCTACCGCATCGGCCCGTTTGAAATCGAAAGCGTCATCATGGAGCTCCCCTATGTACTGGAATGCGCCGTCATCGGCGTGCCGGATCCGGTCAGAGGGCAGATTGTCAAAGCTTTTATTGTGCTGACGAAGGGTACCCTGAGCAGTGAGGACCTGAAAAAGGAAATTCAGCAGTATGTTAAAGAAAACACCGCTCCGTATAAATATCCGCGCCAGGTGGAATTCATTACCGAGCTTCCCAAGACCATCAGCGGCAAAATCCGCCGTGTGGAGCTGAGGGGCGAATAATTTTATTCCCTGTATGTAATGTTCAATCTTTTTAGATCAAATAACTTTACTGAAAAGTATGATGGCGTGTCCCCAAATGCAGAGTTCTGCATTTGGGGACACGCCTTGACAGTTTGCTGTGTGAAATGTATTTGGTTTACCGATCTATCGCAGACCTTTCACTTTTTCCCATTTCTGCCTGAGCCTTGCCGGCTGCTTCTTCCGCTTTGCTGATTTCTTCTTCTTTTTGCCGCAGCAATCCGCTTACTTCCTGTAAAAGCCGCTCCTTATCCTCCCCGGATAACTAGGCCGCGGAAGACGGCGGCTCTGAACCGCCTTCCGTTTGTTCTTCCCAAAAGGTTTCAGCAGGTTTTTGAGTCGGTTTGGGCTTACCCTCGGGATACTTTTCTTCCCGTGTCAGTTCCCGTCCGCTGTATTCGATTTTAATGAAGCGCTTATCATCCTCTTCCCGGTAATGGATGGTCAAAGGAAAATCATCAATCGCGGCAATGTAGTACTCCTGCGAGCGCATATTCGGCTGCTGGCGGTAACCGCTGAAAACCAGGCTGCTTTCATTTGCCTCAAAGTCATACCAACCGGAGTCCTGATAAAACTCTGTAAGTTCATCCAATGCGGCATCTATTTCATAATCCATATCAGGAAACAGGTGCGTCTCCATGTTCACCAGATACTGTACGGGAAAAAGCAGCACCCCCAGATCGAATAAATCCGGCGTTTCCAACACGACAGCCGTCTGTGTTATTCCATATCCATTCCAATCCAAGGCTTCCGGATTGGGAAGAGTATATAAATAAAACTGATTTTTTGTCCCGTTATCATTTTCCGTGCTGATGAGCCAACCGTTTTCCAGCTGACTGGACTGCGCCCCTTCCGGCAGAGCACTTTGCAAAGTTTCATGATCAAGGAGATTCTCCAATTGGAAATATCCTGGCTGTGCAGTGGAACGGTTCGGCAAATTCAGTACTAACTGTTCCTTTGTGAACACCGCCTCAACAGAAACCTGTTTGTAATGACTTAAGCTGCCGCAGCCGCCGCTGAAAAGCAACAGCAAACAGAGAATGGACAGAACGCTTCTTTTTTTCATTTTAAACACTCCAATCCACAAATGATTCGTCTCACTTAACGCATCAAATCTCCTCCTGTAACGAGATTCTTTTCATATATATGATACCATATATGCAAAATAATTTCAACGTAATATCTTTATTTGTAATAAATTGTGCCATTTTCTCTTTTTCGATACTGCTAATCGTATATATTACGGGTTGGCTACATAAAAATAGCTGTCGCAAAATGCAAATCCATGCATTTTGCGACAAACTCTATAGAACGACCTTTATATAAAAGCGGCAGCATCTGTTGCTGACTTTATGATCCTCAGTTGGCCGTTTGACCAATGTAAACGGGCACAGATAGCTTACGGCAAATAAAGGGTGGTCACATCAAATATCTATCTATTCTATCTCTTTCGATCATGCGGCACTCTGAAATAAAATCGTATTCAAGAATGACTTTATTTCGCCTCATGCGGAAAAAGCGGAAGCTCTCCCAAAAAGATAATATCGTCACGCTTTGCCGCGTCCCCCTCGGCAAGAATGGCGGCTCTGGCTACGACCTCTCCGCCGGCGCGCTCAATCAGGCGCTCTACGGCGCCGATGGATTCACCGGTTGAAATTACGTCGTCGATGATGGCAACGCGTTTTCCCCTTATTGCCTCAGCATCGTGACCGTTCAGGGCCAGCAGCTGCCTTTTCTGCGTGGTGATGGATCGTGCCTCGTCCACAAGCGGCTCGTCCATATAGGGCTTGATCGATTTTCTTGCGACAATATAAGTCTCATGGCCCAAAAGCCGTGCAATTTCGTGCACCAGCGGAATTCCTTTTGCCTCTGCGGTGATAAGTGCGTCCACCTGCGGCAGCTTCTCCACCAAAAGCGGAGCGGATTTTACGACAATTTCACAGTCACCCAGTATCACGAAGCTTGCAATTGACAGCTCCGGCGCAACCTGCATGATGGGCAGCTCACGCGTGATGCCCGCAACATGCAGCTGATAAGTCTTTTCCATTGATTTGATAACTTCCTTTCGCTATACATTACATACCGATGAGCTTTAAGATAATACCGGACAGCATGCCGACAAACGGATCCACCATTGCCGTTACGGCCATTGTGACACCGCCCGCAATAGGATTCGCCCCGCTGAGCGCCACCGCTCCGTCACCGGGAAGCGTGACAAACGCACCCAAAACAAATAAAAATCCGGCAATGGACTGAGAGGAGACATATTTGCCGATTTTCGGCAATACACCGGTGATGAGAATAACAAACATGATGGCCATCATGATGATACCCGCAATCACCGCATGGGGAGCCGCCGCCGTCGCGGAGATAATCGCCTCCACCGGCGCTCCGCCAAAGAGTGCGCTGACAGAGTCCGCAATGCCGCTGTAGATGGTCAGATGGTCAATATTCGCAGTGGTTCCGGCAATGCCGCCTGTGATGTTGCCAAAGGCAATGTTGGCGCCGATGGTGAGGCAGGCTAGGGCCAAAGCGCCGCGCAGCACTGTCAGGTTAAATGTGGGCTTCACAAGCTTCAGCTTAAACGCCTTCTCCTGCTGGATTTCTTCGGGGCGCTGGCCCATCAGATAGCCCACAACACTGGAGATGACCACACAGGCCACAATGGTATATACCAGCTCGTTCCCTGTTTTCAGAACAGAACAAAGCACATACACGATCACGCCGACGCCCATTGAAATGCCGCCCACCAGCTTGTTTGCCTTCACCATGTCAATGGCCACCTTCGCCAGCATGATGCCGACACCGGCCATCATTCCGTGTATGATGGACTCCCCTGCAAACTCAATGATGGTGGTCAGCAATCCGCATGCGCCAAGTCCTGCCATCGCAAGACCGGCAAACAGAATCATGGAAAGTCTTTCCCTCATATTCTTTCCCATTGAGCCTGCAAGTGTGATGGTTTCCGCCTGGAATGAAATCGGCGCCACCGACTGAAACACGGCGGCTCCGCCCATACCGATGGCAAAACCCAGAGCCGTCGGAACAGAAGCAAAACCATAGGTCATTGCGAGAATTCCCTGGGGCAGGCCGTTGAGCACAACGCCAATGGCCGCCAAAATGTCATTTAACCAATCCATAATTGTTCTCCCTTCTCATGTTCAAATCCTTTGTTTCAAAAGTCCGCAACGAAACAAGTTCCATTATATCCCAGGAACCGTTTTTTGTAAACAGATTGTGAACATATATCCTCAAAAACTAAAGATTCTGCAAAATGCAGTTTGTACCGTTTCCTCCCAACATTTATTTCAGCAAAATTCCAACCGGACAGTGGTCGCTGCCGGTGACCTCCGGTAAAATGAAGCTGTCCTCAATCCGCGTTTCAAACCCTTCTGAAATAAGGAAATAGTCAATGCGCCAGCCGGTGTTGTTAGCCCTGGCATTCCCCATATAGCTCCACCAGGAATAAGCACCCTCTTTTTCGGGATACAGGTAACGGAAGCTGTCCACGAAGCCGCTGCTGAGCAGCTCGGTCATTTTCCCGCGTTCCTCATAGGTATACCCGGCATTGCCGATATTGGATTTGGAATTCTTAATGTCGATGGGCTGATGCGCCACATTCATGTCGCCGCACACGATGACCGGCTTTTCCTTTTTCAGGCTTCCCAGATATTCCCTGAACGCGTCCTCCCACTCCATACGGTAGGGCAGCCGTTCCAGACCGCGTTTCGCGTTGGGTGTGTATACGTCCACGAGGTAAAAATCGGAATACTGCGCCGTTATTACGCGGCCTTCATCGTCATGCTCCGGGATATTCATGCCGTATGTAACGCCCTGCGGTTCGGTTTTACTGAAAATCGCCGTGCCGGAATAGCCCTTGCGCAGAGCGGAATTCCAGTATTCATGATATCCTTCAAAATCAAAATTTGCCTGCTCCCGCTGCATTTTTGTCTCCTGCAGACATATCATATCAGGCGACGACTCTTTGAGAAAATCAAGAAAGCCCTTGTTCATACAGGCCCGCAGTCCGTTTACATTCCAGGAAATCAGCTTCATGTTCCATCCTCCAATAAAAGTGAATTGTAAAAAGATTATAAATTCTGTGTATAAAAGTGTATTTTTTCCAAATTTTGTGTTATCATGCGAATTAGAATAAATAGCGTATAGTCGAATACGGAGGCACATTATGAAAAACCCAATCGTTATATTTAAAACCAACAAGGGAACTGTCAAAGCCGAGCTTTATCCGAAAACAGCGCCGAACACCGTGAACAACTTCATATCCTTGATCAAACGCGGTTTTTATGACGGTACCATCTTTCACCGGGTGATTCCCGGTTTTATGATCCAGGGCGGAGATCCGGAGGGCACCGGCATGGGCGGACCCGGATACAGCATCAAGGGAGAGTTCTCCTCCAATGGTTTTCAGAACGATCTCCAGCATAAAACGGGAGTTCTGTCGATGGCGCGCGCTCAAAATCCCGACAGCGCGGGATCCCAGTTTTTCATCATGGTGGACGATGCCCCGTATCTCAATAATCAATACGCCGCTTTCGGAAAGGTCATCGAGGGAATCGACGTCTGTCAGACGATCGTCGCCCAGCCAAGAGACCGCGCCGACCGGCCGGGTGAGGACCAAATCATGGAAAAGGTTACCGTGGAGACCTTTGGTGAAGAATATCCCGAACCCACAGTGGGCTCTGAACGCTAAGAGATGACAGCCTGTACAATGGGTCTTACGGCAGGTTCATTTTTTGTCAAATGCAGTGCCGACAAATAAAGATTTTTTGCATTGTCACACTGCTTTGCCGAGTTGCCGTAAAGTTCTGCGACCACAT
>Ga0153939_1001176_pt1 | contig 10361 bp, 5 predicted proteins | sample TSNJ023MetaG_FD_104734 | JGI IMG/M metagenome (GOLD analysis project Ga0153939, IMG submission 104734) | Attine ant fungus gardens microbial communities from New Jersey, USA - TSNJ023 MetaG | ecosystem: Host-associated > Fungi > Mycelium > Unclassified | place: USA: New Jersey, Brendan T. Byrne... | reverse complement strand
TTCGATACACCCTGATATTGTGTAAACAACCTCAGTTTGCAACAAGAATCCCATCAGCTGTTCAGTTAAGAGGCCCGAGGAACGTCCGTGGAAAACGGAAGAGTGTCCAAATCTAGGGATGCACTCACATATCCAAAATTCACGTACGGAAGTTATGTATTGCTTTAAGAGATTTTGATAAAAGTCATCCAACCCGATGGTACCAAGAAAACCGGTTTCTGAGACTAGGATCCCATCATCACGTCCATCTCAGACACGTCGCCATCAGCTTTGCTGGAGAAAACTTCTGACCCTGACGCCAGGGAATCGATCAACAATGCCAATCTTCCCGTCCCAAGGTTAGGCTCCTAGCATTATTTAATCCAACTTACCAAGGTTTGCACTTGGATTCGTACCTTTCGAAGTTCCTCGAGGTCGTCCTGGAAACCGTCTGCAACTGACGACATCCAGAATTTACGGAACTTGTCCTTCATCTCTTTCTCTTTCTCTTCTGCGCTAGCATCACCTTGAGGTGGCAGAAAGGAAGGTATTTTGGCGGGTGGTGGAGACGATGATGGTGATCTGTGCAGCTTGCTGGGTTTTTGCAATGGAATGGGTCCAGGTTCGGGTAACCCATCTTTTAAAGGTTCTACTATGCTCGAGCTTGAATCTGAAGTGTCTGAATCTGAATCTGACTCTGACTCTGAAGTCACTGCAGGCTTTGGGGTCTCTGGAACCTTCCTGACAGTCTCAGGGGATGATTTCTCTTCTTCCGAAGATGATTCCGAGCTTGAAGAAGAGCTTGATGACGAGATTGCGCGTCTTTTGCGTTTCCTTGTCCGCTTTCTAGGTGCAGGATTCGTAGATTTAGCTGGCGGCATTGGAAAAAGCTGGGTCCTGGTTTGGAAAACCCCAACCCAAATTTAGGACCATGTTGAAATTTGTCTTTTTTGAAGTTAATATTTACTTGAATGAGATAAGACTTCGACAAAATTGAGATTGCCATTCCTGCAAAGTCTCAGCGTAGTATTCACCATGTAGGACAGTGGCCATATATTTGGCCTTGTTAGTCTACTCAGCTAATGAAGAATAGCCGCCTCGCAAATACATTATCAATATGTTCAATCCAAGGCAATACGGAATTGCTCCCCTGGTGGCTATACGGCATCATCAAGAAGATTTACAGTGCAATGAATCTACCAGCAATCTTCGGAGGCCAGTATTTCCACCAAAAGTAGCACCGACGAAACCAAAATCGAATCGTCTTTCAAGCTCGAGGCCCGTTGGTTCTATTCGTCCATCAGACGGCAAGCAAAATAAATTCAAGAAATACATTACTACATTACTTACCTTTTCTTGACAGGGTCGCACAGGGGTCTACGAACATCCAGAAATTCCAAATTTTCAAACACTCATGCCCATGCATCATGTCACTATACTCCCCGGGCTTCTGGTCATCTGAAGCCAATTTCTTGCCCAGATAATCTACCTTCTGAACGCATTGGATCCAATCGATGTAACCTCTTACAACAACAGCCTTCTTCTGCATCTACCTACAATGACCAAGATAGACGGCCTGAAAACGAACAGAGGGTCAAACTTGGACATTCTAGAGATGATAACCTCTGCTCTTCCTTTGCTCGTTCCCAAACTCATGCTTTTCCGGAGGAAAGCTTAGATCCCAAGCCTCAGTCATCCGAAACCTCAAGACCGCTCTCTGCCTCAAAATCACCATCTTGCGTTTCCGTTATTGGGGAACTCAACGACAGCGAAAATGTGACTCAGGCACATCCTTTACCCTCCAGCGAACTCACGACTTTGCCTAACCTTACCTCGAATCGGGCCGTCGCCACTTTCGCAGCTCCGGCGGATAGCAATGTCTCTTCATCTCTCCTCATTGAAAAACCGTTTCGATTGCCCAGTGAGCCTCGTACTTCGCTCTCCACAGATAGTCACGTGTATCCAGCGAGACAGAAGCCCTCGCCATTCCCCTCGCTCCCCAGATCGTCACCCTCGACGGTTCCTACCTCATCAGTTGAAACAGATTTTCCTAAATCTAGGCGTGTGCCACCTTCGACAAAAATGAAATCTAAAATGCCTTTACTGCCTCACGAACCTGCCAATTTATTCAAGACAAATGCTTCTAAGCATCCATCCTCATCCACCAAAGCAAACGTTGCGAGATCCTCGCCACTGCGAAGACCTCCCATCCCATCTTCTTCTCAATTTCAAAGATCGGCTCAACAAAACCGTTATCATAAACATGCCCAATTACGTTCGCTACTTCCCAAATGTGTGGCTTGGTCAGATGAACCTTCATCTGTACCTGGAAATCCTCGACTTCCGCTACGACGAGCTCAACGTTCGCGGCCAAATTCCAGAAGACACAGCCATGGTACCATCTATCCAGGGCAGGCGCAAAGGCCTACAATTATTCAACCGTCGCTTTCTCGCCCTCAACCAACCTCAGTATCTACGCTCCCACCAAACCCGAAGTCCCCTGTTCATTCCCAAGACCCGATCATTACACCGTCGTGCGAACAGAAGATTAATATTCTTCACCTTCCACCTCCGAAATTAACTCCATCTCAACCAGTGCATCTGTTAACCGAATTGCCCTCTCCAGCAGAACCCCCAACCTCGTTTCATGCACCAGTTAAGGACAAAGAAATGAAGGCAGACGAAATCTCCTCGCTTAACTCCATTATATCTCCTAATATCAAGCCTACGTCCTCATCTGATGTTACCATGAATGACGACAAAAATACTGATGATGCGTCGTCTGTCGCCCTGAAGCAGCCTACATTGGGCGTGCCTAATGCTGATAGGAGCTTGTCGCATGAGTGTTCTCAAGACAGCCTTCTCTATAGTTCTCGTATCCCCACAGCTGGGATCAAGAGTGAAGAGACGGCATGTGTTCTTCCACTGTCTTTCGAAGCACCTCCGCATTGTTCTCAGCCCAAAGTTTCGATCGCTCATGTCAAAGATGAACCCGCAGAGATTAGTTTATCTGACATCTTTCAGAATGAAGATTTGTCTCCGTCGTCTGACAGAAAGGGAGCTGATGTTCAAGTGAAACAAGAGGTAATCGAAATTCCTGAATGTATTCCCTATCAACGGAAACTTGTCACCGAACTGTGCTCTTTCTACCCGATACCTGACAACTGCCGCAAGTTTTTTCCTAGATATCGGGAAAACCGATTTGCATTCTTTAAGAAGGAATACAGGAAATTGCAGAATCTCGGTCTGAGGAAGCAGAGAGTCGTATTTCGGTGTGTTCTGATCAATTCATGATTTAACAGGTGTAATAGTTTTCTGGTAGGGACGACGGAATGGCTATTGAGTGGTATGTTACCTTGGGAAACCTTGCTATTTCTGATCGTTTTGTGTAGGTCTAGCCCTGTTCCTGTTTGGTCAGACACCCTACTTCCTGAGGTATTTATCCTGATTTTAGAATCACCCCTGTTTCGCTGACATCGAGGCTGACAGTCCGCGGTATGAAGCATAGACTTAACCGCGCAGATCCCCATGTTTACTTGATTCGGAAATTTTCTGAGAATGGCTGCGGGAACTACCAGAGATCAAATGGCAATTCCCCTTTCCACGATGCTGTGAGTGGTTAAACCATAAACATACCTTAGTGGTGGTTCTCTGCGCATGCAGAGACCAATGAAGGATAGTTGGTAGCGAGTACTTTGGCATCGAGTACATTTCGCTCGATAACTGTAGGCTCGACACCTCGAATCCTTGCTCTCGTATAGGGCAGGTAAAGGTTTGAGGTGTCTGGCAGTCTAAATGAATAATAGTGAATGTTCCTTATCGTATCTCAAAGGTTCTGGCAAATCACTGTGAGAGAACGCATGGTTGTACTTATCGATCTGGTGGTCTGTTTAGAACTTCATTTCTCGTTTGTTGCACTTCTCTGTTGTTTCATGGATACATGATGTTCTTGGACAAATGACATCTCATTTGTTTGTTATGTGCGAACATGGGACTGAGAGTTAACTCAGGGGGGACCCCCACGAGCAATGTAATGACCTCGAGGGGACCTCACTGCAACCATAATTAAACCATAATTAAACCAACAATGGCTACTCAACTTCCGCAGAAGTATGTATAATTAGGCCCTTCACACCGAGATCGTGGAGATTCTTGGTATCAAGATGAATCAGTTCCTGATTATGATCAGGAGTTATTCCAGTCCATCGGCTGGGGATATGGGATGTGAAAAGCGCATAGGATTTGCTGAGCTTGTTGATATCGGTCCGAGTGAGTTCTTTTATAAGTCAGCGAGAACTAATTTCAAAATTCTCTCAGGTACGTCATAACGACTTATCTACCTTTGCAATATCAAACTACCATCTCATGAATGCTCTTCGAGGAAATCTGTGTCAACGTTCTACACATGTCGTGATTAAACCGCTCTTGCAGTAATCATATTTTCGCAGTCCCCACCGCCCATAATTGGTGAAAAAGAGTGATGAGCCGTTGTTTGCAGATTTTGTTTTGTACCTCAGTTAAAACCGAACACCTTGCACTTCCTCATACGATCGGTTTCTCATGTTGCGGTGATATGATCTAGAATATTAGTTGTGTTCGATTTCAGATAGAGAATGAGGATTCATGTCATGAACAGCCTCGTCATCGTCCTTGGTACAAGGTGTTGTTGAGTGGAACTGGCTCACTCGACACGAGGTCATTTTCTACTATGGGGTTTTATTATGTATTATATGCCGACTTACCACATCTGAGACATTCTGTTAGCATAAATAGGTAGAAAACTGTAGAATTACCCACCTTTTGTAGCACGAAGCCAACCATCATTTGCTTATCACAATCAAACTGTGCTTATCACAAGACAAGGCACCAGTGAAACTCATCCAAACTCCTCAATTGACTGAGATTCATCCATGTGTGTGAAAAAGTTCCAGAAGATCCCAAAAATGTGTGTGCCTTCCATCCATCTATGAGTAAATCAAACTAAATTAGTAGACATACCACTGGTCCATGTTAACGTATTGGAATTAATTGAAGGATCATTACGAGATATCTACGTCTAAGACTCATAATATGATCTTGTGCTTGACTGGTCCACTGAATTGATGCTGGAAAGAAGAAATGAAGTATAATCATTTGAAACTAATATCTTCATGCCCGGGGGTCGAATCGATTGGCCTACTTGGATCCATTGCCAAGATAAACAGCCAAGCTAATTGACTGACTGTCATTGGTACTGTAGTTGGTTTTGACAGTATGTTATGTTCTTTCAGCGTTTACTACGAAAAAATAGGCTCCATTACTACCTCTGAGAACGTGCCCGCGTGGACATCATGACTAGAATTAATATCAGGACAGTAGGTACATTTTGTCGGTGCCCTGACCCACTGAAGTTCGGTCAGGAGTTCAGTGGGTGAAACCCATAAGGCAACTTCATAGCGCTGAGCACTTTCTGACCGCCACTATTCTTATCAACCATAGTGGTTTTTAAATAGCTCCAGTGAATAAAATTCAAAATAGGATTATTGGACTGCAGAAATAATGTTCGAGGCATGGATTTAGATATTTTTTCCTGAGGTGGCAGTGTGAGAACTGGATCTCCCCCGTTCTTCGTGCGGTCTTCGTGCTTTGCCATGAGATGAAGGTGGCAATCTTTAGAATCTTCATCAACTGACCTACTCTTACCGTCGGTACCGGGAGATATCGTTGAGAATTCACTTTATCTGAAGATAATGAACAGGTACCAGGAGACTATCACGAGTTACCAAAAAGGATTTATAACCTAAGGAGTTCAACAACTAAACTCCACCTTTAGTGAAAGAGTTGTCACTCAAGGATATGTAGTTACTGTGTCCACAGTATCTGCAACAGAATATATGAAGTTGACGATTGGAACTAACCGCTGTTGAAATCCAAAAAAAGTTAAATTCTGACGTTGATGAACTAAGGTTTTCCCTAGTCAATATTAATAGCACACAATCCCAGTATTCTCAAAATTAGTTTCCTCCCTCGCTGATGTATGCAGCGACAGTTGGATGTATTGGCTGCCATACTCAATCGCATACAGATGACATTGATCACTTGTGTAATTAGATCCCTGGACGCATGAGGAGTTTTGATAACATGGGTATGGACCTTAGAAATCATCTGGTTTCAACATGGATTTCTCTGGGATGAATTCAATGTAGAAATTACATTGCCTTACAGTTTTGTTAGAAGCGCCAACACTCACCAACCATCAAGACTAGGGTCACGGATTAAATCAAAGGATCTGGCAAGTCGTTAAGCTGACATGCTCATAAAGAATTAACGTTTGCAGATATACAATGCCCCGCTGGTGATTGGACCTAGAATCGCCTTATTCGCTGCCCTGATTTGCCTTTGTGAGTTTTGGGTCTAAAATAGCAGAGGGTAAATTATTGCACCTCACGTATGTTTATTCATAGGCCAGTCGAACATCCGCAAACCCCGTGAGTCAATCTATTAAAGGGCGCACGTCTTGAGTTAGTTAAATTAAATTTTCCCGTGCCTGTTCAACGCTTCATTACCAGTTTGCTGACGCCCGATTGGACAAATCTGAGAAGGTTAATGGACCGACGCAAAAAAAACCAGTGTATCATCCGTCACTGCAATCTTTACTTGATCACCAGGTATAGAGACGTGGAAAGTGCCAGGCTGTTGCTTGAGGTTGACTCAGTACTCATTATCCAGGATGTCTGAGTACTGGTTACTCATCTACAAGTATATTTGTCCCAACTTACGCTTGATGCATTGTGTTTTCCATGAATACCAGCAAGAAAAAGACACCCCTTTCATTCGTCTTGCATGATATTCATTTGGCTAGTTCCAGAAATGAATCATTTGATTTTCCAGCTTCAAATTGTCAGACAACTTGGAGTGCTGTCCTGAGCGATCTAGAAGTATATTCGGGTTGTGATTCTCAGAAGTTTTTTATGATTTATTTCTAGATCAAGGCTCGACCTTATGCAGGACGACTACAAATTCGTTTGACAGGACCAAGGAGCTACTTTTTCTACCTACTGGTGGCAGACAAGGCAGCTGATAAATTACAGGACTATACTCCTATAAGCAGACTAAAAAAAGCGGTCCAACCTACCCACTTGACCCACTTGGTGCGAATGCGCGCAAAAAATCTCGTTTTCTCGAAATCGGCAGCTTTCAAAGTAACTGCTCTTCAGGGATGACCAACAGATTCGGTCACTGACAGGTATTACACCCATGATAGTGCCCCATAATTCCTTGAACTTCAGTAAACATGAGAAATTCGATATTAAAAGAAGATCAAATACCTGGATTCGGCAATGTCATGGGAACACAGAAATCGAAGAATTTAATACTGAAGTTCCTGAGCCACCCCAGATTTAACACAAGCGATTTAGAGTCGTTGACAAGATACCAGTGCCACTCCCACACCAAAACGACCAGATTCAAGGTTTACTCCAAGGATCTCACATGGTATCTTTCATGGCCAACCCGTGATTTCTTATCGGTCATCACTTCGCACTGCACGTCATTATTCATGATACCGACCATTAATTCAGGTTGCACAAGACATGGCTTACTCTTAGTCGGATAGCTCTGCTCGCCTTCGCTATTCGCTTCGAAAATGTAAAAGAGGAGTATCAGATTCAGGAGCCGCGCCCAAAGCGTGGGTGATGCAGCTCCATTAGTCTGGGATCAATAAAATGAAACCTCCGACTTCATCTCGTCCGAATGTTCGAACGCTCGCACTCCATTCTATTGTAAAAAAATAGCTTCGTTGTTTCACAGATGATTGACAACGTGAGATATCTCACTCGTCTCCTTCTAGTATCTATTCTAACCCAGGCCAAAGTACACCCTGCAAAAACACTACCTAATCGTTGTACAATGTCTCTTGCAGTAGCCCCCTTAGATGTCACCATTCAATGCTCAGTGCTGAGGCTATCCCATCTACTAGTGAGAGTCAATTATCTATGGCTGATGTTACCATCAATGATATCCTCGGAGAAGACGAGATAAGGATGTGTAAAGAACTCAGGTGTGCATATATGATGTCGTCATGAACCAATACAGAGGTAAATTGGCGGCTGTCAGGTTCATGGTGCCGATGATCCGTTGCAAATGTTTCTTCCTCCCCAGTCCACATGCATCATGAGCCTATGTTTTTTTTATGTTTATCTTACATGTGATCTCGTCTAATATATTCAACGGTGATTGTTGTAGTGATGGAACCTAGTTTGACAGTTTCATGGGGCTAGATAGTGAGATCTGGATAGAGTTGTGTTTGGCAAGATGGTGAGTTACTATTATGTATGGATGTTTAGATAGTGGTAGTTGTGTTGTGTGGCTGGAATAGATTGGCAGTTAGTGAGAACATTAAATCTAACCAGTTGTTCATGCTCCATCCTTGACGGCCTTCATGGCTGTTGAGTCCACCAGATAAAGTATTTTTGGGATAGTACATATAAGGGCTGCCACGATGTAGTTACTTGAAACGGGACCAACGTTCTTGTCGTGAGTCCGTCAATGCTGAGAGAAAGCGATGACATGATAAGTCACTTTTTCTGAACTCGGATGCTAGCCCGACACGAGGCAGATGGTCTCCTAACTTCCGAGGAGCTAACCTACGGACGCAAATGCATCCACACTCAAAAAGTAGCTTTAAGGCTTGGCGACTATCGATAAGAAGAAAGTGAGATTTCGATGTGGCTGCATTCCACTACGCTAGGCGACTCGGCTCTCGAAGGACATAATTCTCCCGATTGTGGTTCCCATGGGCAATGGGTTAGTGTTAGTCTGGGATCAGCACTGTCTGGGAACTGGAGCACAGGTTTCTGCCGTCGTGCCGTTCCACAACGTGAAGCGGCCTGAGCTCCCGAGTAATGAAGAGCTTGATCTTCGGATGTTTTGTGTCCAGCGCTAGCGTGGGAAAATTAGACTGCTCAGTATTAGGAACTTATTTCTGGCTGTTACGATCATTTTCATTTTCTCCTTTGTCTAGTATTTTCGCAAGGGAACTTGAATCACTTTCAACTCCGCTGTGATTGGGAGACATGTTCTATTACTGAAATTTTACGGGTGATAAACTCATTGAGAAGAATGTCAACTGCATACGTCGTCTGTGTCTTTTCCCACCTGCTGATTACTTATCAAGTATACTTTGTCTGAGTGTGCCATCACCTACGTTACTCTTGTGTTTCAATTCTGAACTTTCCACGACTGTTATTACCCATATGAAATTGATCAAATAATGGAGCGTTGTCTTGGATGTAAGGGACAGGCTAGGGACTACCAACAGATCGCACAAGATGAATCCATTGGGATATTCATGTGTGCTACAGCAGCAAGCTTGTCAGTGAGAATGGTAACGAATGACCCTGCCAACAGAACGCATGATCGTGTTCAAGCATGATTCGGAATTGTTGTGGGATGCAAGGCGTGTCACATTTATTAATGGGTCTACTTTGTACTTCTATATCTGGTTGAACAAATAGTTAAATGAATATTGCAACTAAATCAGTGTTTAGATTGCATCGAGAACATGAATGTAAATTTAAAAAATCAAAAACTTCAATGGGAATGTTGTACTCATTGAATCAAGGATTAACCGACGGCGATTGATTCCTTTTCAGAAGACATACCATGAGGTGATCAAATTCCAATTCGAGTCAAACTTTCTGAAAGAACTTACGGTTTTACGGACACAAGAAGCTGTGGCAAAGACTAAGAAGTGGTGGGAGATGGTCAATAGAACCAATTCGGTGGTTGTTATGTTCTCTTGTCGGGAAGTTTACCAAGCCCCCGACAAAAGACCGTGGTTGCCTCTTGAACTCACGCACAGCCGTAAGTTCCGAAAAACCCTTGTAGATTAGTGAGAGGCGATAGGAAGGTGTGAAAGTAGGTGACAAATGGAAGAGCTATCGACTGGAAAGCACTAGGCAGTGGGTCGGCTCATTGCGCCGAATACAATCCGGCGCTTGAGATTCGGTTTTCGGCAGTGTGCTGTTGTATACCAGTATGTCAAGACGAATAACATGGTAAAACATAGTATGAATGAAGATCGCCCAATCCGGTACGGATCCAGTTCGTCGTCTGTAAGTAGCACAAAGACGGATTGAGTGGATAGAGGTACTCTGAGACTTCTGGGAAAATGTGATCCGATATGGTCGTCTGGGCAGGAGTAGGAACGGTGGCCTGACACATAAAACATAGATCCGACTTGTGGTTGTAGGTACTCAAGACGAGTCGTTGAGGACGATGCTGCAAAATTGGACTATCATTGCTCCACGTAAGACACACTCGGATGTAATGGCGAGATCTGGGAGAAAACCACAATCCATTCTCAAAATTACCCTAGGAAGGGTGAGAGCAATCAGAGGAGA
>Ga0153939_1001172_pt1 | contig 10380 bp, 14 predicted proteins | sample TSNJ023MetaG_FD_104734 | JGI IMG/M metagenome (GOLD analysis project Ga0153939, IMG submission 104734) | Attine ant fungus gardens microbial communities from New Jersey, USA - TSNJ023 MetaG | ecosystem: Host-associated > Fungi > Mycelium > Unclassified | place: USA: New Jersey, Brendan T. Byrne... | reverse complement strand
GGCTTCGCTTACGGGTTCCGGCCGCGGTTCGGGTATAATCACCACTTCTTTTTCTTCCTGTTTTTCCGGCACTTCTGCGGTTGGGCTGACCTCTTGCGTGTCCTCGCCGGAGGAGGTTGGCTTGTCTATCGGAGCCTGTGGTATAAACCTCGCGCCGATCAGAGAGACCAGCGCCGCGCAGAACAGGCCGCAAGCGGCAATTATAAGCCACCGTTTGGTCTTATCGTTTAATTTCATCATAAAGAGATACCTCCTGTATTTCCCGCAAGGTTTTTTGTAACCTCCACACTACCATATATGGCTGTGGAAATCTACTGATTTTATGGATTGCTAAAATTTTTCAGTCCACGCCGCCCGCACCTTCAGCGTCATCGCCAAGGGCGGCAGGCTTTTGCCGCCGAAGCTGACCGGCGCTTCCAGCCGGATTGAGGCGTTGGCGGTAAATTTCCGAGCGCCGGACGGACTGTCCGGCGCCAGCGGCATGTTCATAACCTCCACGGAAAGCCCCGACAGCCGGAACTCCATCTGTCCTGCTCCGACGCGCTTTACATGGTAGCCGCCGCTTCGGGTAAGCCCCAGGAGGTTATCCAGCCTGCCATAAATATCGCCATAGCTGACGCTTTCCTCGAAACCGCCGCCGATGGGCTGGTACCCGCCAGCATATCCCTCCCGCACTCCGTGGTATACGTCGGCATAGTTGTCGTTGACCGTGGAAATAATGGCCGATTGCAGCGTGTCGCGGATGCCCCGCGCAATGATCTGGAGCCGCATGTACTCCGATATGCCGCACAGGATCATGACGAGCGCCAGAGCGATGGCCACTGTCAAGGGAAAGGACAGGCCGGACTGGTCTTTCAGAAGCCGTTTCAATTTACCTATTTGTGATACACCTCGCTTTTGCCGGTCGCTTCGGCTCTGAGTGTGATCGGAAAGCTGCCGAAGCCGCCGAACTGCCCGATGTTCGCCTGTGTGGTCAGCGTCACGGTCACTTCCTCGTTTAACTGGATGTTTCCGGTCTTTGACCATGAGATATTGGGATTCAGTCCTGTTTTTTCGCGCAGGACGGAGGCCCTGTGGCTGGTTTCGCTACCGACCCTGCCCGTGATCTCTGCCTCCCGCACAAGCTCGGCGGCAAAATTGTCGAGCTGGTTTTTCATAATGAAAACGGGGAACACCCTGACGGCGAGAGCCACCACCAGCATGGCGCACAGGACGAGGACGCACACGTCTATGTATCCCTCGCCACTCCTGCCGCGCAGTACCTGTCTTATCAAATTACTATCGCCTCCTTTGACGCAAAAAAGCGGAACGGCCTGTTTTTGCCGTTCCGCTCGCGGAGTATTTATTGTCTATCCCATGTTCATGCCTTGGCCCTGTTCCTCATCCATATCCTCGTCCGGTTCCTCTTTGCAGTCCTGCGTCAAAATGTCGTATTGCTGTACAATTTCCACGCAGTAGCCGCGCAGGGCGGGGATGTCCTCGTCAATGGTGTCCCACAAATATTGAACACTGAAATCTTCGTATTGATGCGCCGCTATGTTTCGCATGTTTTTCATTTCACGCCAGGGCATTCCATTGTACGAGACGCGAAAGTCATCGGAAAGATGTCCCGCCAGCTCACCGATCTGCAATATGCACATAGCTACGGCGTTTCTGTAATGAACGTCGGATTGGAGGGCTTCGAAGCTGTTTCCGAAGCGCTCTTTCGCATCCGTGATTTGATCGCAGTACCTGACCATCTTATTTAATATGTCATAATTGCGTTTACCGCTTTTCATAAATAATCACCTCGTCCTTTTGGATTTCGGACAAAAAGCCCTTGCTTAAGGAGTCGGACGGCAGCACATCAACATTGACTCCGAACCGGTCCTGCAAGGCAAGCTGAAAGCCGGACAGCTTAAAATATCCGCGGAGAGCACCGCCATCTATCAGGCGCAAGTCGATATCGCTGTCGGTTGTGGCTTCACCTCTGGCGTAGGAGCCAAAAAGTGCAAGCCGCCCCACGCCGTATTCGCGCGCGACCGGCGCGACGATTGCCGATATCTCACTGATTGTATAAATGCGGTCCGCCATTTTCGCCACCCCTTCCGTTTCTTTCTATCTTTATCATACCCAAGCCGGCGCTAAAAGTCAACGCAAACCGCGTCAGCGAACGGATCAGGTCATTGTCATGCCCTGTCCGTCCTGCTCCGGCTTGGCATACGCCTCGTCCAGTTCATAACCGCCGCCGATGGTCCTGCCATCGGCGATGTTGCCCAAAATACAAACCATTTCCGGTTCCCTGGAAAATCCAAGACTGGCAACCCACGCGTCGCGCGCAACCTCCAGCGGATTTTCAAATTTCAGCAGTGGCTCGATGTGCTCCGTATGATACGACGCGCCTTTCAGCTCGTCATATACCAGCTTTGTGGCCGCGATTTCCTCCGCCTCCTGTATCAGCATGGTCGGCTCCATTTCCAGCCACGCGCTGACAAAGTCAGCGTAGTTCCTGTCCAGCTTCTTGTAAAAAGCGTCTTGCATTTCCTGGCTATACATAAATTCCGGTATCCTCCCTTTATTAAAACATGCCGCCGAGGGCCTTGAGTATCTCAAAGGCGATAATGGCGAGATAAGTGAGCAAAAAGCACATAAGCATGATAAAGCTGAACACGCGGATTTTCGGCGGTATCTTCTGCGCCTCAGCTTTCAGCCTTTGCAGCTCCAGTTGCTTGAAATCGTGGGCAAGCATCTGGAAGTACATTCCGCCGTCGTCGCCGCGCAGTACACCGATGAGTCCCCGTGCCACATCTGAGAGCCGCGGGGAGTTGAGCCGTGCCTCAAACCTTGTGAGCGCCGCCTCGTAGCTGGAGGAGCGCATGTCGGCGCATGTGATGTCTAACTCGTGCCGGAACGCCGCTCCCGCATTCCTCTTGAAGTTCTCCAGAATGGACAGCACGTCGCGGCTGCTTTTCAGCTCCTGCGCGATAGTCGCCACAAAGCGGGGCAGCTCGCTCTCTATGTTTTCCCGCCTTGCCCGTAGCTGTTCGTCCGCCTTTTTGATCTCTTTGAAGTAAACGGCTACGGCCAAAAGCACCGGAACCGGACAAAGCAAGGGAAGAACGAACAAGCAGGGGATCGCGCCCAGGAGGATGGCTCCCGCCTTGACGCAGGCATATGCGATGTATTCCTCCGGCGCCATGTTGACGCCAGCCGCCTTGAGGACGTTCTTCATCCGGCTTTTCCGGTATTCGTCTATCCTGATCAGGCGGGAAACCCTGACCGACCATCCGGCCAGCCGCGCCTCTATAGTTTTTTCCAGCTTCCCACCCTGCTTGCCGGTTCCGAGCATAGCCCTTTCCGCAGCGGCGGTCGGCAGCTTCAGCCGATCCGCTAGGACGAAAAAAACGCCCGACGCGAGGAAGGAGGCAAAAAGAATAAATAAAAATATCACCGCGTCACCTCCTGTACTCAATGGGCTTCGTCAGCCGTATCACCCGCGCCGTGGATATGAGGATTGCAGCCGCCGTCACCGCCAGGATGAACCGCCCTAGGGTGGTATGCATCAGCGTGTCGTACCAGCTCTTGTTGAGCAGATACATGAGCGGGATGTTGCCCAGGACGAGAATCACCATTGTGATGAATTCCTTTCGCGGCTCAAACACCAGTATTTCCAGCTCGCCGTTTATGACGCGGGTGTCGGACAGCTTGCCGACGATGGGTACCAGCGTGCTTTTGAGGCTGCGGTCGTGCTGGCAGGCGCTGATGGCGTCGCACCATTCCTGGAATACGCTGTTGTCGATTTTTCCGCGGAGATTCTTCAGGGCCGCGTCCACGTCGGGGCTGATGTGCTTCACCTGGGATAAAAACTCCGCGAACACGCCCTGCACCGGCTGGTTGAGGTGCTGGAGGTTTTCCTCCACGGCGGTCAGGATGTCCTCGTTTCGGAGATAGGCGGTTGTTATAATGGACAGCGCCGTTTCCAATTCCGAGGCGATTTCCTTTTTGAAATGCCCCGCCGTCAGCCGGATGTACCAAAACGGGAAGAACAGGAACCCCACGGCCAGCACCGGCACCAGGAACACATTTTTCAGCAGGATTGCGATGGAGGCCCCCGCCGCGAACAGCAGCAAGGAGCTGGCGCAGACCAGCGGGAAGCGTCCGCTTCTTCCGGTCAGCGCGAGAACGCTCTGTGCCTCCGCGATCTCCCGCCGCAGGAGGGACGGTTTTTTGCGCTTCGTCGCCTCGTTGATCTCGTCCTTGACGGATTTCGGTCGGGCGGTCAGCCGCCCGAATACGGCTCCGGCGAAGTCAGCCGGACTGAGCCGGAGTAGAATAAAAAAACCTGTAATCATGCCGATACAGGCGAATAATTGCAGTGAGGTCACGGTGTGTCCGCTCCTTTCGTGATGGTTTCCAGCGTGTCCTGCGGCATACCGTTTTCCAGAAGCCGCCGTTTTAACCCATCCGATATCCGGCCGGTCTTTTCGTGCCTGCCCTCAAACATCCGCTGACAGAGCATTTGTGATTATCGCAAACATAGCTGTTTTTGCTGGTTGTCTTTACCGAATTCGGGCAGTCTTTAAAGATACACGGCCTGTTCCCGACAAGCCTGGGTTCCGGCGCAGTCAGTTCATCAGGCGTTCCGAACACAATAACCGATATGCCGCTTATCGTTTCCAACAGGAAATATCCGGCTTCGGCCTGTGCCGGCTCCGTGCTTTCGTCGCTGTCGATATGCGGCGTTTCGCAATCATCGCAGAGGCATTCCGCTTTATAATCGTCACAACGGCATTCTTCTCCGCAATCATCACAACAGCATTCTTCTCCGCAATCATCGCAACGGCATTCTTCTTCGCAATCATCGCAACGGCATTCTATTCCGCAATCACCGCAACGGTATTCTGCTTCGCAATCACAATAACGTTCATGCGGGGCCTCGTTTTCAGCCGCCAGCGCCGGTAACGCGCAGGAAAACACCAGGATAGAAGCTATAAATAAAGACAGTATCTTTCGGCTTACAATGATATATCCTCCCCTTTCATGGGAGCCGCCTGCTATTGGCAGCTCCCTGCCTACTGTCGAAAAACACTATTGTTGCAAGCTGATTTTTACGGTCATGCCGTACTTAAAGCTCTCGCCGCCGCTCCACGCCCGTCCGAATTTCGCTTGCAGCGTCATTGTCTGCTGTCCCTGATATGCAATATTGCAGAGCGCGATAGGCTGCTGTTCGGATTCCTCCGCGAACCACATATTGATCCCGCCTCTACCCGCGTCGAGCAAGCCGAGCGCGATATTCGCGTAGGTTTGCGTTCTGTTTAGCTGACTCCATCCGCGTTCGTTGTATTTGTCGTTATCGACAACTTTCGGCGCGTTGCCCGTCGCTTTCATACCAACAGCATAAAGAGTGATCGGCGCGTTGCAGTCGTTTGTCACGGCAATGACAGGGGAAACAAATTGCTTACCTTCCGGCTGGTTGGGGTCGATGGAAAGGTAAGTGCCGATATTGCAAGTCGCCGCAAGGGTGATTGGCTCGACCAGACCCTCGACGCCGATGGTGACTTCCTCTTTCCCAATCGACACGTTTCCGTCTTTATCGGGCATGACAGGTTCGGCGGCAAAGGCGGTGGAGCTTATCGCGGCAAGCATAACAACCGCGGCAATAATGGAAATTAACTTTTTTGTTTTCATATAATCTGATCTCCTTGTTTTTTATTTACCAACGTTCAGACTGATTGCGGCGGCAACCTCGCCCATATATGCGTCCGTATCGAGATGAATGGCGACGAATCGGGCGGTCGCGGCATGATTACCGCTTGTAAGTTTCCGCGAAAGCCCCGCGTTTTCGATGTACTGGTTGGGTAGAATCAGCGGGGAAGCGTACAACACCTCGCCTGTTTCGTCCAGAATCAACTCAACCTGCATCGCGTAAATGTTGCGGGCGGGATTTTCGATCCGTAGGTTGCCGTGTTTGCAATCGGAGGTGAATACGGGGTTTGCGTTAATGCGAAACGCGAACTGGTTTTTGTCTACCTTTTCCTGTAGTAGTTTCAATACTTCGTCGGGATTATCGGTGGGGAGCATCCCGTCGAAAACCTCTCCGCCCGCTTCAGGGATGATAAATAGCGGACGCACCGCGCTGCCGTTTACAAAAATGTATTTGTTTACGACAAGCAGGGAAAGCGAGATGAGCAGTAAGCCCGCCAGCGCAATAATGACGGTTTCGCGCCATCGGCTGGCCCTGTCGGTTTTTGGGGGGATGTTCGTTTCGTTGTGCATGTTTTTTCTCTCCTATCTTAAAATTATTATTTGGGGGCTTTTGCCCCAATAAAAAAAGCGGGCGTATCTTCAGTTAGAAAATACGCCCGCTGATTTTTGTGATGTGTTATTTTGTCGGGAAAAAGAAAAAGCCGAGATCATAAATCTCGGCGTCTACTTTATTTGTTTGCAAAAGGATTTATGGTGTTTTTTGTGCTTCTGTCAAAAAAGGGTGTGCATCTACGGAAAACGGGCTTTTCAGAATTGCTTCTGAAAAGCCCGTAATTCCGCATTGTTATCGGTCAAATTAGACTTGTATCTAAATTGACCAGTTGATTTGGCGGAGAAAGTTACAAAGATAGGATTACACCGTTTTGCAGCACGGTTTTGTATTAAGTAAAGCATGACCACATGATGTGGCATGCTTTACTTATTTTTAAGCGTATCTATGACATCTCTTAATTCTTTCGCTACTTCATCAGCATGTAGATTCCTCAATATACGCTCAACCGAGCAGTGTTGTGCATAAGTGGATTGCATCCATTCATTGATCTTCTTGATTAAGTCCTTCCCGCATACAAGACTGATTTTACCATCCATTGATAGCCAGTTTTCATCTACTATATTTCTAGCAATAGCCATGCAGGTACTTACTTCTTTCCCTTTATTATGCTTGGATATCTGATTTGTTAATTGCTCAAAAACTATATCCTTGAAAGAATCTATAACCAAATCCAAATTCGCCATAAAATCTTCTCTTTTTGATTGTGGTTGTCCTGACATACGGAATAGTGTTGATGGCACTATAATATAATTTTCAATCTCCTTCTTCTTCCAAATATGCAAAAATAAAAAGCACTCATTTGCTTTTTTATTAGCTGAATCTATCGCCTCTTGAGGATAGTAATCCCTATCCAAAACACAGTAACATTTTACATCATCTTCTGTCTCATCATGGAATAATTTTGACGCCCCAAAAGCTTCATCTAACCGGCTCCAGCCGCCTAATGAAACGCAAGGTAACACTTCAAGAGAAAAGTCACTATCTGGATAAAGCGTATCATGGATTTTAGAAAGGATATGTAGATCTTTACCTTCTACAAATAAACACTTTTTTGCATTTGCAAGTCGAACCAATGATATATTATGTATACTTCCAATTCCATCAATTATATTCTGAACGCTTTTTTTACTGTTAGCATATCTCATTATTTTACTGTCTTTATCTATAGTTATAATGTTTCTTGGTTCAACCTCAGATATTATCTCAATTGAATGAGTAGCAATTATGACCTGCCTAAATCTATTTCTGACAAATTTTATCAGCTTTCTTTGCAAATCAGGGTGCATGTATACATCGGGTTCGTCTAGAATGATGGTCTCAGAACCATATGATCTACAAATAAACCAAATTATTTGCAACCACATTTGTATTCCGCTACCCATTAAACCTAACTCTGCTGTAAAGTGCATATCCTCGATGAGAAAATGGATATACTCATCAAATGCAGCATTGTAGGTTAATTCGTATATTCGAAGGCCAGGCCATGTTGATTCAGCTAAATGGCAAAAATCATCATATATTTGTGGAGTAGACTTTTTGGCAAGTAATAATTCATTTCTATAATGTCGAGATGATAGATATGTATCTTTATCAGATGTTACAGTTTCTCTTGTTAGAAACTTTTCGTTCTCTTTAATTAGTCCAATTTGCGGTAAAATACTAATTGAACCGAAATCACATAGTTTAGCCTTTCCTCTTGTTGTTACAGGTCCCCCTTCCGCGTTAAATAAACAAGCAAAAACAAAATCCGTATTCAAGTACAAAACTATACTTGATTTATCTGAGAAAGTAGCTGTGATTTTTGCATTTGTATCTTCATAAAAATACACGATTGATCGCAAATCTATCTTTAATTTTTCTGGAAGAATGCGAAACCCTTTATTGCTTAATGGAAGATTCAAGGATTTAAACGGCTCAATGAAAATAGCAGTTTCTGATTTATTACCTGCCATTGATATTAATCTTAAAGCTTCAATAACTGTAGATTTGCCTGCATTATTTTTTCCGACTATTAAAGTGATATCTTTTAAGGTCATCGTTGTATTGGCAAAACACCGATAATTCTCAAACTTTACTTTTGATAACATCAAGAGCCACTCCTATAATGTCTTATACTACTTTTTGACTGTCAATCATAGCCCCTATCCGCTCATCAATACGAATTTTGTTTTCCGGTGTCAACTTGCGGTATTTAGCAATAATCTCAGCTTCTTTAGGGGTAAACTTGTCCTCCGAATAAGGATTTTTGATACTTGATATCCCGAGTAGATAATCCACGCTTACCTCAAAAAACTCGGCTAATTTTATGAGCGTCACCAAGTTAGGTTGAGTGGCTCCCTTTTCATATTTTGATATTGCGCTGGATTGCAGACCGAGCATGTCTGCCAGTTGCTTTTGCTTCATATCTTTATCTTCGCGTAAATCTACAAGACGCTTGCTAAAATCCATTTAAGACCACATCGCATTCCTAATAAGATACTTCAATGATAAGGTATCTTTTCAGGAATGCGTATTTTTTGTCTTAAATTTCAAATTTAACTTGAAATCATCCTATTAAGACTATATAATTATCCATATCAGAAAACCGGAGCAAAAGTTATCCTTTCTTGAAAAATCTAATGTTGGGGGATTAACCATGTTGTATTGTTGTGTCACGGGTCACAGGGATATACCAACAGACAAGGAAAACGAAGTAAAGCAAAGGTTATATGACGAAATTTTACAGGCAATCCACGATGGATACGATGTATTCATATCTGGCTTTGCTGATGGCGCCGATTTGCTTTTTGCTGAGATTGTGGCCCAACTTAGAGAACAATACCCTAAACTATTCATGGAGGCTGCGATACCGTATAGGAACCGCTTAAAATCCACATCGACACGGTTTCAACACCTATTAAGGGAATGCAATGGTGTCAAGATAGTATGCGAAAGGTATCAGCCGGATTGTTTTTTGCTAAGCAACCGATATATGGTCAATCAATCCAGCCGCGTGATTGCGGTTTACGATGGCCGGGAAAAGGGTGGAACCTTCTCGACCATGCGTTATGCATATTGTCTTAACCGTGAAGTCAGGATAATTCACATCTAATTTTTCTGAGAGCATTTCTTACATACTACGGTTGGAGGCGGTAGAAGATCAAGGCAGTGGTTGAAACAATATTTCAGAAAAATCAGCGTGATGGCATGGAAGAAACAAGCATAAATATACCAGATGATAATATTCAGAGCCGGGAACCTACATTGCCGGCATAACGAGAATCCCCTCCAACAGTGGAAATGAATCGCTTATCTTCATTAACCACTGTTCTACCCCCGCGGGCCCAAAAGTGGCTGCGGGGGATTTTTTATGCTTATAGGGTTTCCGACATAATAGGTTTGCACAAGAGAAAAGATGAATGGAGTGATGATCTACCTATCAAATCCGCAAACAAGTGATGGGATGAAGATGGGTGGGATGCACCTTCCAGCATCTGTAAAAAGCGGAGGGATGAAGATAAGCGGGATGTACCTTCCGGCATCTGTAAACAAGCGGAAGGATGAAGATAAGCGGGATGTACCTTCCGGCATCTGTAAACAAGCGGAGGAATGAAAATAAGCGGGATGTATGCTTTCAACATCTGAAAACAAATGGAGGCAAGGAGACATATAGACGATTACACGTCGATTTTCGACGGGTAAACGGCTATATCGCACAGCACAGGCATACCAACGGCCAAAAATTGGGATTTCTCGGAGTGGAGCCCCAAAGGGCACGGGCTAAACGCCTCAGCATTCGGGAGCTGTAAAAATCCCCGGTATTTCATTTCTTAACATAAAATGTACAGGGAAGGAAGTGTTGAATATGGGGAGTCTGGTTTATCAGATCGAACAGGAGTTAAAATCCCAACTCCGTATTGGAGAAAGCCGCCACGCAGCCAAAATCTCGGAGGAAACCCATTCTCCGGAAGGTATTTTTTCTTATGGAACGCTTCAAACATATTTGAAACAGGGAAATCACTTTGGCAGATGGGTGAAAAAGACTCACGGCTGCAATACTTTGGAAAAGGCACGGCCCTATGTGGAGGAATATCTTCGTATGG
>Ga0153939_1001171_pt1 | contig 10380 bp, 9 predicted proteins | sample TSNJ023MetaG_FD_104734 | JGI IMG/M metagenome (GOLD analysis project Ga0153939, IMG submission 104734) | Attine ant fungus gardens microbial communities from New Jersey, USA - TSNJ023 MetaG | ecosystem: Host-associated > Fungi > Mycelium > Unclassified | place: USA: New Jersey, Brendan T. Byrne... | reverse complement strand
TTGCTGCCCACAAATAATAAGTTGGTTTTGACAAATGATCACACCTTTCTGCGCTTTGCTTAATTATATGATGAGAGTGCTTATCCATAGTTTATGGATTTGCTGGCGTCAGATATATTATGGTAATAAATTGGTTTTATCTGGCAAGAAGATAGTGATTATCAGTTGGTGGTCACTTTCTTCACAGTCTGGAATCCGATGGTAAGAGCATCTGTCATGAGGTTATTGATCAAACGGAGATTTCCCAGAGTGTAACTGCGAGCTGCTGAAAGACCAGCTTCATTGATGACCGTCTTGGAGGCATATATCAAAGGAGGAAGGCCGTGCATATATCAACAGAAAACTGGATGGCGCCGGAAGCCACCAGGCTGTATTTTTATGGATGTGCTTGAGATGATTGTATTGTAAAAACAATGCACGTTTTCTTTCTCCGGCTTGTACAGAGGGGGTTCCGATTGGCAGTCAGGCGAAAATTGTGGTCAGGAAAATAAGGAAAAAAGGGGCTGCTGTACATTGGTAAATGGCCAATTTGCTTTGTTTTCAGCTAATTTGCTTCGGTAAACATAAGGATGAGTGCCGTGAGAAAATTGAAAAAATATACATTTAAAATTTGACATGTACAAGTGACTGTGGTATGATTTCCACATGAGACTCTATGTATTTATAAGACAGTTTGAATAATCATAAAAAAAGAAGTTGGAAGAGAAGCATGAGACAAAAACTTAAGGGAATTATAAGCTGTTTGTTTGTTATTATTTTCATCTGCTTAAGCATGGCAAACCTTCAGGATATATTGGCAGAGGAAATCAGCAGACGTGAAAATGCCCCGGAGGCAGAGATTGTATTTTTGCTGGATACAAGCATATCAATGAACAGCCAGGACAGCAACTATCTGGCGATTGATGCGATAAAGCAGATGATATACAGTATGCCCTCGTCATATAAGCGAGGGGTTGTATCCTATGGGACACAGGCAGAGACGGTACTTCCTCTGGGCATTGAAATGACGATGACAGAGGAAAAACTTGCTGCGGTAAGTTACCGTGGATACACCAACGCAGGTGCCGGATTACAGCAGGCAGTGGATTTGTTCACCGAGGATAACAACATGGAACAATATATTATTATGTTGTCTGACGGTGAGATTGATATGCCTGATGAGCAATCAAAGAAAAATTCACGTGAGCTGTATGTAGAAGCTGCCAAAAGGGCAAGAGCAAGAAATATAAAAATCTATATTGTGGCAGTCGGAACGGAGCTTAATCCCTCGATGCACATTTTTGACGGTGCAGAACTAACGGATGGAGCGATATACTGGCAGGGACATTCCGGCTCTTTATCTAACATTATGGAAAGGATTGTTTCAGAACGTTTAAACTATCCGGTAAATGAACTGGAAATAGGTGATAATGGTCAGCTTCAAATAGACATGCCAAAAGGTGCCAGCCAGGTGAAAATTTTGTTGTCAGGCAGTAGTGTTGATTCGGTTTTGGCAGACAATGGGACCGTAATTGTGGGGAAAGAATTCTCTGTTGTAACTATTGCCCGGCCAACTATGCCGGCTGTCAATATTCAGTTACAGTCTTCTGATATGGACAGGCTGCACGCATATTCCTTAACAGAGTATAAAGCACAGCCCAAGGTATCCGTGACAGATTATACGGCTGAAGCAACGGAGATACAGATCGAGTTGATTGCAGAGGGCACTGATGACTATAATCTATGGCAAAATGCCGGGTACGAAGGGAAAACGGTTTCTTACATAATCAATGGTATTGACTATGCCGGCGTAATTAAAGACGGAGTGATTCAAGAAAGTATTCCTGTGGATGGTGCGGAAAAATTAACGGTTACTCTCAATTCAGCAATGGACACAAAGGCTATTCACTATTTAGATCCGGCAAATGATGTAATTACGCTGCCGGTAGTTGAAGTAAGCCAACCGGAACCGGTGAAAACTTTAGATTATCGGCCGCTGTGCGTTATTTTGGCAGTGCTGGCAGTTGCAATTGCGGTAATTGCTTTATATTGTTCGCGGAAGAGGCCGCAAAAAGTGGTTTATGTTCCATCACCGCAACCCATACCGCCAAAGCCGCCAGAACCAACTCCAAAGGCGGTACCGGCAGCATATTCCGGCAAACTAAATATTTATGTGGTGAAAATGCCGGAGGATCAGGATATTCCGCCGCAGACCTTTCGATTATTCGGGAAAAATGCAGAATGGATAACATTGACGCAGATACTGACACCTTGTGGTATTCATATTGGCAGAAATAAAACCGACCGAATTGAATTTTTTCCAGGCCCCGAACATTCTTTGATTATGATAGATCACTCATCACAGTGCACCGTATACCGCGGCATGGAGATTTTACGTAAGGGAGTTGAGTATCCGGTCTCCTACAACTCAAAAATCACAGTATCCTTTGATGATGAGACGGAGATCGAAATTCACTATCAAAGCCTGAAACCATCGGAGCGCACTATTTAAAATGATTAGGGCATGATCAGTCAATTGCTCTGTTCATATATAAAACAAATACTTACAGAAAAAAAAGAGGAGGACTAAATCACATGGGAGATGTTATTAAGCAAACAAACCGTGCCATACTTTTGGATGTCGTAAATCCAGAGAAGATGGATATTTTGACGCTGGTTGGAGATGTCAGGGGTATGGAGAGTTTGACGGACGATAAGATTAAGGAAATTAACGATCATTTGCTTGTTCATAGCTTTGACGAACTGCTGGAAAAATTTAATCCGACAGTGTTTTGTTATTATGATACAGCGAATCAAAAAGAGGTGTACCTGGCTGAAAAGCCTGAAGGAATTCCCGAGGCAATGTTAACAGAAATTCCTTTAAACAGGAACAACGAGTTTGTAAATATGCTTATGTCCATGATTGCCACGAAGCGGTCAGAAGGGAGCATCAATGTAGACTTCAAATTCGAGAAGATCACGGAGATGATTTCCCCGCGAAAGGTTATGGAATCGATTAAGCAAAACCGCAAAGAACTGCTGTATACCTATGGAGAATATGCAAAGCTGGATGAGGGAAATCCCAAAAAGAAGGATCTGGCAGACACTCTCAATGTAATGTTTGAAGAAGCAAGTGCCAATTATAACAATCTGAATGCAATGCTTCCGCTTCTGATTGAGGATGTTAAAACCCGTTTATTGCTGGGTGTTGACAATGATAAAAAAGATAACGCTCCCCTGGCACTGGGAGTTCTTCGTATGGGAGAGAATGGTGAACTTAAGATTCTTGAAGGTCCTAAGGTTGAGACAACAGAGTTGGCGACTGTGGATGATAACGTCAATACAGGTTTAATTGAGGCTCTGCAAGAGGATTATGTAGCGTTGAATGATGACAATAATGACTATGTGAAGGAACTGGTTGCCCGCACCTTCTGTCCGCTGGGTTCGACAATGGAGAGCGGCATTGACCGCGAAAAGGAAGTTGCCAATTATAATTCGTATCTGGAGTTCTATTTAGAATCAAAGAAAGGATTTATTAAAGTAGTAAAACCCTTACTGGAAAAGCTGTTAGGTGTATGGTGCTTCTTTGAGCAGTGCCCTAAAAAAGTAAAAGGGATGCGTCCGTCTCTGTTGATCGCGAATCAACCAAATGAGATGTTGGCAAAATCAAGCAATATTTCCCGGCTGATTACATACCTCAATACAACGAATGGAAAAAATGACTTTTCGAACACCGTGTGGTACGCGATTGTACCGGATGTATCGCTGGATCAATATAGTAAGATGAAACTGTCAAGAGAGCGTTTTCAAGGCAATTCAAAGGTAGAAAAGAACAATACCAACAGTGTTGAGTCGCTGTCGCGGATTCTGGATGTATGTAAGGAATACGAGATCCAGTGTTTCTTCTCTTATGAAACCGGAGACAGTGCGACGTTTAGTTCCCTGGCCACCGAAGGCATCGAAAAGTATGAAGAGCGCTGCATACCCCTGACCGGAAAACCCTTTTCTGAGTACGCCATCCCCTGCCTCCCGAACTTTACCGTGATACCGAAAGACCGCTCCGGGATTATACTGGACCGGCGGATGGTTATCAATGAGAACGGGATTGCCCTTTCCGAGGAAAAAGAAGATATCATGCAGTTATGGATTGAGGGAGTATATATCGGTGCTGCTTATGTGGCCGCCGGTCTGGTTGCCGCCTATCAGTCTCCGGAGTATTTAAAAGAAATGCTGAAAAAGGATATTGACATCGACCTCCCGGGTGTGCGTTTTGACGTTGAATCCGGTAAGAATGCGCTTCAGATAAAAACTACAATGGCAAAAGAAATTACCGGTTTTACCAATTCCATTAAGAATGATATTAACCGGAAAAACTTTGGCTTTATCTTCAGTTCCGAGAACGCAATTTATAATGGACGTGAAGTTACCAACATTATGGTTTACAAGGCCAGAAGCCTGCAGCGTGACGATAACAACAGTTATGAGCCGGTTTATAAAACACAGACAACTACCTATATGAAACGGGTACTGCGTCATGACACAGAAGATTATAAAGAAGATGCCATTATTGAATTCTTCTCAAGCAATCCGGCAAGCCGCAAGAGTAAATGGATTGCAAAAAAGGATTGTATCAATGCAATACTGAAGCAGGGAGATGACGTTACTTACGAGATTGATGGCAAGAACGGTTATTGTTCGCTGAATATCAGCTTTGGTGGAAACCAGCGTAATCTTGAAGTAGAAACAAACAGAATGTCCAACCAGGCGTAAAGACGTCTTTTGGAAATAAAAAAGAAAGAAAAGGAGGAATAAATCGTGGGATTTCGTATGAAAATTACCGGAGGAGCGGAAGAAGCATCATTTAGTGAGAAAAGCATCACAAATGTAAGCTTTGATTCAGCCTCGGCTCCAAATTCGAACGCCAGGGCTACCGACTTTGGCTTAGGCGTGAAAGTATGGGGCAAGATGCTTTACAAACTAGGTGGTGAGGGTGCTGATTCTACACTTGAATTAGCCAAATGGTCTCAGGTACCTTCAGAAAAAGCAGACTGCTACCGGAAGGCAGAGATTACAGTTGTTTCTGCTGGTCAGGTGGTGCGCCAGTTTGTGTTGCCAAATGCGTTTGTTGTAGCATATAGCGAAGAAGTTGATGACGAAAGCGGTGTGGGTACATTCTACATCCAAATGAGACAAAAGAAAGACGAAAATGACCAGGTTAACATCGAAGGCGGCTTTAGCGGTCAATAACTAAAAAAAAACAGAAAGGAGGATTACATATATTATGTCCTATAGAGTAAATATTGAAGGTGCAGAATCATTTGAAATTGCGAAAGAATGCGTAAAAAATGTGAAATTCATTACTGATATTCCGGAAGATTCAAATGCCCGTACAAAAGATGTGGGAACAACGATGATCATTACTGGCAGAATTTTGACAGCAGTAGACGGAGATGTATTTGACAGCACGAGGAAGATGGCCCTGTGGTCTACCGTACCGGCTGAGAGTGCAGATTGTTATCGTAAGGTAACTGTTGAGCATGTTGCCGCGGGAATCATGGAAAGAAAGTACTGTTTTCCAAATGCTTTCATAATTGATTACCATGAAGATTTCGGCGTTGGCGATGGAACCGGCACGTTTACGTTAACAATTAAGCAGAAGAAAGACAAGCTGAACATGGTAACAGTAGAAGGCGGATACCCGGCCGCATAGTAACAGGAGGGGTACATCAAAAAAGGTGTACCCCTGTCTTCGAATTTAGTCAGGAGAAAAAAATGGACTATTATAATGTACTGGGTGTCAAGGCAGGCGAGACGTCCGAGATCATTAAGGCTTCTTATCGTAAGTTGGCCAAAAAGTATCATCCGGATGCCAATCCCGGCGATGAAGATGCCGCCAGGTGCTTTAAAGAAGCAGCAGAAGCTTATTCCGTGTTGGGAGATCCTGACAAACGGACAAAATATGATGAAGAACAAAAAAAAGCAGCAGGTAAACAGGCTGCAGCCGGAAAGGGTAAGGGCGCAACAGGAAGTGCATTTTCCGGACAGTCGGGAGCCGGTTTCGATTATGAGAATGTGTCTGCCGGTTTTGAACGATTTTTCGGCTTCGATCCCCAAACCGGTAAGGTTAATAATGAGAAGCTGAATCCAAAAGAGAAATCAAAAGCAGAGCCGATTGATGTTTCGGGTTTGTTTGAACGATATATGGGAATTAAAAAATAGATAATCAGACAGGTGAATGGTATGAAAAAAGTGATGGTAGATTTGATGCTTATATGTGTCAATTTTGCGATTTTTGCAGTTACATGGCTTTACCCACAGGAAATCAGAAACCCAGCAGCCGTTTGGGGAGTCAGTATCATTCTGATGCCGGTGTTTTTACTAATGGCAATCCGTGACTGGAAGCTTGATAGGGATAACAAAATTGCCGGGAAGCAGACTGCTGCATCACAGGAAATACAGAAAGAAATACAGGTGGCCGGTGGAATCAAGGAAATTATCCTGTTAAGCGAGGATCATACCGAGATAATGGCGTGGGATATCTATCATAAGGTGTCAGTAATTCTCGGCCGGGATGTTGGTGAGAACCGGGTTGATATTTCGCTGAACCAAAGTCCCCATGCGAGCATGGTTGATGTGGAACATGCTGTTTTGAATTTTGCCGGCGGCAACTGGTATGTATCAGATTTGGAAAGTCAGAACGGTATCCGTGTTGAAAAAGCCCAGGACGGACAAGTCTATCGAATCGCTCCGGATGTACCGTGCCGAATTGAATCCGGGGATTGTCTGTATATTGGGCTGAGCCGCCTGTTGCTGCGTTAGGTCGGTTGCTTTGGCACGTAAATAAACATTTAAAGGAGAAGGATTATGAATGGAGCTTTGAAAAAATGTGAAAGCGGACATGTATACTCCACACGGGTATTCGGAAAGGAATGCCCCTTTTGCAAAAAAGAGGCGGAACTGCTGGCTCAAGAGGAAAAATCAGAAGAACTTGAACATTTGCTGTTAAAAGAGGAGCTTGAGCCCGTCTGCGGCTGGCTTGTTTGTATATCGGGGCCACAACAGGGACGTGATTATCGGATTAAAGCCGGCAAAAATTTTGCCGGACGGGCAGATGATATGGATATTCAGATTCTGAATGATAACAAAATTGCCAGGAGAAATCATGCGGTTATTGTGTTCGACCCGAAACAGAAGAATACCCTGTTATTGCCGGGAGACAGCAACGGACTGGTTTATCACAATAATGTAGCCGTATTTGCGCCAACGGTTCTGGCTGCCTATGATGTCATTGAGATGGGAGACAGCCAGTGCGTGTTTGTACCATTCTGTGGTGAGAACTTTATGTGGGTTGAGAGCAGCAGTCAGAAAAAAGATCAGAGTTTTCAATTGAATCAACCATCTTCGACCGCTTCTGCATCGCGGGGCGCACGAGAATCGGAGGGGGCCAGTATGATAAATCAAACCATAGAAATAGAGGGGTAAGAAGCAGAAGATGACACTTTTAGAACTTACGATTGCCATTCTGTTCCTGATTATGCTGATACTATGTTTTATGCGGGTGTTACTTGCATTGCCTCACAGAAGCGGCAAGCCGAGCCAAAACAGTATTGACAGCTTCGAGATAGGAACAGCGAAAACCATCGGCGACAGAGAAGTACAGGAAGATGAGTATGGAACCAACAATTTTGGAGAAGGCCTTATGGTTGTTTTGGCAGACGGGCAGGGAAAACTCCATAGCGGACGAATTGCCAGCCTGACTTCCATTCAGGTATTTCAGGAGGTCTTTCAATTGCGGGAAGCATTCTATAATCCGCAGTATTATTTCGGCAAAGCCTTTCGCCGGGCCAACAAAGAGGTTTTACAAAAATTGGCGGACAACCGGGGAACGGCATCCGTTGGAGTGGCGTTGATAAGAGACCTGACACTTTATTATGCAGTCGTAGGTAATATAAAAATTGCCGTTTACCGGAACCGTGAACTTGTACCAATAAGTGCGGGGCATACGATTGATATGCTGGCAAAGCAGAAATACCAGGAGGGGAAGTTGACGAAACAGGAGACAGTAGCCCTTCTGGAAAATCATCGTCTCTATAATTTTGTTGGCAGGGACGGTTTTCGTGATGTAGAAGTGTTTGATACTCCGATTGTACTCCGCACCGGTGAATATGTGCTGCTTATGAGTGATGGTGTCTATGAAACCATCCGGTGGCGTGATATTGAAGAGTGTCTGGGAAAAGAAGGGAGCTGTCAATCAAAAGCGGAAGCGCTTGTCGAAATGGTAGATCAGAAACGACAGAATGATAAAGATAATGCTTCTGTTATTGTAATACGGGTATATTAGATAAGAACTTTAGGAGGAATGGAAGCGTGAGGAAACAAAACAGCTCATTTCAGACAGATTTTATATCAGAGGCAGGCATTGACTTGACAAACAATGATTATTTTGCCTATGTTGAATATGACAAATATGCTTGCTATGTGATTGCTGATGGATTAAATGAGGAACCGGATCCGATGAGCGCAAGTCTGGCAAGTCAGGCGGTGTTTTTAAAATTCCAGGAACATCCGTCCATGTCCAGACAGACACTGGGCGCCTGTCTGCGTGCTGCCGATAAGGCTCTTTGTGAAGCGGAAAGCCGTGAATTGCTAAAGGCTTCGATTACGGTTGTCATTACTGATTTTGTTAACATGCGTTACGGTTATCTGGGGAATACCCGTCTGCGTCACTACCGGAAAGGCTTTGTAATCAATCAGTCACATGATATGTCTCTGGCGAATGAGGACGCAAAGCAGCAACGGTTACCAGAAGATACCCTGGCAGAGCATGAAGAGCGAAATAATTTATATTCCTATGCCGGTCAGGGGCGAGGCCTTGCACCGACTATTTCCCAAAAGATCAAGCTGGAAAATGGAGATGTCATTGCGCTTTATACCAGGGGAATCTGGGAGGTTCTGGAAGCCAAAGAACTGGACAGTATTTTTGTTGAGGCAGTGGACAGTCCACAGGAAACCTTGAAAGAGGTGGAAAAGCGCATACTGGAAAAGCAGCCAAAGCAGCTGGAGAACTATACCTGTGCGGCGATTTTTGTCAATAAGGTGTTCCTTGATCCGAACAGAAAAAGGACAATTAAAAAAATTATCATTATTAGTATAGCGGCTGTTTTGATTATGGCTATCCTGGCACTGGCATTCTGCTTTTTCCGTTATCAACGGCAAAAGCAGCTGGATGAACTGAACCGACGCTATACGAACACCATTGAGTACATACAGGACAGTAACTTCCTGCGGGCGAATGAAGAGTGTACGGCGGCTTTGGCAGCGGCAGAAAAACTGAGTGACAAAAAGCGGATCTCGCAGATATCGGATTATCAAAAACTGATAGAAGCCATCAATGCTGCTGACGAAGCATACAATAGTCAGAATTATGAGGCGGCCCGGACGGCATATCTGACTGCGATGGAGCGTTCCCGTTATGCGGACCGGATTGCCGATGAGTACATCGATGGCAGACTGGAAATAATAACCGCATACCTGTCCGTGTTCGATTATATTCAGTTAGGGGACACTCTTGCTGCTCAGGGAGATTATGAGAGGGCAGAAGAAAAATATCTGGAAGCCAAGAATCTGGCTACGCGGGTATATTTTGAAGCGGGCCGGCAGGATGCCATGAATTCCCTGGATGACCTGTATGTAAGTCGTAATGAAACCGAGCAGGGTGATGTGGCAGCAGCCCAAAGCAAAGCATCAAATGAGGTGTCTGCGGCTTCGCTGGTGGCAGAGGGCGACAGTGCTTTTGCCAAAGGCGATTACAGCACTGCAAATGTGTACTATGCCATGGCCCTGGAGAAATATGAGGAATTGGGGGATACTGCCCATGCCGGCCTGGTGCAGAGTAAGAGTGAATCCAGCAGCCAAAAGGCTGATGCCGGGATATTAAAAGAACAGGAAGCGGAGATCTATCTTCAGATCGGAAGCGATCATGAAGCGGCAGGAGAGATGTTAGATGCAAAAAAACAGTATCTGTTTGCTAAGAATATATATCGGGAACTGCAATTAGACGACAAGGTAGCAGAGGTAGACGGACTGCTGGATTTGCTGGAAGTTTCGATGGCCGCCAATAAGGCGAAAGCAGAAGCGGAAAGTTTTGCGGCGGAGCGGGAGGCAGCTGCGGCACAGTCCGAAGCTGCGGCACAAACGGAAGCAGCAGCAGATGATGGCAAGACAGCAAAGAACGCGATTGGGCCAGGGGTTTCAACCCAATAAATAACATCCGGTGGAGGTAACTTGATGAAGAATTGGAAAGAAAATAATCTGTCCGGGATGGAAGAATATCCGTTTGATTTCAGACGCTACATCGAGGAACGCCTGCGTGAAATAGATGACCTGGGGGAGCGAAGCTTT
>Ga0153939_1001170_pt1 | contig 10381 bp, 7 predicted proteins | sample TSNJ023MetaG_FD_104734 | JGI IMG/M metagenome (GOLD analysis project Ga0153939, IMG submission 104734) | Attine ant fungus gardens microbial communities from New Jersey, USA - TSNJ023 MetaG | ecosystem: Host-associated > Fungi > Mycelium > Unclassified | place: USA: New Jersey, Brendan T. Byrne... | reverse complement strand
GGAATCAACCATTACCCGGAGCATGACAAATAGGCTGCTAAAGTGGGCTGAAAAAGCAGACAGAACGGCGGTCAATGTAGGGTTTGACGAAACAGAATAAAAACAGCGGGCCACTTGTAGTGATATGCTGCCCTCAGATAGGACAGTGAAACAAAAAACACTGTACTATCTGGGGGGAGCATATCATAGTGAATAGCCCGCTTCATTATTACCCTCAATAGTAATGAGGGCGCAGGGAATTATGCTGCCGGATTGATTTTCACGACAAACGCAGGCAATGGACAAATTATTCATCGGACTTGATTTCTGAACTGGCAGAAAACCTAATACTGCTTCATGATTAAAAAATACGCCCATAGCAAAGCTACAGGCGCGAAATATGGGTAATTTGACGCCGAATTGGAATTGTCAAACACACCCGAAATATATAAAATATAATCTATGTCAACAACTTGAGGGTGTCAAGCCGCGACAAACGCAGACAATGAACAAAAGCAGAATCGTATTACAGCGTATCGCCGCCGCTTGAAATGATATCTTTGTACCAATAAAAGGACTTCTTTTTTCTTCGCTCCAAGGTTCCGCTGCCGTCATCGTGTTTATCCACATAGATGAGACCGTAGCGTTTGCCGAATTCACCGGTCGAGGCGCTCACCAGGTCGATACAGCTCCAATTGGTATAGCCCATCAGCTCCACTCCGTCGGATATTGCCTCCGCCGCCGCCTTCAGGTGGCTGTGCATGTAATTGATCCGGTAATCGTCCAAAATACTGCCGTCCTCCTCCACCGTGTCCTTTGCGCCAAGTCCATTTTCCGCAATGAACAAAGGAAGCTGGTAGCGGTCGTAGAACTGGTTCAGCACGATGCGCAGGCCAACAGGGTCAATTTCCCAGCCCCACGCGCTGGATTCCAAATAGGGGTTTTTTACGCCGCCCAGCATGTTCCCCATAGACTGCCCCGCCTCGGTTTTTTCGGCCTTTTCGGTGCGGGACATATAGTAGCTAAACGCGATGTAGTCCACCGGATGATTGCGGAGCAGCTCGAAATCGCTATCCTTCACGGCAAGCTCCACATGGTTCTCTCGAAACAGACGGCGGCTGTAAGAGGGATACTCGCCCCACACCTGTACATCTGTGCAGAAATAATTCATCTTCCTGTTTTCTTCAAAGGCACACAATACATCTGCCGGATTGCTGGAGTAGGGGTAGACCGGGGCGGCGATAACCATACACCCGATCATCGCGCCGGGGATTATCTTGTGGCAAGCCTTCACCGCAAGGCTGCTTGCCACAAATTGATGATGCAGGGCTTGAAACGTGGCTTGATTTCTGTCCTCATTTTCCTCAAAGGAAAATCCCAGGCTCATAATGGGCATCATGAAAGCGCTGTTGATCTCATTGAAGGTCATCCAATACTTCACCTTGTCTTTATAGCGCCGAAACAATACGATAGCGTATCTTTCGAAGAGCGCAATCAGCTTGCGGCTTCCCCATCCGCCATATTTTTTTGCGAGATGCAGGGGCATTTCGTAGTGGGAGATGGTCACCACCGGCTCAATGCCGTATTTTAACAGCTCGTCAAACACGCGGTCGTAGAACGCCAGGCCCTTCTTGTTTGGCTCTGTCTCCTCTCCTGTTGGGAATATCCTGGCCCATGAGATGGAGGTCCGGTAGCAGTTGAAGCCCATTTCGGCGAAAAGAACAATATCCTCCTTGTAGCGGTGGTAGAAATCAATGCCCTCGTGGTTGGGGTAGGTATATTTTTCAGGCTGCAGCTCCAGCTCCCCCTTGCCCCGCAGCCAGTTGCGCCGTACCTTTCCGCCGGGGAGGATATCCGCGATGGTCAAGCCCTTTCCGCCCTCTTGATACGCGCCCTCGCATTGGTTGGCGGCTGTTGCGCCGCCCCAAAGAAAATCTTCGGGAAATTTACCCAAGCTTGTCCCTCCTTTATTTTATGCCGTGACGATTACGTCCCTTTGCACATCAAGCAAGCGATCTCCGCTGCGAACCGCGTTCTTTGAGACTTGAATAATTTGCTCATAGGCGGAGGTGTTGGAAATGATTATAGGCGTTTCCAGCTCATACCCCTCCTTGCGAATGCCCTCCGGATCAAATTCCAGCAGCAGCTGGCCTTTGGAGATTTTCTCCCCTTGGTGAACATGGGCCGTGAAGTATTTCCCCCCCAGCTTGACGGTGTCGATACCCACGTGGATCAGCAGCTCCAGCCCATCGTTGGAGGTGAGGCCGAGAGCGTGCTTGCTGTCAAAGACAATGTTGACCTCCCCGTCAAAGGGAGCGCACACCTTGCCGTCTTTTGGCACGATTAAGACGCCTTTTCCCAAAGCCTTGCAGGCGTGAACCGGATCCTTTGACTGTGAGAGCGGAAGCGCCATCCCATTCATAGGACTGTAAACGACTAAGGTTTTCCGGTGGGACAGGCTTGTCAATTCCCTGTCCGGGCCGCCGTTGCCCGAAGGAGCGGCCTTTGGAGGCACGGCGTCGTCGGTATATGTGAGAAAGTTGAGCACAGCCGCAACCACAAAGGCCACAACCATACCGGCAAGCGCGCCCCAAAAGCCACGCCCAACGCCTTCGGGGCTAATGGTGGTGGGGAGAGACAATATCCCCAAGGCTCCCATGGAATAACTTTTTGCGCCTATGGCTCCCGCTGCCGCGCCACCTGCCGCACCGCCTATGGCGCCCATTACAAAGGGCTTTTTGCGGGGCAGAGTGACGCCGTAGACAATGGGCTCGGTGATGCCGAATACACCCGAAATCACGGTGGAAACAGCGATACCCCTGGCGGCCTTGTTCTTCATTCTCAAAGCCATACCGAAGGCTGCGCCGGTCTGGCTCATGGCGGCCGACTGCGCCGCGGGGCCCAGGGTATCCATGCCCAGGGTGGTCACATTATTGATCATGACCGGAATAAATCCCCAGTGCATTCCAAAAATGACCAGAACCTGCCAGCCCGCGCCAATGACCATACCGCCCAGGATGGGGTTAAGGCTCTGATACCCACCGGCAAGGCCGTTGGCAATAAACATGGAAACCGGGCCGATGACGAAAAGGGTAAGCGGCACGGTAATCAATAAGCAAAACATGGGCGTGACAAAATTTTTAATTGCCGTGGGCATCTTCTGGTTAATGAAATTTTCCAGCTTGCAGCATACATACGCCGCTATCAAAATCGGAATGACCGACGAGGAGTAGTTTATCAGTACCATGGGAATTTTGAGGAAGGTGATGGTACCTCCGCCCAGCCCCCCCGCCATTTCCAAGATGGTGGGATAAATTAAAGACGCGCCGATGATGGCGGTGAGGAAGGGGTTTCCGCCAAATTTGCGTCCGGCCGCAAAGCCCAGAAGAACGGGCAGGAAATAAAAGACCGAATCCCCCACCGCATTGAGCACAATGTAGGTGCCCGTGTCCGGGGTAAGCCATCCGGCCGCGTTGCAGATAGCGACAAGCCCTTTGATAAGACCTCCGCCGCACATAATGCCCAGCAGCGGGGGGAAGATGCCGGTGATTGTGTCAATGAGCCGGTTTAGTAGGTTGCCGCCTTTATTTTCGTTGGAGGCGGCCATGTTTTCCAGCCCGCCGGACCGCACCACCGCCTTGTAAACCTCCGGCACCGTGTTGCCGATGACCACCTGGAATTGTCCCGCCTTTTCCACAACCGTAATGACTCCGGGGATTTTCTTGGCGGTCTTTGCGTCGGCTTTTTGGTCGTCCTTCAGGGTAAAGCGGAGCCGGGTAGCGCAGTGAACTGCGTTTGTAATGTTGTTTTTGCCGCCAACGGCGCGGAGCAGTTGTTCCGCCAGCCGGGTGTAATCTTTTGCCATGGTCAAATCCTCCTATGCAGTTTATAGTGAATCCACTTTAAAATCGAAAAAAGAAAGAGGAAAAAGTTGAATTGCTATCTTATAATTCGCTCAGCGCATCGGCTTTGCATTCTGAAACATTGATCCGGCGTATTTTTTCCCTTAACGGGAGGATGAAGGGGGGCGAAACGGAAAGCTCGTCGACGCCCATGGCGAGAAATGTCCCGGTAAGCTCCAAATCCGCCGCCAGCTCCCCGCAGATTCCAACCCACTTGCCCTGTGCGTGGGCGTTATCCGCCACCATTTTAATCATCCGCAGCAGCCCTTTGTGGCGGGGGTTGTAAAATTTGTTCAGCATGGGATTTTGCCGGTCAATTGCCAGTGAATACTGGGTCAAGTCGTTTGTACCAATGCTGAAAAAATCCACCTCTCTTGCCAATAAATCGCTGATCATCACCGCTGCGGGGGTTTCAATCATCACGCCAATCTCCATCGTATCCGAATAGGATATGCCCCCCGCGTACAGCTCCGCCCTCACCTCGCGGAGCATCCGCTTGACTGTCAATATCTCCTCCACAGAGGTGATCATCGGGAACATGACGGCGATATTTCCAAACGCGGAGGCGCGGTAGAGCGCCCGCAGCTGGGTTTTAAAAATTTCCGGCCGATCCAGGCAGACGCGAATGGCCCGGTAGCCCATGGCGGGATTTTCTTCCTTCGGCAGCTTAAAGTATCCGGCTTGCTTGTCCGCTCCAATATCCAGTGTGCGGATCACCACCTTTTTCCCCGCCATATTCTCCGCCACCAGCTTGTAGGCTTGGAACTGCTCTATTTCCGTGGGATAATCCTCCGATTTCAGATACAAAAATTCGGATCGGAACAAGCCCACACCACCGGCGTCGTTCTGCAAAACAGACGCCGCGTCGGCCACACTGCTTATATTTGCAAATACCTCGACAACGCAGCCGTCCAGGGTCTTATTTTCTTTTCCCCGGAGCTGATTCAGCAGACGCTTTTTTTCTGCTTGAACAGCGGCCTTTTCCTTCATCTCCTTCGCCGTTTCCACGTCGGGCTCTATGTACACCGTCCCTGTGAACCCATCTACAATGGCCTCTTTTCCGTCGTATTCCTCCCGCAAGGCTTCCCCCGTTCCGATGACGGCCGGTATGTTCATCATTTTGGAAAGGATCGCCGTGTGGGAGTTCGCGGAGCCCCTGGCGGTGACAAAGGCGAGAATTTTCTCCTTATTTAGCTGAACTGTCTCGCTGGGCGCCAAATCGTCCGCCGCCAAAATGACCAGCCCGCCGGAATCCATTGTCTGTTCCCGCGCGTTGCACAGAATCCTTACCAGCCGAGCGGAGATATCCTTGATATCCGCCGCCCGCGCTTTCATATAGTCGTCCTCCATGGATGCGAACATTCGGGAAAAATTGTCCCCTGTTGTGGCCACCGCATATTCCGCGTTTACACTCTGGGCGGTAATGATATTGGTGATGGAATCGCAATAATCCCCATCCTCCAGCATTATCTGGTGAATTTGAAAAATGACTGCGTTGGCCTCGCCCACTTCGGCAAGCGCCTTTTCATAGAGAGCCTTCAGATCCTCTGTCGCCACTTCCCGTGCGGCCAAAAACCGCTCCACCTCCGCGGCGGCAGCGCCTACACGAACTCTTTTTACAAGGTTTTCCCGGCGTCTGTAGAAAGCGATCCGCCCAAACGCCACGCCGCCGAAAATCCCGGTGCCATTGATTGTAATCACAGCCGAACCCCTCCTTTACGCGCCCTACCAGGACGCCTCCATAAAACGCTCCAGTGCGGCTGTGGCGTTGTCCTCGTCCGCACCTTCCACCGTCACCGAGACAGTATCCCCGCATTTGATCCCCAAGCCCATGAGGGAGAATATTTTTTTGGCGTCGGCTCCTTTCTCCCCCTTGGCAATGGTGACAGAGGAAGTGAATTGGGAGATTTCCTTTACCAACAGCCCGGCAGGCCGCGCGTGGATTCCCAACGGGTCTTTGACGATGTAATCGAACTGCCTCATAACGATTTCCCCTGTCCTATAGTAATTCAACTTCAAAATAATAGTACTTTGAAGTTGAATTACCGAATGGGAATCAACTTTTTCCTCTTTCTTTTTTCGATTTTAAAGTTGATTCACTATAACCATATTTTTCCAAATAAAAAACCCAAACAGCCGGAACATGCCGGTTGCTTGGGTTTTGCCTGCTAAAAGTAACAATCCCTATCGTATTCTATGTTCTATATTATGCATTCATCGATTCTTTGCGGGCTTCCCTTACCACCCTTGCTATATGTATGGTCATGTACAGCATTTCTTCGTCGCTGAGCTTATAATTGTATTGACCCGCCACAAAGGCGGCGATTGCCTGTGTACAGCGGTAGGCTTCCCTGTGCTTCTCCTTAATCACGCCCAAAAGGCATGTATCGTCGTCAATGTGGCCGGTGTGCTTGAAGAGCCGCTGCGCAAAATATTTGAGGTGGTTAATAAACCGGTAATAGGCCAGAGATTCCGCTTTGTATTCAATGTGAAGTTGGTATTTGACGATGTTGGCAATCTCTTGAATCAGCTTTGTCATGTCATGTATCATCGTCATACCCTCATCCAGCTGGGCGTTGACAAAATGCAGGGCCATAAAGGCTGCCTCGTCCTCTAAAAACTCTATTTGACAATCCGCGCGAATAATGCGGATAGCTTCCATACCCAGACGGAATTCTTCGGGATAAAACTGTCTTATATCCCAAAGGAAGGCGTTTTTTAGGATGTGCCCTTCCCGATAGCGGTCGATTGCCATGGATATATGGTCAGTCAGGGTAACATAGATATTGTCGCTAAGCTTTTTACCCAGACGAGCCTTGGCAACGCGGATGATTTTTTCGCTGACTAAAACATGCTCTAATGGGCTGCTGGTCAGCAGCTCCTGAAATCTGCTGCTGGTTTCCTTCCCGGTCAGCGTGAAGACCTTTTCCACTTGTTCCGGCGGAATAAAATCCCCCGGCTTCTTTTTAAAAACAATGCCTCTTCCCATCACTACCGTTTCATGGCCCTTGTTATCCTTGATGACAGCGACATTATTATTGAGGACCTTTTCAATTTTCAATATCACACCGCCATTCAAATAATTTAGGGCAAATGAAAAGACAAAACCACGACTACAACAGTCATTGGTTTTGCCTGCATTACCAGTAACAATCCACCTTTTATATAAGTATAACAGAAAATTCGACCGTGTCTATTGATACATTGAATAAATATTTAATTACTTTTTTGTGATATATTGTTTTGAAGTTGCATTACTAGACCCGTTCTGAAACCCGTCGCAAATGGATAAGCGAGGTGTTTTTTCTCCCCGTAAGGCGGAGGACGAATTGCGACCTACGGTCGCATTGGGGCATGGCGCCCGGTGAGGACGACAACGCAGCGGGGTGGAAAAACAACCGCTTAGACGTTGCGCAAGGGTTTTAGAACAGGTCTAATATAAACCAAATTGCTTTAGTAATAATTCCCACGATTTCACTTCTTGTTGATACATATAATAAAAGCAAAATTGCACAGATAAGGCGGAAATTCACAATGCCGAAAAAAAACATGTTTTGCAAAGGGCCCTTTCTATTTGCAGTTTGCCTTGCTATGTCGGCCCAAGTTTTAAATTCAGCGTTTGTTTTTCGTTGCTCCGCGGAAGCGGGAGATGTGGTAACGGATTTTGCCGGTTTGCAGGCAGCGATTAGCAGCAACACAGGCGCTTCCATCGAAATTGCGAACGATATTGATTTTCATTCCGCTATCGCGGTTGGTAAAGATGTAACCTTTAAAGTGGCACAAGGCGCCGGCGCGGTTAAGCTGACCGCAACCAACAGCCGCCACTTTAATGTCAGCGGCGGGGATATCGCTTTGACATTCGATGGCAATGTAATTCTTGATGGCGGCGGTTCCGCAGGGGGTATTCATTGCACAGCCTCCAAGCTTACGCTGAATAATGCTGTCCTTCAAAATTGCATGATTGCAATGAACGGCGGCGGTATTTTTGCAAGCCGCGACATAACGGTAAACAATTGCACATTCAGCGGCAATTCAGGTGGTACCGGTGGTGGCGGCGCAATATGGTCCAGCGCCGATGTAGCGGTTCATAACACAACCTTTACCGGCAACACGTCGTTTGTGGGCGCTGGAATTTATGCCGTGGGCGTTGCGAACGCTTATAACAGCGTTTTCACCGGGAATACAGCGCAAGGCGCCGAGGCGGGCGGCACCGGATCAAGCGGCGGCGGCGCCATCTACTCCAGGGGCAGTGTAGTGGTTGACAACTGTACAATCAGCGATAACCGAGCCGGCAATGGCGGCGGAATATGTTCCTATCAATCAACCGTGAATGATACAATCACAGTGAAAAATGGAACAAAAATCACCGGCAATCATTCTCTAAACCCTGCGGGCAGCTGCGGCGGCGGCGCGATTTATTCTACCAACAGCCGCGTAATCATTGAAGACGGCGAAATTATCGGCAATACTTCCGTTACCGGCGGCGGCGCAATTTATTCCGACGGGGGGTTAATCGTTACCGGCGGTATTGTCAGCCAAAATATAGCCGAAACCGGCGGCGGGGCCGCCCGCGTCTATGGTCCGATCCTGTCCGTCAGCGGCGGTGAAATCAGCCACAATACAGCCGGACGGTATGGAGGCGCGATTATGACCGGCGCGGCTGTCGCGGTAATTTCCGGCGATGCAAGGATTTCCGGCAATATTTCAAACGGTACCGGCATGTACGATGGTGGCGGCGGTCTTAGCCTTTACTACTGCACCTTAACTGTCAGCGGCGGCGAAATCAGCGGTAACACAGCTGCTCACGCCAATGGTGGCGGCATTGGGGATTATTGGGGCTCTGCCGTAAACGTCATCGGCGGATCAATAATCGGCAACCACGCTCCGGAAGGAGACGGGGGCGGAATTTATATAACGGACATTACCAGAGTAATGGTGGCTTCTGAACCCTTGTTTTCCGGCAACACAGCAAGCCGGGCATTCTGGGTGACTGATCCCGAAGATATTGCCTTGCACAATTCAAATATTCAAACAAATTCACGTTCTGCTCCACCCGCCGGTAACATGGCGTTCACTTACCTGTTCAACAACTACGATGTAAACTACACAAAAGGAAACATACAAAACCCATTGCCACTTTTCAGTATTACAGTCATGAACGACGGGAATGGCACGGCAAGCTCCGACAAAAGTGAGGCATATCAAGGCGAAACAATCGCCCTTACCGCCACGCCTTATACAGGCTGCCAATTCAAGGAATGGGCGATTGTCAGCAAAAACATCGCGGCAATAAACGACGACGGCACTTTTATCATGCCGGACAGCGACGTGGTGATACAAGCTATATTTGAACCGATACCAGCAATCGGTGGTGGGAATAATAACAAAATCACAGGAAACAAGGTATCCGATTATGACTATGAGCATTACGTCACAATTGAGGAAACACCGCCGCCACCAGCAGTCCCGCCTTCTGAAACGATACCGAATACAGGCAAACAGACAGGAACCCTTGGGGTTGGAGTTATTGGAATTTTCATCATAATTCTGAGTATATTGATGGGCAAAAAGGCACAAAAATAAATATGCTCCGTTCCTCTTACCACACTAGTGCTTGCTGATGTAATAGATTATCCTACAGTGTCGTCAACTTTCAACTTTCCATTTTACACTTTCAACTTAGAAAAACGATCTTATTGTATCTGCGCCTCATTACTATTGAGGGTAATGGAAATCGGGCTGCTCACCGTGAGCGGCCCGCTGTTTTTATTCTGTTTCGTCAAACCCTACATTGACCGCCGTTCTGTCTGCTTTTTCAGCCCACTTTAGCAGCCTATTTGTCATGCTCCGGGTAATGGTTGATTCCTCTTTGATTATCTCTATATCCTCCTGCATGGTGTCCAGCCGGGCTAGATCGGCGCTCATTGCGTCCTGCTTGCTCTCTATGGTGTCCAGCCGGGTATTGATCGGCTCCAGTTTGCTGTCCAGTTTGCTGTCCATCAAAGCACCAATAGCCTGCAGATCCTCTTTGGTTAATGCCAAGTCCTCACCCCCGATAAACGTATTATACATGCCCCTGTCGGAATTGGCAAGGGGGATTTTGCCATTTTCATATAGCGCGACCTGCATAATTATGTCTATCGTCAAAGGGTGGTACAACTCTTAGCTGCTTTCAAAAAACTAAAAAATAGTAGAAAAAGATGTTATTTCGTGGTAAGATGTATAAAGTTAAATGAATTATGAAAAAGCTCATTTGTGTCGAAAAGATTATGCCTGGAGCTTAGGGTACGGTTAATACCAGAAAAAATACATATTGCTGGCAGCCATTTTCTTATAAAGTGGGCAAGGAGGAACTTGTAAAAATGCTTAATGAAATAAATAGACAAGACTTAAGGGTAAGAAAAGTAGAAAAATCATTGACTAACGCAATGTCTATCCTGCTGAGCAAACAAAAGTTTGGAAAGATAACAATAAATGGTTTGTGCAATGAGGCACTAATC
>Ga0153939_1001167_pt1 | contig 10413 bp, 10 predicted proteins | sample TSNJ023MetaG_FD_104734 | JGI IMG/M metagenome (GOLD analysis project Ga0153939, IMG submission 104734) | Attine ant fungus gardens microbial communities from New Jersey, USA - TSNJ023 MetaG | ecosystem: Host-associated > Fungi > Mycelium > Unclassified | place: USA: New Jersey, Brendan T. Byrne... | reverse complement strand
GGCCCCCTTGGAGCCTTCTTGGACAACAAATTCCCATTCTTGACCACGACCGGGTGACTTGAGCAGATTTCCTGTTAGGCGCACCGCTGAACCATTCGTCAGTCTTCCTCTCGTGAGCAGTTCAAGAACAGACGCCGAAAATGTACTCACCGTTTCATGATTTCTGGCGCTGTTCCTTCTTGCTTCAACACAACCGCCTGTAGTCCCTCTGCATTTGTCCCGTCGTTTATGATGGCAAAAGTGACATTTTTTTGTTTGCGGACAGACTTGACCCAGCCCGTTAAAGTCGTTGATTGCACCTCCTTATCACTGGAAGAAAGTAGCTGCCGAATTGTTGGTGGTAATTTGAACTGGGCTGGATGAGCAACGGTTGAATGGAGTCTGCGGAGCAACATGAATTCTTTGTGGGAGGCTAATTGGTTTTATTTGTCTGTTCCGGCCCGGGACAAAGATTTTCCTTTGTATCGTTTTTGAGTTTTCGTAAATGGCCCCACGTTCACTCCCTCCAGCTAACAAACGAAAGACTGAGTGTAATTCCAGGTCTGCTGAACAAATAAAAATTCTAGAAAATGCTCTTATCGAAGCAGCTCATGGAAACGAATCTCTCAACGCCCTCCCCGATCTGCTGGACATTCTTGTGGCGATGACGGATGCACAACTTGTATCCAAAGCAATCTATGCCCTCTATCGAATTTTTGTCGTCCTAATTAACGGTGGAAAGCTTGGTCTGGGAGGAGATGAAGCCTCGAAGCTGGTCAAGACCTGGCTCTTGGAACAGCTAAATGTTTACGTTGATTTCCTTTGTGGCCTGTTAAAGGACGAGGAGAGGACTCTAAGAGTGAGTTGTCGAGTTGTCACTTCATTTCTTCGCACAATCCTCTGAAAACTTTCAGACTTCTGCTCTTCAGATTTTGTTCTCTTTACAAAGACACCTCTACGTCCTCTTCTGGATCTCAACTTCCATTTCACCTTTCCCATTTCCGTAAAATTACTTCAGCGCTCCTCTTATGCCCGTCATGCTCTCGGCCGGGTTCGGAAGCACCCCTCGACCAGCTACTTGATTTCGATGTTGCGAATCTGTTTCACGAAAAATGGTTTAGCATGTATGATGATATACGTTGGTTTTTCCTGCGCGAATCCGTGTAAGGATGCATGTTGTTCCCTCAAGAGAGTTTCAATTGGTTTTAATGCACTATCAGGACGCTGCTGAATACTCACCCAACACATCCGACACTCCCTCTTAATCTCCTCTCTATACTCGAACGACTTACGACATTCCCCACAGAACCATCCGAACTAAACGCTTGGTGGGTTTCGGAGATGGGAAAACCGCCGCCCAAATCCAGGCGATCGAAAAAGAAAGGAGACGATTCTGACTCAGATGTTGAGGATCCCAAGACTAATACTAGTGAGGGTGATGAAGATGATTGGCGCAAGTACTTTGAAGACGAGCCTGCACCGCCTGAAGCACCAAAAGCCAAGGAACCAGGTGTACGCCTCCACCAGATGAACATTCATCAATCACTACACTCTCTAGCATCTCATCGTGCTGTATTTAGTCGCATCTGGCTAGCTCTCCTTCCTCGGTTATCCAGCGCCACAGATACGGAGAAGTTGGCTGTACGGGTACTACACATCATGCATCGAGCGATATTACCCCATCTTACGCGCCCTGTCCTTGTGATGGACTGGGTGAGTGCATGTGTCGATTTTGGTGGGTTTTAAATCCCCTGTTGTTACTTCTTGTCTTTTATGTTTCAACTGTGAAGGGGGTTCCTCTGGCTTATTGGCCCTGAATGCCCTATTCATCCTGATCAAGGATTACAATCTGTAGGTTTTCGGACCTAACTCTTTTACACGCTCATTTTTCATTCAAGTTCAGGGACTACCCATCATTTTACACATGCCTATACGCATTCCTAGATCGGGACGTTCTGCATCTCAAGCATCGCGCTCGTTTCTTCCGAATGACAGAAATCTTCCTTAGCTCGACGTAAGCCTCTCTTTTTTTTGCCTTTTTGATTTCTTGAATTTACTTATCTTATAGCCATCTTCCGGCGACTCTCTTGGCATCTTTCATCAAGCGCCTGTCCCGGCTTTCTTTGTCGGCGCCCCCTGCAGCTATCATCATGATCATCCCGTTCACCTATAACATCCTAAAAAGACATCCCGCGTTGATGGTCATGATACATAACCCCGACGCTGGAAATGAATATGCAGGTCTGTACCTTGTTTATGTCATGAATGCTGAGTGAATTGATTTGTTATTCGCGTTCGCTGGGCATGAAACTCCACTTCTTCATCGATCTATACAGATCCTTTTCTTTCCGATGAGACAGATCCTATCAATACCCGAGCGTTAGAAAGCTCCTTATGGGAACTGCTGTCTCACCGATCGCATTATCATGCTACCGTATCCACGCTGTGCAAAATATTCACTGAACCATTTACGAAACCCAGTTATCCCCTTGAAGATTTTTTAGATCATACTTATGCTACGGTGAGTTCTTTAATGGGAAAGTAGTTCATTGGTTAAAATATCCTATTGTTCCTTTTGTCGTGTTGCGTTCTCTGGCTTCTCAAATCCGGGTAGCTATTTGATACGGAAGCGGGTAGAAAGATCAAGAAAGCACCCGAATTAGCTATAGATCAATCGAAGGGCTTTATATCGTTTCCGACTTCAGTCATCACTTCAGGGGAAGGAGGAGATGGCGGTGAACTGCACCAATTCGACTTCGATGTTGTCGGTGAACTGTGGAGTTTTGCATAGAATGGGGTTAGAGGGCGATTCTCAAAATGGAGAAACATTGCTTTATGTTTCATATGACAGTGAAGCTGTAATCCAGAATCATGCGTCACAAAATGATATACACTCCAGTCCTGATCAGTCCTCAACAACCTTTTGAAATTCCCCTAAATGCGTTAATGCGTTGCGATGACATGTCATGTCAAGTGGGGAAGACATCGTAATAATGACAAAAGATGAATACCCCAGATTTTTATCGCTCAAATGTCTTACCCTGAGCCGAGAATATGTTCAGCCTCTAGCTACGGCATGGATGGATGTAAATAAGGCAAGACTATTCACTCCTCCTGTGCCGTGGGGAAGGAAACAATCGCCGACTGTCATTAAGCGGGCTTACGTGATAAACCTTTTCCCAAGGAGAGATAATCAAGGTTCGAAACAGTGTCTCAAGAAGTCGCTGTCCCGAAATGCTTCTAGAATGGACCCTGCGGCCAGAAATATATAGAACACCAGCTGGTGCTAAGGATATGGACCTGGAATGAGACATCGGGAGCAGAAATGCCAAGACTCACCTTTGATAGCCGAGAGAAGTACGCCAGGAGTTATCAGATTTCCTTTGTTCTTGATCTTTTATCCCTCAGCGGAATGGCGTCAAACAACGATATGAGAAGCTTTTTGACCCGAAGACCTTACTGCAAAAAGCGCTGTCCATCGGTGGAATTTTGCCGACAATCTGAATATGATGACTAGGCAATATTGAGATGGTTGGCCTGTTCGACCTTCGGCATATTGTATGGATACCGGAAGGTGACGAAAACCGTGGCCTAGGGTAAGACAACTGTGGGGTAACACTGGTTGATTGGCCATCCTGGAAGTGCTGGAGCCTACATATTCAGGGGTGTTGCCGGATCCGAAGAAAGGAGCCGACAGCGGCAGCGGAGATTACAGACAAGCTATGCGAGGCCATCATTGGATCAGGTTGCCGGAGATCTACTTGTTTCTGAATATTCGAATCGCTATATTTAAGCTCCGTAAGCTATCCTAGTCTCTTGATGTCCTTGCAACCTGTATCCTCTGCCCATAACGACTATTCGCAGCGCTCTAGGCAATCCCTTGGCAGTCAGCTTGGGGACACCTTTAGTGCAATCCTGGAAGAGTACAACAAAATCTTGGCAGAGCGCCGTGCCATCTATCAAGACTGCAACCGCCTCTGGACTCTCTGTCAGTAACAATCTATAGGAATCTCATATTTTTCTCATCTCTTCTTCAGTCACAAAACAGGAGATGGAAATTAAAATGATGAAACAAGCAGTTCAAAAGCTCGAGAGATGCTCAAAAATTTACAGACAGCATTTTGAGCAGGAGCGATCAAAGATCATTGGCGAGTTGAACTATGAGCGTAGCATTGTCAGTCTAGAGCCCCAATTCCCTCCGCAAAAGCTCTCAACAAACCTACCGTCATTCTCGGCATCGGCACCTACAAGCTTAGCTCCCTCTGTGATCCAGCTATCGGAAGACCGAGGCCATCATGAGCCTACCACCCATATCGATCGAAAGCTCAAACGACGTGTGAGAACATACTCCAGTGCGGACGATGGCCTTTATAATTCCAAGCGGATCAAGTCTGAGGATAGAGGATCCTGCTTAAACCGAGGTCGGTAGAAGGAACTAAGTTTCCTTGTTCTGATATCAAAGTAACCCTAGATTCTCTACTGCATCGTTCCTATCAACGTGGAATACTTCCGGCAAACAGTCTGAAGGTCAATTTCGCTGACATCAGCTACGATCATGGATCATCTACAATTGAATCACTGCCCGCTCCATCTCCGTCTTCTAGTGGCGTTAATGAGAAGAAGCCTTCACTCGCGCCTTCATTGTGTAAAGATCTCGCAGTGTCCAGCGTACCTCCAGGATGCCGTAAAGAATACAGTGACTGGGCTGTTAATTTTAATCCTAAATTCGTTCAGAATCTAGATGTTGACTCAATCTTATCCACCTCTCAACCAAGGTTTATTCTCTCTCTCTCTCATGCACCAGCCTGCCTTACCATCTCCTATCTAGTATCGTCTGTTCTATTCATTTTTCACCGGATGGCCATTGTGTAGCTGCGGGATGTAACAAAGATATCAATATCTACAACATTAAGACGGGTGTTCAAGTATAGTAAGTGTTCCACTCATGGGTTACCAGCATCCTTTATTTTTTTTATCAATAAATGCAGTTCGCTCACCGATTCGGCATTCTCAAACATAGAAGGGGATATTTACATCCGGAGTGTTCGCTTCAGTTCTGATGGCGAATACTTGGCCGCAGGAGCCGAGGATATGAATGTTAGGGCACGTATATTTTCCCATCCGATTATTGAACTCATTTACTTACATTTCTGGACAGATATGGAGCACCAAACAGCGAAAGCTATGTGGCGTTTTTTCTGGTCACTCAGGCGAGATCTGTGCCCTTGATTATTCCCCAAATGGGCATTCTGTTGTTTCTGGTTCCATGGATGGCTCTGCCATCATTTGGGACCTACGTAATTTTAATCACAAGTACCTCAGGACCTCAGAACCTGCAGCCAAGATCAAAGAGTCTTCTAACGCAGCAGGCATCACATCAATCTCTATCTCGTTCTGCAGTCAGTATGTCGCTGGTGGTTGTCTTGACAAGTTCATTCGTATATGGTCCATGAAAACAGGAGAGCTGAAGTTGGGAGGGCATGAGGACAGTGTTTATGCTGTTAGATTCATGAATGACGCGAAGCGACTTGTTAGTGGGGGTTTGGATCGCAGTATCAGAATCTGGAATGTTTCGAGTCTGTGGGATGCCGTATCCGATGATAGGAAGCACACGAAACCTAGGTTCTTGCATGGAATGGTTGCATGTCCGGTCATCAAGATTTTCTGGGGACACAGTGTATGTTTGCTAGCTTAGTCCACTATCATTACATTCTGACCCCGTTCACAACAAGGATTACGTTCTGACGATTGCCTGCGACAATCGGTACATCATCTCGGGTGCCAAAGACCGTAGTATATTTTTGCGGGATACAGTTGAGGATTCAGCCTGTTTCCAGTTGATTGGTCATACAAATTCGGGTGAGCATTTCTCCATCCGTGATCCGGCAAAAATCTGAATTTGTTAGTCATTTCTGTCGATTTGCACAGGTCAACTATTGTCACGGCAGGTGGTGACATGCGCTGTCGGGTTTGTAAGTCTGTATTTTCAATTTTCCCAAGGACGATTGATGACCCGTGTGACTAGGGGCTTTATCTGCTCCTTCGTTCCCGCGAAACAAGGTATACTACCTGCCATATTAATAATTCCTTTCCGCCTAAGCTAATTTGATGCCAAATCATCTCACTTGCAGTCTTTTTGAGCTGGAGAATTGGATTTCATTTGATACTTGTCGCTTTCGATGTTTGTTGATCTGAGATATATTTCACGTTCATCACACCACCCTATTATTTTGTGAAGAATATGTTCTGTGGCTGCGTTTTGTAACCTTGGGCACAGTAAATGTCCCATTTGTTGGATGCAATTACCATATATGTATTTATCAAAAAGTATATACGCATGTACCCTGCCATATCATTTTTTCCCCAACTCGGATTCAACTCTGCAGGATGAATCAATAAGGCATCTGGTTGCCAGTCAGGTGATTAATGCGCTGTTAATAGTCCGTGGTCTATCTGATTCACTGTGGACTGCCCAATAGTTGTTATGATTGATATATGTGTCAGGAATTATTTTCCATCAATCTTCTGTGATGACATATTGTATCGTTGCCGCGTAATAAATTGTTGAAATAAAAAAAAGACATTGCATCGTGACTTACTTTATTATTTTCCTTTTATCACTGATCATCACTGATCAGCGTATTTTTCTTTTGCCTCCTAGGTTAAACACACTTCAGTTCTGTGCATCCAGGGACTGAGATGATACATCAAAGCAGGGAGGAGTCATAATTAGTGAAGCCGACACTTTCGTTGAACACATAAGCGATCCAAACTTAGAGACTCAACTTCGCGATGTGTGCGTGTGCATGAGGAAGTTTGTAGCCTGCGTCGAGGAGGCGATTTAATGAAAACATCCGTCAAGTTCGGCCTAAAGGTGAGCAAAGCTGAGGCTTGACGCACGCCGTCGTGACAGCTGTATTCAAAGCTCAAGGGAGGAGAGATGCTGCGGGTGGGCAGGGTAGTAAAGAGACGGCCGTATTGTCTAGTGCCACCAAAGGTCTTGGTGGAGTCGAGCGTCTGACAAATCGCAGTCGTCACACCCGTCAAAGACGTCAGCGAACGAGTGAGGGCACTCCTGGACAGACTACAGGCAATCAGGTGTCGAGTCAACTCAGGCCCATCGAAATAGCGCGAGGATCCGCTACTCACGCTCAAGTGGTCCCAGTGGTGCAACTCATCGTGGGCGTAGTAGTGACTTTAGTCGTGCCAATACCCAAGTCCAGCATTTCAGCGAGGCCCGGAGTTCCGACCAAGGTCCCACCTCTATCATGCCACCAACGGGCGACTCTGGTGCCGATGAGTTAAGCGATACCAGATCAAATGTTCCTGTCTTAGCCAAGTCCATGGCGTCCAAGAAAGTCATAAGACGACCAGCTATTACGCCTTTCGTGGTTCCAGTGTCATGCACCAAGACTCAAGCACCCCAAGCTATCAGTGTCATGCTCCTAGTCTCCGGTCATGGAAGAATTCATCGTCCTGTCGTGACTGCAGTGCATCCAATCGTGTACCCGCCGCCCGTACTATGCTCCCTAGCAAGAGTGGGATGGAACCGCCTGCATCTGCCAATTCCGTCGAGGCCATTTTCGGCAATGGCTTCAACTTTCATGAGCTCTGCATTTCATATTGAGTACAATATAAACACATAGGTCACGGAACAGAGTAGGAGGCGGGCAAAGAAAGTTCAGTGTGATTTGCAGACTTTATGTCTCAGGAAAGAATTATACCAGGAAGGACATATTGGCAAGCAGAGGGAACTTTGAGGGACCAACAGTTCGCACTGGGTCGAGATAAAGAAGGTCGAGAATAGTGTTAGTGATAGTGTGTTAGATCAAGTGTCATGGCGCTTTCAATGGGAAGGATATGAAAAGGCTGTCGTAGATGTTGATCATGTAAAGGCAAAAGATGTTGGCAACTGAAATACACACCAGAAAATTGGTTTTACAGTTTAGATCTGGCGATGATGCTACCATGTTCGCAGGAATATTTTATTTTGTAAACCATGGTTTCAAAGACAACATGATAAGTCCATCCCGAGGCTAATGAGCACCAATGTTCAACAAATGTGTCAGCTCCAGGTTAGATATGACAGATTTAAGGACGCACATATTATAATCGGATTACCAGATGGTCATGAAAACATATAAAAGCAAACGAATCATATAAAAGCAAACGAATGCACATACACTATCAGCGCATCCGTAATCTCAACCATCACTTCTGCCCCAAGCTCAGAATCGGGTATGGTTCTGAACATTTTGTAAACATCCCTGGGCCCAAACTTCTGAACATAATGAGAATATTCCTCCTGTATTGATGAGTAGTGCTGAATTGACCGCTCAGCCGAGGATCGAGGGTGTCAGGATCGGGAACCTGAAGTCTTTTACCATCGATTTGGCTACAAGATAACCTAAACCTACGCTGTGTGAAGAGAGCCCAGGAAATTTTGAAATAACTTCTCATATGTTTGCCCAAGGACGCAACCGGGATTTGTCCCGGTTGCTGTTGCTCAATTCGGCCATCAGTAAATGAGCGGCTAGAGTAGTAGACTTCGCCTTTGGATGTGATGATTCATTCAAGATTATCAAGCCAATGACTTGTAGTTTTGGCGGGGAATTGTCATTGCATAAGGTAGGTTGGATACCGAGTACCAAGGCCTGTGGGGTAGAGATAGCCATGGTGGTATTTTGGCCTTTGATGAAGAGCAATGGGCTGGCGTTTTCAAGACCGGGAGCAGCCCAAGTGAGGGCGACATGACCATTCAGGATTATGCAGGCAGGGATTATGCAGGCAGGGATTATGAACACATCGATCAGAGACCCTGATCAGATAGACTGGTGCACTGTGCAGGACGGAAACCAATCTCGCCGACGAAGGGAGAATTCAAACATGATACTATTTGGTACTGGTGGACGAAATAAGGTCAGCCATGAGCTACGTATATCCCGAAATTGAAGAGCACGTTGAACATTACAGCAAAGGACATCAAGAATACAAAACTTCTATTGGTGATGGCGTGTTATGCGCGTCTGGCCATTTCGAGGGTATGCGAGTTCTGCAAAGCGGCAGTCTAATTTCGACCTCTTCCACGGCCTCTGCCTCTTCCACGTCCACGATCTCCACCACGTCCACGCCCCCGTGCGCGAGCTGCTTCTTCCTTCTTGCGGCCCTTCGGTTTGGGTGCATCATCAACTAGTAGCGTATCTAGCGGGAGAGCATCAGGAAGGATGAGATACCGGATAGTATTTCCACGAATGGATAGAGTATCTAGATTTTGGGGATCACGGTTGCGTGTCGTCATTTTCACAGTTTTGAGATGGGTGTTCATCTGCATGTCCACGCCTGGCACACATCAGTAACTTGGGTTAGTAGTTTTTCCCAAAAAACATACCAGTGATGGTGCCATGAGCTACAAAACCGTTCTTAAGCTCAATTGTTACCGTCTCATTGTTCAATTTCATCAGAAATCTTGCAAGAAAAAGATGTTAGACGAATGTAACTGTACGAGATATGAAAAGCAGTCCAGAGATACTCGAAACTCTGCAAGAGTCCAACTAACCTCTGGGCACCGCTGAGAATAGAAACCACACCAGAATAACATACCTGACCAACTTCATCTTGAGTCTGAGCGAGTCGTTGTCACTGTCTGCAGCATTGTGCCCGAATTGACGGATTGGATCGGAGTTTTAATTATGGAATTCCGCTGTGCTGCGGTCACGTGCTGTACGCGATGCCGCGTTTAGTGCTCCACCGTCAGCCAGTTCTCAGCAGCACGTCGCCGAACATAAGAACCAAACATCGACAATACACCTCCTAGCTGCCCTCAATGGCTTCGCATAGGATTAAAATTGCTGCTCGTCTTCGCCCTCCCCTTCCGGGGAAATCACAGACCACGACATCTTTGTTCACCACTCTTCTGATGAGTCTATCGACTCTGTTGACGGAAGCTATATATCTGTAGCCAACCCTCGGGATATCTCACAAATTTTTAAGTTTGCGTACGTGCTTGTACCTGGCTTTGAACCACATGGTTTCTCAAGAGAGACAAACAGATTTTCTAGCTGTTATGGCTATGATTCTACACAGGAGGAAATTTTCCTCAATGACGTAGAGCCATTGCTTGATCTCGTGTACAGTGGTGTTGTTAGTATTATAATCTTGCTCCTTGAAAATATACGACTGAAAAATCTCTCTCAGACTGTAACTATATTTGCATATGGTGTCACTTCTTCCGGAAAAACGCATACGATGCAAGGCACAAAAGCAGAACCTGGCATCATCCCTCGTACAGTACAGGTGCGTCTCGTCTTCCTATGATTCCCTTGTATCTCACGTGTTGTAGGCTCTTTTCGACCGGCAGAGTCAATACTCACAGTATCAGCTCTCATTCTCAATGTCCTATATGGAATTATACAAGGACGAGCCATACGACCTCCT
>Ga0153939_1001165_pt1 | contig 10420 bp, 6 predicted proteins | sample TSNJ023MetaG_FD_104734 | JGI IMG/M metagenome (GOLD analysis project Ga0153939, IMG submission 104734) | Attine ant fungus gardens microbial communities from New Jersey, USA - TSNJ023 MetaG | ecosystem: Host-associated > Fungi > Mycelium > Unclassified | place: USA: New Jersey, Brendan T. Byrne... | reverse complement strand
ATTGTGAAAAAATCTATTACCGCGCAGGAAGCGGCAAAGCTTATTCCAGATGGCGCAACAGTGGGGCTGGCAGGCATTGGGCTGGCAGGGTGGCCGGAAGAAGTCGCCTGCGCCATCCGGGACGCTTTTAGAGAGACCGGCCATCCTAGAAACCTGAATCTAAAACAGGGCAGCGCCATGGGGGACTGGAAGGAGCGGGGAGTGACTCGTCTGGGTGAAGGCGGCGAGGGTCTGGTGGCCAAATGGTCCGGCGCTCATATCGGCTCAGCTTTTTCATTAAATGATCTGGTACGGCAAAACAAGATCCAGTGCCATTGTCTGCCTCAAGGTGTCATCGTGAACCTGTGGCGTGAGATTGCCGCCGGTCGACCCGGCCTAATCTCCAAGGTAGGACTGGGTACCTTCGTTGATCCCCGTGTGGAAGGCGGAAAGATGAACAGCGTTACCACTGACGAGCTGGTCGAGCTGGTCGAGTTTGGCGGGGAGGAATACCTGTTCTACAAGGCGTTTCCTTTGGACGTAGCCCTTTTACGAGGCAGTACAGCCGATGAAAACGGGAACATTTCCTTTGAACGGGAAAGCGTGATCAACGAAGGGCTGGACGTGGCCATGGCCGCCAAAAACAGCGGCGGTATTGTAATTGTGCAGGTGGAGCACATCACCAAGAAAGGGACGCTCAGCCCCAAAGACGTGAAAATTCCCGGTATTCTGGTAGACTATGTGGTGCAGGCCACTGATCCCATGGCTTGCTGGCAGACAGAAGGCGTGTACTTTGAGCCTGCCTTCTCCGGCCAAATCAAAAAGCTGGTGGGCGCGATTCCCAAGCTCCCGCTCTCCGACCGCAAGATCATTTGCCGCCGGTGCGCAATGGAGGTTAGAAGGGGCGATATAGTAAACCTGGGTGTAGGGATCCCTACCGATGTGGCTTCGGTGGTGTCCGAGGAAGGCTACGCCGATGAGATTACCCTCACTACCGAGGCAGGGGCTGTGGGAGGCGTCCCGGCCGCGCTGCCCAACTTTGGCAGCAGCTACAACCCGGAGTGCACCATGTCCCATGGTGATATGTTCAATTTAGTCGACGGCGGAGGTCTGGATGTAACGGTTTTGGGGCTTGCCCAGGCCGACGAAAACGGCAACCTGAACGTCTCCAAGTTTGGGCCACGGCTGACCGGCCCAGGCGGATTCATCAACATCACCCAGAGCGCGAAAAAAGTCATCTTCTGCGGCAGCTTCATGACTAAAAGCAAGATGGCGGTAACTGACGGAAAAATCACCGTCACCCAGGAAGGAGCCGCGCGGAAGTTTGTGGGGCAGGTGGAACAGATCACCTTTTCCGGCCGTTATGCCCGGCCAGACCAGACCATCCTTTACGTGACCGAGCGGTGTGTGTTCCAGCTTCTGGACGGGCGGATAACATTGATCGAGATCGCCCCGGGGATCGACCTGAAAAGGGATATCCTTGCCCAGATGGACTTTGTACCGGCCATAGCTACGGATTTGAAAACCATGGATGCCGCCATCTTCCGAGAGGAGTGGGGCGGCCTGGCGCGGACGCTGGAACGGTAGAAGAGATTGTAATGTATTTAAATATGAGGAGGAAGTAAAATGAGTAATGTATTTTTTAACGAAGAGCACGAAGGTATACGAGAGCTGGCGAGGGATTTCGCGGAAAAGAAATTGGCGCCCATCGCGAGAGAGGTGGACAAAAGCGAGCATTTCCCAGAGGATGTTGCCAAGCAGATGGGCGACTTGGGCTTTTACGGCCTTAAAATTCCTGAAGAATACGGCGGACTGGGGCTGGATATGCGCAGCTATGTCTGCGTGATGGAGGAAATTGCGAAGAAGTGCGCCACTGCCACGCTGTTCATCTCTTCGGCGAACTCCCTTTCCACCGCGCCCATCGTTATCTCCGGAACCGAAGAGCAGAAAGAAAAGTTTCTGCCAGGTGTGGTATCCGGCGACCGCTATATCGCCTTTGGCTTAACCGAACCGAACGCCGGGTCCGACGCGGCTTCCCTGACCACCAAGGCCGTGAAAGACGGCGATAGTTATGTCCTCAACGGGCGCAAGTGCTTCATCACCTTTGCGCCGCTGTCCAGCCACACCATAGTGTACGCCAAGACCAGCCCGGAAAAGGGCGCGAAGGGTATCTCCGCCTTCATCGTGGACATGAGCCTGCCCGGCGTTTCCTGCGGACTTCATGAGGAAAAGATGGGCCAGCGCGGCGTGCCGGTGAGCGATGTGCTGCTGGAGGACGTGCGCATCCCTGCGGACTGTCTGCTGGGTGAGGTCGACTTGGGCTTCATTAACGCCATGAAGACCTTGTCTGTGGGACGGGTAGGCGTTGCGTCCATGGCCATTGGTATGGCTGACGAAGCCATTCGCCTGGCGGTGGAACACACAAAAAGCCGCGTCCAGTTTGGAAAACCCCTGTGCAAAAACCAAGCCATCGCGTTTATGCTGGCAGAAATGGAGACAAAGCTGAACGCGTCAAAGCTGTTGGTTTATAACGCGGCGTGGCTGATGGATAACGGGCAGCCAGCGGACAAAGCGGCATCAATGGCCAAGTATTACGCGGCGGAAGCAGCTATCGACATCATCAACAAATCTCTCCAACTGCACGGCGGCTATGGATATTCGCAGGAGTACGCCATTGAGCGCATCTACCGGGATATCCGCGTTTGTTCGATATATGAGGGCAGCACCCAGGTACAGCAGATGGTGATTTCTGGCCAACTACTGCGTTAATGTTTTCCTGGTAATCGGGCTAAGCGACCCATCGGTGATCGCGAAAGCGGCCGCGATTGCAATCGTTGAGCCGGCCATCGCCTGTGTCACCGCCGCCGCGACGGAGGGATTTACTCTAAATCCGGTCCTATTTTAACGCGCCGTCTACCATGCCCTTTAACACATATTTCTGCACAAATATGAACAAAATCAGCATCGGAGTCATAGCCATTAGTGTGGAGGTGAGAATCAAATCCCATTTTTTTACAAAGGATCCGACGAAATTACTCACAGCCAGCGGCAGGGTTTGAATTTCATTACCCAAGCCAAGTACGATCAGCGGCAGCAAAAAGTCATTCCATATCCACAGACCGTTTAGCACGATCACTGTAACGATAATCGGTTTAAGAATAGGTAAAACTATGCGGAAAAATACCAGTCCCTTAGCGCAGCCATCAATTGTCGCGGCCTCTTCCAACTCCAGCGGCACCGATTTAATGAAACCGTGAAACAGAAATACCGACAACGGCACGCCAAAACCCATATAGGCAAAGATAATACCCAGGTAGGATTTCAACATGGGTATTCCTGTGCTGGTCTGAACGATATTAAACCAGGATACCAGAGGGAGCATGATTACCTGAAAGGGTACGATCATAATCCCCACAAACAACAGAAACAGAACCGTGGACACACGGCTTTTCCGGCGGCACAACACCCATGCCGCCATAGAGGAGATAAGCACTAGCAGCCCCACCGATAGCACGGTAATGATAACCGAGGAGAACAAGGAAGAGGGGAACCGAATATTGGGATGATTCCATATCCTTACAACGTTGTCAATCAAAACCCCAAAGCTGTCCGGCAGGCTGACGGGGTCCGCCGCGATCATTATATTGGACTTGGACGCGTTAATAAGCACCAAATAGATTGGCAGCAGAAAGATCAGCATGACAATGAAGGTAATCGCCTCCAGGATCCAGATAGTCAATCGCTTTTTTTTCATTAAGCCTCCACCTCCCGCTTTTTGCTGAAATACACCTGCGTTACGGAGACCACCAGCAGCAGGAAGAAAAAGATGATTGCCTTTGCCTGGCCTTCGCCCATCTTGTTGTAGGAGAAGGCGGTGTAGTAGATGTTCAGCGCCATCAGCTCGGTAAAGCGTATGGATTCTCCCATGAATGACGCAGCGGGGCCACCGTTGGTCAGCGAGATGTTCACGTCGAATTGCTTAAAGGAACTTGTAAGCGACAGGAACATGCAGATGGTGAAGCTTTGGGCAATCATGGGGAAAAAGATATACCGGAACCGTTTGCTGTAGGTGGCGCCGTCCATCTCGGCCGCTTCCAGAAGGGACTCAGGCACGCTCTGAATTGCCGCCACGTAGATCATCATAATGTAACCGGCGTACTGCCAGGTACTGGTAATGACGGTGGCTGCCAGCGCGGTTCCGGGCTTAGCCAGCATTTGAGGCATGAAGTCATAGAACGAGATCACATTATTGTAAATGAACTGCCAGATATAGCCCAGCACCAGCCCACCAATCAGGTTGGGCGCGAAAAACGCGGCACGGTAGACATTGGTTAGCTTAAGCCTGTTGGTGACCAGCAACGCCAAGCCGATAGCTACTAGATTGACAGCCAGCACATTCAGAAACGCATATGCCAGGGTGATCAAAAAAGCGTGAATAAATGACGGATCCCGCTGGAAAATAGCAAGGTAGTTTTGTAACCCCACAAAATTGACCGTTTTAGAGACGCCGTTCCAGTCGGTCAGAGAATAGTAGATCCCCATCAAAAACGGGATGATGATCACAACCACAAGGCTGGCAAGAGCAGGCAGTAAAAAGGCTATAAAAAGCAGAGTGTCTTTTCTTGTTTTCATAAACGATATCCGCCCTCGCGCATCAGCGAAGGCGGATTTCCCCCTTTCAGCAAGCTTTCACATCGTTTTGGATGTCCAAAGTGTCATTTAAGGCTGTTGATGGCCTTTGTCACACCGGCGATGAAGCCCTCCTTGTCAATACTGCCGGCGGCAAACTGCTCAAAAATGGGGGCAAGTGTGTTAAGGGCGAAACCATCGGGCAGATGGTATTGATTCCAGCTGTAGGCTTCTCCTTCGTTGTTCCAGCGCATCACGTCGGCGGATAGGCGTCCGGCCGGCGTCAGCTTCACATTGGTGAAGGCTGGTACCATGCTGGCTATGTTTACCATGTAGTCGTGGCCCTCTTCCGTCATGGCCATAGAGTTGAGAAACTTCTTAGCTTCCTCCGCACCGGGAGACTGACTGTTCACCACATACCATGTAGGAGCGGAAATGAAGATGCCGTTGGTGGCAGTGGGCAGGAACGCCTGTGGCACGTATCCCATCTCAAAATCAATGCCGCTTTCCTTCAAGGTGGGATCAATCCAGTTTCCCTGGTGGACGAAGGCTGCTTTTGCCAGCGCGAATTCACTGACCTGAGCGTCGTAGGTGGCTACTGTCATCGTTTTGGAATTGGCATATTGGAACAGCAGCTCCACATAGTCGGCATAATGCCTCAACCGCTGTTCGTCCACCTGTCCGGACAGAAGGGCGTTAATCATCGAATCGTCGTCACGTGCGAGGCCGCCGGAGAGATATACATTAAAATTCTGCTCTCCGGTCACCCAGTTTAGTTCTGGGCTGGCAGCCATAGAAACAACACAATTCAGGCCCAGTTCGTCTTTGATAGCGTCGATAGTTTCGAAGGCGGATTTGATGTCACTAAAGGTTTTAATACCGTTGGGATCAACACCGGCCTCCTTGAGGATGCGAGCGTTATAGGCCAGCCCATAACCCTCAATGGCCACCGGGAAGCCCACGACCTCACCATTTTCGCCCAGATATGCCTGCTCGGTGTACTGCGTCCATTCCTGGTCGGATAAATCGCAAATATACTCCTTAAACTGCTCATAGTGCGTGGGACCGGCGATGACGAAAATTTCAGGCAGGTCACCGCTTTGGCTCATGGTCTTGAGCATGCCGAAAGAGTCGATGGCACCTCCGCCGCCATAACTGGTGACGTTCACCTTGACGCCGGTCAGTTGCTCATAGGTTTGCGCATATTGCTTCAGCGCATCGTCGATTTCCACCTTGTTGTTGAATAGGCTGATTTCTGAAACAGCCCCTTCGGCTTTTTCTTCGGCGGCAGACGCCTGGCTGGAAGGGGTAGCGCTTTCAGCCGGCGCGGAAGCGGCTTTCCCGCCGCTTCCGCAGGCGGATAACATACAGCCCATTAAGACTGCGGCCAATATCCGTACAAAATGCTTTTTCATAACTTACCTCCTCATATTGTTTTTTACAGTTGCACCACGATACGCTCTATACCCGCGTCTGGGCGCAGAAGCAATCCATCCGCATGGAGTTCGCCTGTTGCGCCAAGGATATGGCTTGCTTTTTGAACGCCGATCAATTGGACGCTGTATTCCGTTGCCGGGCCGTGAAGTACAAAGCTGATTTGATCGTCCTGCCGGACGGTGGTGACTGCGTGGGTCAGCCGACCGGTCATATCGTATAATTTGAACTCCGATTTGTCGCCCTCATCGAAGGCATACAGCTTGAACCGGATACCATGAGCATAATCATATTCTACAGTATGGTCATAACTTCCCACCGGCAAAATGGAAGCGGGGCGTACGAGCAGCGGCAGGGAAAAATAATCATATTGCCGCCGATACCATCGGCCGCCCTCATATACCTGTCCGCTCTGGTAGTCGGTCCAGCTGCCCGCGGGCACGTAAAATTCCGCCGTGCCGTCTTCGCGGAATACCGGAGCTACCAGCAGGCTGTCGCCCAGCATGTACTGGCGATCCAGGGTAAGGCAGGAGATGTCATCTGGGAAGGTCAGCATCATCGGCTGCATTAGCGGGATACCTTCCTGGTGTACTCGCACCGCGCCTGCGTAAAGGTAGGGCATCAGCGTATTTTTCAGCTTGGAGAAATGGCGCAACACATCGCTGCTTTCCTCGTCGAAGCACCAGGGAACCCGATAGCTTTGGAAGCCGTGAAGCCGGCTGTGGGTAGACAGCAGCCCAAAGGCCACCCAACGCTTATATAAATCGGGCGTGGGGGTATAGTTAAAACCGCCTATATCGTGGGCCCAGAAACCGAAGCCCGACTGGCAAAAGGATAGGCCGCCCCGCAACGTTTCGGCCATTGAGACATAGGAAGCCGCATTATCACCTCCCCAATGTACCGGGAACTGCTGGGTGCCCACCGTAGCCGAACGGGCGAACAGGCAAGCTTCCTGTTCTCCCTTTTTACGTTGAAGCAGCCCAAACACCGCTTGATGGTACAGTATCAAGTAGTAGTTGTGCATTCTGTGGGGATCGGAGCCGTCATGATACACCACCTTGGTGGGAAGGCGCTCGGCAAAGTCGGTTTTGAAACAGTCCACTCCCATGTCAACCAGCGCCTCCAACTGCTCCAGGTACCATGATGTGGCATTAGGATTGGTGAAATCCACAATAGCCATGGCGCTCATCCATGCGTCTGTTTGCCAAACCCTGCCGTCCGGATGCTTGATAAAATAATCTTTATCCCGTCCTTCTTTGAACAAAATCGATTCCTGGCTGATGTAGGGGTTGATCCATACACAGATTCGCACGCCTTGATCGTGCAGAGTTTGCAGTAGTTTTTTCGCATCGCCGAAACGGTCGGACCAAACGAAGTCGCAACTGTTAAAGTCGTCCATCCAGCGGCAGTCAAAGTGAAAGACGCTGAGAGGAATATCCCGCTGCTTCATTTCTTTCACAAACTCCAGCGCTGTTTCGGCGTCCGCCCGAAGGGCGAAGCTGGAAGACAGCCAAAGTCCGAAGCTCCAAGCTGGCGGCAAAGCGGATCGTCCGGTAAGGCCGGTGTAGCGTGAGAGCACCTCCCGGTTGTCCGCCCCGCCTATGACGATATATTCCAGTTCCTCCCCAGGTACGCTGAACTCAACGTTGCGCACGTCTATGGAGCCTACCTCAAATTCTACCTGATCGGGAGAGTTCACCAACACGCAGTAGCCTTTGCTGGAAAGGTAGAGCGGTATGGATTTATACGAGTAATCACAATTTGTGTTGCCATCACGGTTCCAGATGTCCAGCGACTGACCGTTTTTCACAAAAGGAGTAAATTGCTCTCCAAATCCGTATATGTATTCACCCACATCCAGCCCAAGCATTTCGCGTATGTAGGTTTCAGTCATGTAATAGGGCCTGGGCAGCCGTCCGTCCGCGTCGCTGAATCGGTCGGCCTCATAGTCGATATCGGTTACGTAGGCGGTGCCTTTGTTTCCGCCAACGGTTAAGGGTTTATCCCCGTAGAAGAACGCATATGAAAAGAGTCCTTCTTTTTGCAGTACCGCCCTCAGCCGTCCGCTGGTAAGGGTAAGGGTCTTTTCATTCTGCTCTGCCCTCAGCGCGCCATGCTGGGTATTCAACTCAAATTTGGGCAGTATCTCGCCTTGGTCGAAATGGTATATTCGTACAGAAATCATGTTTTCGGCCGGCGAGGAGAACACATAATGCAGATTCGTACCTGTTGTAGTATCATTGATGCTGTTGATTTCTCTGGTTGGAACAAGCACCTCCACACTGTCCGGACGTATCTCAGCCCGGAACCAGGAATGGCCACGATGGAGCCTTAGCCCCGAACAATCCCGGTTAAAGCCTTCGGTAAATCTCATATTGTTTTCACTCCAATCAAATAATCTCATTCACAAAACGCTTTTTCATCATTTCCGCCGTTTTAATCAGCTTGCCTGGATTAGTTCCGGAACAGTATTGGTTATACTGATCAATTATTAATCCGCCAAGATCGTCTTCCGGAGCCAAGCCGGATGCCTCTTGAAGCGCAGCGGAGGCATTTTCAGTATTCTGCGCCAGCTCCTGCTCCTTTAAAAGCTGATATAAGGCTCCCGCCGCGCCGACAGCGATATATACAGGCGGTATGCCATGCTTTTGGCACAATCCGGCTGCTCCGATCAGCCGGTCAAAGGCTCCCAGCTTACGGCCAGGGTCACCTCCTACCCGGGAGCAGGTATCGCCAAGGGCGCGGTTGGAAAATCTGATAAGCAAATCATTGGCGTGGGGTAATAGCTCCTGCATAGGAAAATCATATTCCTTCGCAATTGCCGACATGCTTTCACACATAGCCTCCTTAACAATTAGACGTATTGATGATTCTTCTATAGCTTCCCAGATATACTCAATACCGGTATACATTCCTATATAGGCACAGACGGCGTGAGCCATATTGTGCAGGTATAGCTTTCGTTTCAGGTAGAAATCAAATGGTGAAAAGGGAACCATCCGCTTGATTTGTGGAATACCATCCTTGAAAGCATCTTGATCCACAGGCAAAAAACCGTATCGCTCCACACAAATCCGAAGCGGGTCACCATCCTGCATTTCTATTGTCTGCACAGGAATCATCCGTCCAATAGACGTTTCCACCAACCCTGCCGTTTCATCAAGCTGATTGCGCTCATCGGTTGTTAGCTCCTGATAAATCAGTTCCCGTAAAATATGGTTCGCATCCATTAAATTTTCACAGATCAATATATTAAGAGGCGGCAGAGACAGCTTCCAACGCGTACGGAGTCCCGTCACAAGGCTTGGAATAATATGGGGGAGGGCTTTCGCTCCGACAGCCGTTGCCAAAATATCCGCCTGCGCAATGGCTGCCGCCGCCGCGCTTATGTCTTGTCCGCGTATTGCGTTTATGCCCATAACTTCAATATCCTCACAGTGATCTCCATCCAATATTCGCACCGGATAGCCCCGTGCGCGGTTCAAGCTGCTCACCAGTTCGTTATTGACGTCTATAAATGTTACAGTATAGCCTGATTGGGACAATAAGACGCCGATAAAACCACGACCGACATTTCCCGCGCCATATACAACCGCTTTTATTGTTATCATCTTCTTTCATATGCAATGTCAACAGGTTAAGTGAATCTTCCGGTTCGTCATTGCGGGCTCCGACCCGCAATCCCCTTAATATTGGCGAAGTTTTGGGGATCCCGGGTCAAACCCGGGATGACGGTAGGCGGAGACATTGCTTTTATTTGAGTGCAAATCAGACTTTTGGCCAACCTGCTTGGATTTTTTGCTGCATTACGTCAAATGGCAGCAGCCCGCTCAAAGCATCATATGCTGTGATGCAGCTGGCGCCGGCGGCAGCTGCCAGCCTAATACATTTTTTTAATGAAAATCCTCTCATTACAGCAGCCAGGAATGCGGCTATACATGTATCGCCTGCGCCTGTGGCGGAAACAATTCGTTCGGGAGAGTAGCTCCGTTCAAAACCATGCAGCTCAATCCATTTGGAAGGCGTTAGGTTAAGGAGCTCGCAAAGCGGATATATCAACGCTTGCCCGGCGGTCTGATAATACAAGCCTGAAGCTCCGCATTTGATTAAGGCTACACTTGCTCCAAGCCTTATAAGCTCGTCTGCTAAAGGCGCGATATCCTCTTGGATAGACAGGATTTCTGTAATATCCCGCCCTTCCGCTTGGTTACACCATTGGCTGTAACGTTTCGGGTCCAGCATAAATCCTATTTCTTCCGCGCTGGGCGCAAAAAAATCCACCAGCGGAAGTACCTTTGATAATATTGTTTTCCAGTCTGCATTTCCGGCGGGAGAATTTGGATCAACCGCCGCCATGTCCAGGGAGGTTGTTATGCCT
>Ga0153939_1001164_pt1 | contig 10422 bp, 12 predicted proteins | sample TSNJ023MetaG_FD_104734 | JGI IMG/M metagenome (GOLD analysis project Ga0153939, IMG submission 104734) | Attine ant fungus gardens microbial communities from New Jersey, USA - TSNJ023 MetaG | ecosystem: Host-associated > Fungi > Mycelium > Unclassified | place: USA: New Jersey, Brendan T. Byrne... | reverse complement strand
CGAATACGGGCAACGGCTTTTTGGGTCTTAATATGTTTGCCTATTGTTTGAACAATCCGGTGCAATTGAAGGACTCGGATGGAAACCGGCCTACGGCAATTAGTGACAATCCCAGGGATAAAGCTGCTGCGAACTATGAGTGGAGAAAGACGCATCCGGGTGCGGCTAATATTCAGGCCTATAAAACGAACAAGCAAAAAGAGCACGAGGCAAACCGTAGACCCAATAAAGGAGCGCCTGGCAGTACGTTTAAAGCTCCTAACGGAGATTGGCGGATATATGGTCCCGATAGGTTACCTCAACGAGACTATGACCATGATGATCATGGATTTCCAGATAGTTATCCGCATGATAAAAACGGAGGACATTATCACGACTGGGATCATACGCGACCACCAGGGAAGCAAAAGGGAAACCCATATGTGCCTAATGTGCCTGATGCGTTCGATTGGACGCCATTAATAGGAGCAGGTTTGGTACTTGTCTCTGGAATCGGAATCGCATGGGTAATTTCTAATGATGTGACCATTATAGGAATTTTAGACGATGGCTTCTTGGTTCCATTGGTTGCCCTTTTCGGCGAAGGGCTTACGAAAGTTTTTGGATGAGTGAATTAAATCTGTTTTATTTTAACAATTAAATTTAAGGCGGAAAGGGCATGGCTCATTGCCGTGCACCCTTTCTGTCATTATAATTGGAGGAAGATCGATATGATAAGAGGAGTATATTTTCTAAGGCCAGTTATGGATAATGCTCTATTTCGAATATTGAAGGGTATCAATATAAAGGAATATTGCTGGTATAACATTATCAGTCAAGATGAAGTCTATGAGGTTGATTATAAAGATGACTTTTTTAAAGAAACCTATTATGATGGTGAAAGTTTTTTTCAGTGTATTCAGGACGATCATTATGTCATTTTTGTAAAGCTGCAGGCGTATTTTGAGGGTGGTAAGTTTTTTGATATTCATGCTTATGAGGACTTTCAAAAAAGTGACTGCCAGTTATTGTTTTTAATCGCTGATGGTAACTTTGTAAATATTTACGCCAAAAGCCAGGAGGTTATCGGCAGACTCTATGAACAAGCTGTTGCAAACCACTGTACGGAAATTGAGTATATTACCGATGAAAATGATCATCGTACAAGAATGGATGTGCGATAAAAGTAATCTTAAATCGGCGGCCTCGAACGCGCAGTTCGGGGAATTTAGACAACAGTCTTTTCGGTGAAGGGGTCTAGAATTGTCAGATAACGAGAAAAATTAAATTTTTATTATAAAACTGTAAAGATCAATCGGAAGTATTTGGAAGAACTTTTATACTCTTTTGAATTTACTATTGAGCGTTTAAAATGTAAAGTTTTTTCTAACGTGGGAGAGCCTTCTTTTGAACAGGCAAATGGAGTAAAGGAATATATTAACTCCTTGCTTGAGATCAGAAGAAATATGAAAGCTCCTTATCCTAGTGCTACGGCAACACCGCACAAATACAGGTTCGCACACGAATTTTCTTAATAGGCATCAAAAAGCCCGTGGAGATGCCCCAAAATATCCACACAGGCAACATAAATCAGACCGACAAGCAACGCTTCTCAGCCAGATATAAGTTCGCCAGCGCGAACATCATATGAAGTTTGGCAGTCTGTTTTCGTCGCCCTTGATATCGCGTTTTTCGATAGCCGAAAAGGCCCTTTATTTCTCCGAAAACGTGCTTCACTTTGGCACGAACCGATGATTTCTCTCGCTCACGCCGCTTGATTTGTTTTTTCACTCATCATTGACACCTGAACACATCGCTTGTGAAAAAAATGCACAACAAGATATTGACTCCAAAAGAGCGATAAAAGAAAACGAGGTCTGACAGTCGTTAACTCTCAGTCCATATCTTAGCTGTTTTCTATATGTGATATAACAGTGATGAAAGTAAGTTATATTTGAAAGGGTTTATAAAACATGACAGAAAAAATGCTGGATGTGCTCTACGATTCCGGTAATAATGAGCTGAGTAACGAAAGGGCAAAATGCAAAGATTTGTGTTATGAGTATAACCGGCTGCACCCATCTGATATTGAAAAACAACGGGAAATCATCAGAATACTATTTGGGAGCACAAAAGATTCTTTTACGGTTACGGCGTCGTTTTGGTGTGATTATGGCTACAATATTGGAATAGGTGAAAATTTCTATGTAAATCATAATTGCATGATTTTGGATGCGGCAAAGTACGTTTGGGGATAATGTGTTTGTCGCTCCTAATTGTGGATTTTATACGGCAGGGCATCCGATTGATCCTAAGCAACGGAATCAATGGTTGGAATACGCTTACTCAATCACGGTTGGCAACAGTGTCTGGATTGGCGGCGTACAAGTGCTTCCGGGAGTAACAATTGGTGATCGTGCAGTAATTGGCGCAGGCAGCGTCGGAACAAAGGATATTCCGAGCGGAGTCATTGCCGTAGGAAACCCATGTAAAGTAATACGGAGAATCGCTGAAAGAGAATAAGTTAATATGGTAGTCGGCACCATTCCAGATATATTTGAAATAATGGATTATCTGAATTATTAAGCAAGCAGGTACATCAACTGTGCCTGCTTGTTTGCGGTTATCGTCATTTTCAGACTGGACTTAGCTCGTTTCACGCCGCACTATTTCAACGGGTATTTTGATATGGGTTTCCGTGGAGAACACCGCGGATTCATTAATCATGGAAATCAGGGTTTCTACCGTAGTTTTTGAAATCATATCAATATTTTGTTTTATCGTTGTTAAAGATTTTTCCGGCATCAGAGAAATTTCCGTTCCGTCATAGCCTACCAGTTTAAGCCTTTCAGGGATGTTAATACCCATGTTGCTGGCAACTTTGCACACAGCACAAGCAATATTGTCGGCGGCGAATATGCCGTCAATTTTTTTATCCCGTTTTAATATATTCTCTACAAAAGCAACATATTCGCTAAAGCTAAAAGCATTCAGAGGAAGTTCGAATGTGCTGCACTCCGCGCCGCTTTTTTTTATTTCTTGTTCAAAGAAAATATGTCTTTCGTTTGAAGGCGTTGGAACCTGGCTGTACCCCATGATTTGCACGATGTTTTTACATCCGCAGGCAATCAGTTCCACCGCCGCGAGACGTCCGCCCTGCTCGTGGTCAGAAGAGACGGTGGGGATGTTTTTCCCCAGATACCTGTCCAATGCCACCACAGGCAAGATCACCCTGCTATAATCCTCCAGGTGCAGCGTGTGGCTTGCTATGATAATTCCGTCGACCTTATTGCATTGCAGCATATTTAAGTATTCGCTTTCGCGCGTATTGCTGTCCTCAGAATTGCAGAGCATCAGCTTGTAGCCCGCAGCGTAAAGCTCCCGTTCAATATATTTGATTTCCGCAGCGTAAAAAGGATGACTGACATCCGGCACAATCATTCCGACAAGCTGCGTGCGTCTTTTGAAAAGATTGACCGCTACCTGATTCGGGTAATAATTGAGTTCTCGCATGGCAGCGTTAACTTTTTCCTTCGTTTTTTCGGAAAGGCTTCCACGGTTGTTGAGCACACGGGATACGGTAGTTACGGAGACCCCCGCCTTATGCGCCACATCCTTAATATTGACCCCCATCATACCCCTCCTTATTTTGTATGCCAGATCGTATACGGATATTTTATGATAATAGCGACAAGATGTCAACGGGTTAGCAATCCTTAATCGTTTATAATACAATACTATAAAATAATTTTGACAACCCGTTGACATTTGGTGATTGTGATGATATACTCAAAATTGTCAACGGGTTGGTAATTTGCTTTTACTCAAATTTATTTTAGGGAGAGAATTTTATGGATTGCAGATTTTTGAAGATGCTGTCATTTGTTTTGTCTGTTTTACTTGTATGTATGGAATGAGTTCCCGCTTGCTTCTATACTGCTGCCGAAAACTGAAATGTATACGCTTTTCATGGGCGCTTCGTTCTTTAAAGGTCTATACAGCGTAGATTATTCAGGCATTATCGCTTCCAGCCTGCTGATTATTATTCCGCAGCTTATCTTCTATGGATTTATCCAAAAATATATTGTTGAGGGAATGACCGCGGGCACAGTAAAAGGATAAATAAATCAAAATAATCATAAGGAGCATGGAATTATGAGTAATGTATCCGGAATGTTTAGAAACCTGACAAAGGTAAAACAAGCCCGCACAGGGCGCCTGTCCAGTTGGGATCAGAGCGGCCGCAATCAGGATTACTGGGAAATCCCGGCCGGAAAGACGATTTCTTTGGGAGAAATTGAGGGTCCCGGTTGCGTCAACCATATCTGGATGACTTCTTCATGCCGCAGGATAAAAGCCCCTGCCATATTGGATCCGGTTCTTAACGCCAACGCGGCTCCGGTTATGGAAATCCATCCAGCCCTAGGAGTGATATGGGATGATTATGATCCTTTCTATTACCGCAAGGTTCTGATAAAAATAACCTGGGACGATCAGGATACTCCCAGCGTTCTGGTTCCTTTCGGAGATTTCTTTTGTATCGGAAACTCTTATCCGGGAAATTTTTCTTCCCTGCCCTTCAATGTTTCCCTTAAACCGGAGGAGGCTGGCCGGTATGGGGCTCCCTGTTCCGTATCCTGCTATTTCCCGATGCCTTTTCGGAAAAAAGCCAGGTTCGAGATCGTAAATGAAAACGATGTGCCTTTCATTTTATATTTCTATCTGGATTTTGAACTCTACAAACAGCCGTTGGATGAAGATACAGCGTATTTCCACGCAAACTGGCACAGGGAAAACCCCTGCAAGGGATGGGGGCCTGATATTCAGGTAAACTCCCCAGAGGTGAACAGTGTATCCAACCTGACCGGAGAGAGAAATTACTTACTGTTGGAAACGGAAGGCGCCGGTCACTATGTAGGCTGCAACCTGACTGTCCGCCACTTTCAGGGAAGCTGGTGGGGTGAAGGCGACGACATGATTTTCATCGACGGGGAAAAAGAGCCAAGTATTGTTGGAACGGGCTCGGAGGACTATTTCAATCATGCGTGGGGTATGCAGCGCAACGCGTTTCCTTTTTACGGAACAATCGTCCATGAGGGCGATACGGACGGCTTCCAGGTTTGCTATCGTTTCCACATTACCGACCCGATACGCTTTGAAAAGAGCATCAAGGTAACCTTCGAACACGGCCACGCCAACCATTTGTCGGATGATTGGAGCTCCACGGCTTATTGGTATCAAACGCTTCCAACGGTCAACGCACTATCTATCCTACCTATGGAACAGCGGTTACCAATTGTAGCTTCCCCGCCTGAACGAGAGCTTCCCAAAGTAGAATTAAACGAGGAAATGAAAGCCGCTTATGCCGGCTATGAAAAACGCTGGGAGGAATACAAACCCGCGCGGGAGGAACAACTGCGGATAAAGGAGGATAAAGCCCGCAGGGATTCTCAAAGTAATACCGAACTGGCCAAGCAGCTTCGGGAAAATTACCCGGCAAATTAGATTGAAGAGCCGTTCAAATTTTTTCAATTTGGACGGCTCTTTACATCAGGAGGAAAATATTGTGTCGCAGTTATTACATTTGCAAAACATAAAAAAGGCGCAACAAGAAATAGAACGAAGATTGCCACTGATGCGGGATGCGAAAATGCGTCAGCGTTATCACTTTATGGCTTCTACGGGATGGATCAACGATCCCAACGGTCTGATCTTTTTCCGGGGACAATATCATTTTTTCTACCAATTTAACCCCTACGACGCAAACTGGGGCGCCATGCACTGGGGACACGCGGTCAGCGACGATCTTATCAATTGGGAGCATCTTCCGGTCGCTCTTGCTCCCAGCGAAAGCTATGACGACCATGAACGGGGTGGGTGCTTCTCCGGCAGCGCCATCGAGCATGATGGGAAATTGCACTTACTTTATACAGGTGTTGCAAATCACGGGGAAGGCTTTGTGCAAACGCAATGCCTGGCGGTCAGCAGCGACGGCGTGCTTTTCGAGAAGCATGAAGGCAATCCCGTCGTTACAGCGCCTGAAGGATATGATCACGCCAGTTTCCGGGATCCGAAGGTTTGGAAGCACGATAGCGCCTTTTATTTTATCTGTGGAGCAAAAAAAGATAATTTGGCACAGGCATTGCTGTTCCGTTCGCAGGATTTAATTCATTGGGAGTTTATCAACGTTCTTCATGAAAGCCGCGGCGAGCTGGGTTACATGTGGGAATGCCCGGATATTTTCCCTCTTGGCGATAAATATGTGCTCATGTTCTCCCCCATGGGAATGCATGAGCGAACCACGGTGTATTTTGTAGGTGATCTGGACTATGCAACCGGAAGGTTTCACCCGATCACTACCGGGGAAATAGACTGGGGCTATGATTACTACGCGCCGCAGTCATTCCTGGATGAAAAAGGGCGGAGAATCATTGTGGCATGGGCCAACGCATGGGATTGGATGCCTTGGTTTAAGGATTGGGGGCCAACCTTTAAGGAACATTGGTGCGGTTCATTTGCTTTGCCACGGGAGGTCAGACTGCGCAATGATTATACGCTCCGATTCATTCCTGTGGAGGAGTATAAACAGTTACGGTATGGAGAAACACAGGTAAAAGGGTTAACGATAGACGCCGGAATGCCTTGTCGGTTCAATGCCGGGGACGGGATCGCTTACGAAGCGATTATGGACATCAATCTTACGGAAACTACCGCCGATCAGTTTGAGTTATGGCTCCGCTGCTCCGATACATATAAAACCGTCGTTCATTTCAATCTTGCCAAATCTATGATGTGGGTTGACAGAAATCAAGCGGACGGCTGGAGCAGCGGAATTAGCCGTAGCACCATCAGGCTCATGGAAGAATCAACAATGCGGATTCATTTGTATGTTGATCAAAGTTCGATGGAAATCTTTACGGACGATTATTGCACGTCCCACTCCTGCAATATTTTTGCCGGTAACGATCAGAATTCCAACTATATTTACGTTCCTGCCGGTTCGTTGTCCGTGAACAGTCTGACCGCCTGGGGAATGGGTAATAGTAAAGGAAAGTCTTAATCATGTATGATGTAGTGGCGTTAGGCAAGCTTCTGATTGATTTTACTCCAAGTGGAACCTCGCCCACCGGTATGCGTCTGTTTGAACAAAATCCGGGCGGAGCTCCGGCCAATGTGCTCTGCGCGCTTTCCAACCTCGGGAGGCATACTGGCTTTATCGTCAAGGTAGGTATGGATACACACGGGGATTTTCTGCGAAATGTCCTTGTAGAAAAGGGCGTGGATACGCGGGAGCTGATATCCGACCCGGATATGTTCACCACCTTGGCGTTTGTATCGTTTTCCGATACAGGTGAGCGCAGTTTTTCCTTCGCCAGAAAGCCTGGTGCGGATACTTGTCTGAAAGATAGACGAGTTAAATATGGATATGCTTAAACAGTGAAAATTTTTTCATTTTGGTTCATTATCCCTTACCGATGAACCTTTCCGTTCCACAATACTTGCCGTTGCCCGCTTGGCAAAAGAGTCAGGCGCAATTATCTCCTACGATCCTAATTACCGGGCGCCTCTTTGGTTTGACCAGGAAACTGCTGTTACCGAAATGCGCAGTGTGCTGGAATTGGCGGATATTGTAAAGATCAGTGAAGATGAAACAACCCTCATCACCGGCAGGGAAAACCATACCGACGCTGTATCGCCACTGTTAGATCAGGGAACAGGGTGCGTGGTGGTCACACTAGATAGCGTTGACACGAGAACCATGATATAATAAGAGTATCAGAATAAAGGGGATGCTCGAATGCAGAATGAACAACAGCGCCATGATATAGACGATGAGATATGGGAACTGCTGAGGCCGTTACTGCCCGGACAGGAGGGACAGTGGGGTGGAATAGCAGAAGATAATCGCCGTTTTCTCAATGGTGTGTTTTGGAATCTGCGTACAGGCGCACCGTGGCGTGACTTGCCGCCGGTATGTGGGAAGTGGAACAGCGTACATCAACGTTTCCGGCGTTGGCGCGACAGTGGAAGATGGGAACGTGTGCTTGAAGCCCTTATTTACGAACCTGATTTTGAATGGTTGATGATAGACGCAAGCCATGTTAAAGTTCATCCTCATGGTGCAGGAGCTGTTGGTGGCAATCAGGACATGGGTAAAACAAAGGGGGCTCAATACCAAAATACATCTGGCCGTGGATGCGAATGGTATGCCGGTCAGAGTATTTGTTACATCAGGTACCACAGCGGATTGTACACAAGCTGTTGCCCTGATTGATGGCTTTACCGCTCAATGTCTACTTGCTGATCGAGGTTATGACACTAACATCGAAGCAGTTATGGCATCTGGTATGCAGATTGTCATTCCGCCGAAACGTAATCGTAAGTTTCAGCGGGAGTATGACGAACATCTTTACAAGCTGCGGCATCTTATAGAAAATGCTTTCCTGCATCTCAAACGCTGGCGTGGAATTGCGACTCGTTATGCCAAAAACACTGCCTCGTTTGTCGCAGCTATTCAGATTCGCTGTATTCTTCTTTGGGCTAATGTTCTTGCATAGCTCGTGTCAACACCATCTAATGGTGTTGTTACTTTTTTCAACCCTGCCGTTAACCGTTCTTGCGGAAGAAATAAACACTGACGGAGATTCAAATGTCGACTGGTCCAATGGCATATTGACATCCGGCTGGTTGGACGGCACGCCCGTCATTTTCGAGGGTATGATGACGCGTGCCACGGAAACGCTTTCCCAAACAATGTACTATGAGTACGTATGGATTTCCCGGCTTGACCCCAATGACCCACTGCTCATCGGTCATTGGTGCGTAGACAGGATAAACGGCGAAATTGCCTGCTGCGTGGAGCCGCTGAATGGGAATAGTATCGACGGGAGCCAGCTCAACAGCTCATTGACATGGAGTGGTCTAGCTGCGTGGCAGCAGGAACGGTTCAGCCAGCTATCCGTTATGTCTGTTACAATAAGACGAGGCACAAGCTTTGTGATGGGCAAACTGGATATACCGTCCATATAGTGGACGAACTCATCGACCAGGTTATCCATAACCTCTTTGCCGGAGTGAAGGATACGCCGAAGAGCAGTATCCTAAAAGCCCAATACCAGAACAGGGTAAAAATGCTAGAAGCAAACCAGAAAACTGCAGTTTCGGTATTGAAAAAACACCAGAAAGAGCTTGATGCGTACAAAGCTGAAATGCTCAAGGTCATCCGAGGTGAGAGTGTTCTTGATAGGGAGACGTTGAATGAAATGCTTATTGAAAGCAAAAAGGCTGTGGAAAAATCCACAGCCGAGGTCGAAAAGCGTACTGCTGAACCGGAGGATGAGCAGAGCGTCCACCGAGAGGGACAAAAATCCCACGAAATCTTTTATCGTGGGCTGATATGTCGTATGATCAGAGCAATCTTGAGAAACGGAAAATGATTGCCGCCAAGCTCATCAGACAGATCCGGATAAAGCGCAATTATGAGGTGGAAATAGATTTCAATATCAGCTATCAGGATTACTGCGGAAGAGAGGTAGGGTTTGATGAAAACATCCGTGTTGAAACAGCATAAACGGCTCAAGATCGATGTCTCAAGCCGTTTGTTTGGTGGACCTGACGCGGATCGAACGCGCGACTTCCTGAATGCCATTCAGGTACTCTCCCAGAATATACGTTATGCAACCCCCAAGTAATCCCTGAACAGGGGTTGCTTGGTTGCATAAGAAAGGGCATAAAGCCACATGGTGTAATGGTTTTATAGCTTTCAGGTTGAAATAACAACGACACTTTTTCAGGGGTAAAACATAACAACAATCTTTCAAATCTAAAAGAAAAATCTTTGTGGGTATCGCTCATGCGTCATCCACTAGAATAGCACTCCCAAATTGCTTTTGGGGGTATTGCTAATCCGTAGGCAAGTAAGATATACCTGTAAAACTGAACTCTTTATTAACCATAGACTCATAATTATAAGAGCAAAAAAGATCGGTGGTGAATTGTATGGCGGTATTCAGAGCAGAGAAAACCCGGGATTTTACAGTACTATCCAATTATCATCGTGAAGTCAGGCAATCCCCTTCCCGGCTTCGAGGGTGACTCAAAAGACCAGCGGAGTTGGACACACTGGATGACCGAATGGCTAAGAAGCTGTATTCACAAGCGAAAATATGATATAATTGCTGCATGAAAAAAGATAAGAAGTGTGAGCAGGCGTACCTGAGCGACCTGACCGACACGCAATGGGCAGAGATCGAACGGCTGTATTCGGGAATGCGAGAATACATCTGATCAAAACGCGAGTTGACGAATGTAGTATTGTACCTCGTCAAGACAGGTTGTCAATGGCGTCATTTGCCACACGACTTTCCGCTGTATTCGACGGTGCATAGTTTCTATCGGCGCGCCCGGATCAGCGGTTTTTGGGATAAGATTTTGCAGCATTTG
>Ga0153939_1001163_pt1 | contig 10422 bp, 9 predicted proteins | sample TSNJ023MetaG_FD_104734 | JGI IMG/M metagenome (GOLD analysis project Ga0153939, IMG submission 104734) | Attine ant fungus gardens microbial communities from New Jersey, USA - TSNJ023 MetaG | ecosystem: Host-associated > Fungi > Mycelium > Unclassified | place: USA: New Jersey, Brendan T. Byrne... | reverse complement strand
GACAACAGGCATATAATAACCCATTAATAGCCAGATGCCATCCTTCTGCATCCCAATACGCTGTATGCACATCTCCGTATTGTCCGGTAACGAGTACCCTTTCAAATTCCTCCGGCAGCTGCTCCTCGACTGGAATCCACCTGCACTTCTCCTGCTCTGCACCCGATCTGGCCAGCAGGTTGCCGCACTGTGTCTGCTCAAAATTATTCAGCCCATTGTATGTATCCAGGATATCTCCCACATATTTCTTCGTCTCGCAGCCGGCACAGAGCTCGTCCATCTCCTCCTGATCGGATATCTCCCACGGGAACCGGCAGATCTTGTCACAGACATGCTCCATCATCTCTTCGGTAATCTTATCCATTACTGTTGTTTCCTTCATTCTAATCCTCCTCAATCTCGCTATCATATTCACTCGACGTAATGTCATCTGCCACAATACGCTCACCAATCTCATCAAAAGCACATGGCCGCATATCGACTGCATCTTCAATGTTCCGTGCGATGTTCAGATAATTCACCCGGCCGTTGCATTTGTACTTCTGGAGATTCATCAGCTGCTCGCCGAGACCCGACTTCATTTGCTGCTCCCATCGCTCCGGATGTGTCTGCCGTAATACCGACATGTGGTTGTCCTTAAATGCTATGTCGGTACAGCAGCCAACGCAACCATTCCGCTTGATGCGGCTCGTCTCCCCTTTGCAGTTTGTATATTCTATGTCATACAGGGATGTGTAGGGTACTCCAAACCGGTATATGTATTCCCAGATATCTTCATCCCGCCAGATTCCAAGAGGAGAAACATGATAGAACTCCGGTGCGTGCGGCCGATGGCTCTTAAAGCTATATCCCCTGGTCGAAAATGATAATAATCTGGCATGGCTCTCCGCCGCCATCAATCCTTTCATGATCACATCGATCCCCAGTTCTGCCTGTTTCTTTTCGGAAGGTTCCTTTTTCAGGATTGAACAACAGTGGTTCGATGTTTTCACCTGGCGGATCAGTTCATAATATTCCAGAGTCTCCTCTTTTTCCGACTCCGAATTTGAAAATCGTAGAAAGCAATCAATGTTAATTCTTTTTGCAGTTAATTTCGATGCAGCTTTCCCCAAAATCGGGTAGCCGTACTGATCCACACACCAGTTGAAGGATTTCATGGTTCCTTCTTTCCAGACAAGCCCTCTGGCCCGGAAGTCTTCCCACATTTCAGGCGTTGCTTTACGCTCCAGGGATAGAGTTGATTTTAACTTTCCGTCTTTTTTCAGCACTTCGCCGATCCGTCCCTCCGCAATCAGCCATTCCAGAACTTCCTGTTGTGCCTTATACTTTAGCCCGTCCTCCGTTAGCTTGTCCGGCAGCACCTCATGAAACTGCACATTCCCATTGCCCCACTCTTCACCCAGCTGTCTGGCAAATTTCAAACTCTCCGGAAACTCCACCGTGGTGTTGCCGAAAATCACGTGGTACCTGGCATCCGGAAAATATGTCCGGATCAGGTGCCAGAGAACCGTGGAATCCTTGCCACCACTAAATGCAACACCGACGGCACTTTGGGATAATTCAAGACCTTGTCTGATAGCTTCTACCGCCTTCTCAATCTTGTAATCCAGCGGTTTTTTCTGCTCCTCAATAATCTCTTTAAAACTGTACACTACACTCATTTTTTTTGAAAGGAAACCAGATATCTTCTCCCGGCCGGGGTTTCCGCCTCCTTTCTCGTTATTCAGTTAAACTTAATTTGCTGCTTTTGTTGCCAGTTCGTGGAGCTGGTCCACGCTTGTGCATAAATCATGAACTTGGTCGAGCATATCGCCTATTTCATTACGATACTTTCTTATATCCAATTCCGAACGGTCAAAAAGATATAGTTCCAGGCTCCCATCTGCTAAATCCACGATATACACCGCATCTTCTCGCTCTGCATTGTTATACTCATTCTTGGCTGATTCGACTTGATGGTATCTATCTTCCGGTATTTTGTGCAGTCTCAATATCTCTCCTGATTCCTTGTTTTTATAAACAGCTATTTTTTTCATCGCACACCTCCATAAAATCAAACAATGTCGGTGTCTCTGCTTCTTCTTCCGCTGCCTGCAAGTACCCAACACCATCCCTGAAGTAATCCGAACTTAGTTCGATTCCATAGCCACACCGTTCCATTTGTACTGCTACCATCGGTACTGTCATAAGTCCACCAAACGGATCGAATACCACATCGCCAGGGTTGCTGTATCGGTTGATGGTCCGCTCCACGATATCTAACTGCAAAGGGCATACATGCATTTGCGCCCGGCGGCGACTCTGCGTCGTGTTCAGTGTCCTCATTCGGTTTATGTCATCCCACACTTCCCATGTCCAGCTTCCCGGAGCAACTACCATAAATGTCGCCGGCAGCCTATCATTCTGATCCAGTTCCCTGGCAAGTGCCACATGCTCATCATAGTTATACACCGTGTCCCTGGAATATTTCCGATAAACAGCCTGAAGGTTGTCTACCGATATTTGCGATAATTCTTCCTTCGATACCAGCCGGTCGCCGTTGCTTCGCCAATACGCATGTGCGTCAATCTGCCATTGTGCCCTGGTGTACTCTTCCTTGGTCTTGGTTACCGGTTCATCCGCATAGGCCGTTGACCGGTCCGTTGGCAGCTTCCGGAAGAGTAATATGTATTCTGGACATCCTACGCCCATCTTCGAACCATCCTTGCATTGCTCGGTCCATCCCAGGCGGTAGGTCTGGTTATTCTCCCGGACCACGTCCGTAACAACTGTAATCATGCCAAAGTACTGGAAACCATGTTTCATGTAGTGTTCAATGCATAGAGCATGGAAAGGTTCGATCGTTGGCATTCCGGTACCCGTTGCATTACCAAACAATACCCGATCTTTCACATGGATTGCCGCAACCCGGCCAGGCTTCAGGATCCGCAGCAGCTCTGGTGTTAGAAAGTCCATCTGCTCAAAAAATCGTACCGTATCCTGATTGTGTCCAAAGTCGTTATAATTGGCAGAATACTCATAGTGATTTCCAAACGGTATGGATGTATGGATCAAATCAATGCTGTTTTCCGTCATCCTTCTTGTCTCTTCCACACAATCATCATGGACTGCTGTATATTTCCTTCCCTCAACTCTCACAGTTTCAACTCCCATCTTTCTCTGCAATGTAGCGGTTTTTCCGGCTGTAGATAAACCATATTTCTTTACAATTTCAATCATCTTATCTACCATGTGGTTATGTTTCTTCCACTTCTCCAGAAGAACCTCTTTGATCTGGTTCTCATTCTCCATGTAGATGATGTCAATAATCACCTGCTCCGTCTGGAGAAACCGGTAAATGCGGTGGATGGCCTGGATGAAATCATTAAACTCGTAATCAATTCCGATAAAGATCGCCCGGTGGCAGTGCTTTTGAAAATTGCACCCGGATCCGGATAGTTCCTTCTTGGTGGCAAAATACTGTATCTTACCGTTGGAGAAATCAATTACCCGCTGTTCCCGGATTTCATAATCCTGTGAGCCATAAATGTCAATCACCTCCGGTATGGCCTTTTTTAGGGCCAGACGCTCTGCCTCCAGGTCATGCCACAGGATAAAATGCGCTTCCGGATCCTCCTTAATAATTTCTTCGGACTTGGCCACACGGATATCAATGCTTTCCCGTTTTACCGCTGCTGCCTCTTTTAACCCTGCCGCCGCTTCCTGAAATAATTGTACCTGTCCATACCGATCCGCTGTATCACCATACCGGATGGGAATCTCATGCCACCGAACATCCAGATCCGGCAGATCATAGCCTGTATCAGAATATTCCGGATTAACATCAGATGGCTTGGTGACAAACAAAGCCCAACTGCTAATCCATAACCAAAACTCATCCTCCTGGTTCGGGTATAAGGTCAGGTTATTGGCCTTGGTCGAATCTCTCTGGAAGAACCGTGTAAGGGCTTGTCCTGTGTCCATTACCTCCAGGTACCCGGCATAATGAATCAGCTCCTTATACCGGTTGGGGGATGGCGTTGCAGTCGCCACAAGTTTATAAGGCACACGCTTAAATTTATCCAGGAAGGTCTGATATGTCTTGCTGCCAAAGCTCCGGAGGACTGACGCTTCATCCAAGGATGTTGCCGTAAAGTAATCCGGCCGGATGTCTCCATCTCTGACACGCTCATAGTTGGTGATAAGGATATCAGATGCTGCCATATACACTTCTTCCATGTTTCGGACATATACCGGAGCCGAATATCCTAAGATTTCTACCGTGTCCCGGATGAATTCCTGCTTTACTCCCAGCGGGCAGACAATCAATGCCTTGCCGCCTTTTTTAGCTATTATTTGATAGCAAAACTCTACTTCCTGTACTGTCTTTCCTAAACCAAATGATTCAAACAGAGCTCGTCTGCCGCCTTGAATAGCCCAGGCCACAGCATCCTTTTGATGAGGCTTTAGGGCTGGGTTTAATTTACTTCTATCCACTTCAAAACCACTCTCGGTTGCAATTTCTATTTTGGTCTTTAAAAACTCTAAATAATCCACTACGTTTACCTAACGGCTGGCCAGCCTTTACCCGGGATTATTACCTTTCTTATTTGTTCCTTTTCGGTGTGAATTTATAGACATCGTTTTTCTGTTTCCTAATCTGGCTGCGTAAACGATTCTGTTTGTTTGCTCTGCTCTTGCTCATAAATCCTCCAGTCCCATTTCAATTTGCCCGTCACATTGCGCTCCCTTCTAAAAAAAACCATCCATCCTATCCGAATTTTCACAATCCCACTGATGATCACACTCCGTACAAAGCCCAGGACAATCGCCTTCCGGCTCTACCGTGCAGTCAGCGACATAATCTTGCGGGCATTCATCTTCGTTATGGCAGATTGTATCTCCGAATTCGTCAGTTTCCAGATATGGACATTCCGTCTGCATGTTATTTTCTACCGTTTCCGGTGAGTATGGCTCCGGCAGTCTCATCCAGGCCAGCACCTCCTCGCAATATCCAGACCATATAGCCCTGTCTCCAAGGACTTCACTAAACCACCTGGTACATGTTTCAAAATAATGATCTCCACAATCAATGATATCTCTGCGATGCTCCCACTGGGCGTCATGAACGGGTGGATCATTTCTTCTGACAAAGCAGATGTATACTCCTGGTGCCTCCGGCAGCCGCTCTTTTGCTGGGATCCATCTGTGCTTCTCCCGTTCCGCCTCCAGTTCTGCGATTCTTTTTAGCAGAATATCGTCCGTTGTTTCGCACGGAAAATCCTCGATTGTATCACATGGAAAATCCTCTGGGTCTGCCTGTTGCGATATCGCAATAGCCTCCGGTATCTCACCCATTAGCTGACCCACCGTCATAGTAAAACTGGCCGGTGTGGTACTGACCAATGCCGGAGCACTAACCTCTTCAGGCATACTACCTCCGAGCAAATCATCAATCGACATCTCCAGTAATACGGTTTCGTCGGTTCCTTCAAGGCCATACCCTTCCGGCAAATACTGTGGAAAATCTGTTATCATCATCTGGCCCGGCAGTTGTCCACCTTCCAACTGCTTTCCCATCTCCCGGATGTCCATTACCTGCATAGTCGGTTCTACCTGTACCAGCTGCTCATCAGTAAGATACAACATCTCCTGCAGCTGGCTCTTTCCGAACCCCTGATATCGCTCGTCTGCAATCGGACTGTTTCCACCCCTGGAGAACCGGTCATTGATCGCCATGTACCTGGAAATCGTGGATTTGCTCAAACCAAATTCTTCCCTGGCAAACTCCGGCAAGGTGGCATATCCATCCTGAACAAACAGCTCATTATCCCGGATATGCTTCAGGTAATACCCGATTGCGATAACACTTCTTGCTACGGTTACGACATTGGCTCGCAGGATGTTTTTGGTTTCCTCCAAGTTGAGGCCCTGGTACCAGGTATCATTTTGAACCGTCGGTATTACCTCATCTTTCATTTCTGTTGCATCCATAAACATACCTCACTCTATCTTCCGGAACTCATATCCCGGAACCCGAATCGCTCTTGGACTACTTTCATCATCTGTTTCCAGAATCCCTTCATCAAACATCCGCTTTAGATGATTATGTACCGAACTGGAAGAACTCAGATATACACCGTCACCTATTTCCCGAATGGTTGGTGAATATCCATGCTTCTTTACGTACCGGACAATAAAATAATAGATCATCTCGCGGGTTATTTTCCCTTGCGTCCTGGTGTCCTCATTCATCCATCCTCACTCCTCTCCTTATACTCCAGTCTGGCTGCCAGCTCTCCCACAAAACGGTCAGTCAACAGCTGCTTCTCCTTCTTCACCGCTCCCGGGAGCATATTGGACTGTTTCCGGCTCTTGGCTTCATTCTCATAAGCCATCCGAAAATTGGCCCGCTCAACTTCAATATTCTCGCTCAGGCAGATATTTGGATACCCCATGCGTTTCACAATTGATGATGTGACTTCATCCATGCTGGCAATTGCTTCCGCTTCCCGGTAATAACCATAATACCGGATGGCTGTAAGGACAGTCCCCCAGGCCATGTCCCACGGCATAATCCTTTTACTTGTAATTCCGGCTGTCAATTCCCGAAGTTCAGAGATGGCCGGTGGAAATTTGCTCGTGGCTATATATTCGGACACAGCGACCTTCATTACACTATAATCAACGTCCTTTAAAAATCCATACCAAACGTCAATTGCTTCCTGATCCGGCATCACCCGGTCAGAACCATAAGCCTTTTTAAGGATTGATGCTATCGTCGAAAACTCCTGCCTGTTCATCTTCTGCCTCCGCCCACTCTCGCAACATGTCATCATAACTCTTACTGCTCTTACTACTTCCCTGTCTCTGGTTATTTTCCTTCAAAGGGAATATACCTTGCCAGCCGTTCACGATGGACTGGTTCAGGATTTCAATCTGTTCATCCGGATCCCTGGACAGCTCCCCAAGCTTTTGAATCAGCAATTCCACCGCTCGTTCCGTCATTGGTTTTTTAATCTTTTTGCGGTAGTCAATGTAATCAAGGATTGCCTGGTTCAGACGTTCATCCGGAACGTATGTGACGGAACTCCCTTTATTTTCTTTACTCTCCTCTACTTTCCTTTTCTTTCCTTTACTTTCCTTTAGGGATAAATCCGGGGAATTATGTGAGTTATTCCGGGAACTATCTTCTTTTTTAGGGGAACTATTTAAAATTGGGTTCACTTTAATAAAGGATTTCGTCTCTGCTTCTTCTAAAAGCCAGAAACCCTTTACTTCTATTGGCGTTTTCTTGGCACGTTCTGCGACGGCTAATTGGAAACGCTTCTGTATTCCGGCAGAGGTTAAAACAGCGTCCGACTGAAAAAGTATGTTATTAAACAGCGACCGTTCCAATAAGAATGTTAAAACCTGCTTCACCATATCAAAACCTAATTTCAAATCATCCGACATTGTATATAAGAAATCATCATCACACCGGATGTAATACCCCTCGCGGTAAATAGCGCAAAGCAGATAAACATATGCTGCAATGCCACCAGATCCATACCGTGCTTTAAGGATCTTAACCTTTGGATCAGTAAGAAAATCAACATCAAGCGGAAAGTAATCCAGCCCATTCTTCTGGGGTCTTGGCATGCTCTAAGCTCACCCACTTTCGCTTTATATATCCCGCCTCCAACATACAGTCAGAGGCGGCAATACCAATGGCTTTATTGGTTGTGACACAACAAACCATGGAGGTAAACACATTAACCGATTATGGTAATCTTGTTCCGCGACACAACCGGCATTTTGCTAAGTGCTTCAACCAGATATGACTTGATATTAGCAATCGCTTCGTTCTTCCAAATACCATTCTCGGCTTCAACAAGTTTAAATGCCGGTACTTCTTTGTCACCGATCCGGAAAACAAATTTGCTGGCCGGTTGCTCCACTTCCTGGAAGGTCCGGTACGGGATCAGTTCGACCGGATTTGGAACGATGACATTCTCCTGGGTGGCTACCCCCACCGTCATGGTTGCGATCTGGGTGCAGCCATCATCGGAATAGGACTGGTCGTTTTTCTGCTTGATATTGCCTGTGGCTTTTAACAGGATCCCCAAATCATCGTTCTTCTGGAAACTGGACTGCAGCTCGATCATCATCCGCTCCTGGTCATACCATTTGTCAAACTGGAATTCTGATACTTCTGCTTTCACCTCAAACAGTACTTCGCGCTCCCGTTCTACATCCAGGGTAGACATGAGACGCACGGTCGTCGGACCGGTGATATGTATGATCATGGCACCGGGAAACTCTGTACCGCAATCCCCGATGTAATCCGCCAATGATGTCAGACTTCTTGCCGTAATCGCCGCTGCTTTCGGTCTTTTGTCGTATCTGGTAAGTCCTCCTATTGCGTAGGTCTTACCACAAATCTCCTTGACTCTGATCTCCTGTGTATCAACCGCCAAATCTGCTACATACTGTAATGCTTCCTTTGTTGCTTCCATAATTCCAAATCTCCTTTTCTCTTTTATTGTCTTGCTGCTCTTAAATCAATCGGGCCCTTGTGTAGCGGCTCGTAGATTTCCCCTGTTTCCTGGTCGAACGTTTCCGGCTGCTGCACCGGCCTTTGCGGCGGGATCGTCTCGGCCTGCACGGAATAGCTTACACCACTGATCTGTGTGGCTGACTCTCTGCTGCCGTGCTCCTTGATCTCAATCTTGCCAGTGCGGATATCCTGGCCAATCAGGAGCGTGGTCGCTGATTTGCTGAATCCCGCCAGTTTTGTTTTGACATCGCATTTAGCTGTCAATACACCGCTCCCGGCTGGCTTGAATGTAATGTTGATGGTCATGCCCCTGGATGCATCCGGATCCATATTCGGATCCATGATGTTATAACCGATCTGGGCGAGCGCCATCCGGAATTTTTCAGCCAGCTCACCATTGTTCAGGTTCTCAAATGTAATCACAAGCATCCTCTCCTTTCTTTACAGATATCTATCAACCAACTCTGTCATGTCATAAGTCTTTTCCTGCCCCCAGACATCCCAGAAATTAATTGTTCTTGATACCGGCCGCTCTTTCGCCAGCTCGACTTTGATCTTTAGGGGAATCGGAACCGCATCCCCAATGATCAGGACTTCCCCCGGATTGAACATTGTTACAGAATCAATGATCTTATCATCCCCGTCCGGCAGCATTCCTTTGATCAGGCTCTTGTCATTCTCATTATTCAGCTTTGATACAATGAAATTTGCACACTGGGCAATGATTGTTTTATTCAGCTCTGACGGTCTTTGCGTCGCCGGGAAGAGCGTCATTCCGAACTTACGTCCTTCTTTCGCGATATCCTCAAAGACTTCCACCATCCTCCGCTGGCTGGCTGACAGCTGGAAATTATCCGGTATATATACATGGGCTTCATCACAAACAATGGTCACCGGCCGCAGGCCATCCATATCCTGCTGGCGCTGAATATCAAAAACCAGTCTTGAAATGACACCAATGACAGGCAATGCCACATCATGCGGGACATCAGACAAGTCGATATTCTTTACCGGTTTATCCGCTCCCAGTATTGCCTCCATTACCTCATACAGATAACTCTGCCGCTTATCGCAGAAAAGGAACTCATACCGGCTGTCCAGCATCCGGTCCCGGAGCAGGTTTACCGTGCTGGTCAGTTTTCCGTTGTACTCTCCTTTTGCGGTTTTGGGCATTCCTGCCTTATCCCCGGTTTTGTAGTATTCTCCTGTCGGTATTAACTCCTCATCCATTCTCTGCATTGCCAATATCAGCGCTTCATAGTCGAAATATACCGGCTTATTTTCTTTCCCCCCGGGGCATAACCGGTAATATGCTTTCCGGAGTGCGGTCATCACCGTCGTCGCAGATTCCTCCCGGATTTTCAGTATGTTGGTGACGATATCATTAAAACCGAACATCCATATAGGAAACGGGAAGTCCGCGCCGATCCGGATATTCGATGCATAAGACAGCTGGCTGTATTCCCCATGGATATCAAATACAATAAGATTGGCTCCCGGCAGCTTCGCTGTCTCTTCCAGTATCTTTGCCACCGTCTCTGATTTACCGGATCCGGTATTACCAAGAATACAGGCATGCCTCTGGAAGAATTTGTTCCCGTTTACCCAGGCGGCACAATCATAGGCTGCATATTTGCCAATATAGAAGCTTTCCGAAACACGGGATGCAAGCATATGGGAAAACTCACGCTTCTCCACTTTCTCAATATCCACACTGGTAGTTGGATACTCATCAATTGCTTTTACAAACTGCCCATCCTTTAGGCTTCCAACGATCGAACACTCAATCGTCTTAATGCCGGTTATCTCGCCAAGGAAGTCGAACTCGCCGATCCGTTCCTCCGAATCTGTATCTGTCAGCCCGGTAACCATTGCCACCAGCGTGACCTTTCCGTCAGATGCTT
>Ga0153939_1001162_pt1 | contig 10435 bp, 6 predicted proteins | sample TSNJ023MetaG_FD_104734 | JGI IMG/M metagenome (GOLD analysis project Ga0153939, IMG submission 104734) | Attine ant fungus gardens microbial communities from New Jersey, USA - TSNJ023 MetaG | ecosystem: Host-associated > Fungi > Mycelium > Unclassified | place: USA: New Jersey, Brendan T. Byrne... | reverse complement strand
TATAGTCAACCCACAATAAAAACAGAACAGAAGAGCGCGGTCAAAAGAATCGAAGCCAGACAAGATATTACGCAATTTCTTTTTAAGCCAAGTCCATTTTATCTCAATAGGATTTAGATCTGGCGAATAAGGAGGGAGAAAAAGAAGCCGACCCCCTTTCGTTTTTGCAATGTCAGGAATAACAGACTTTTTATGAAACGTTGCATTGTCAAGTACGATGACGCTCCCGGGGTTGACTTCTTCAAGCAGACAGTTTTCAAACCAATATTCAAACAAAGTGCTATCGGTCGTACCGCCGTATTCCATCGGTGCTACCCAGTTTCCCTGACAAAGTCCAGCAACTATATTCGTCCGTTTGAATTTCCTGCCGTTCATTTTTGCCATAACCTTCTGTCCGCGTAAAGAATACGCATATTCTCTGTATAAGTATTGCTCAATACCGCATTCATCAACGTATACAAGGCTTTCTGATGAAATGTCTTTCAACTTCTCCACAAAGCTTTGTCGAAAACTTTCCTTACTTTCCTTGTAAAGAGTAGTTTTTTTACACGTTATTTTTAATCGCTTTCGTGCTCTTTGGACGGCATACGCTCTCACCCCAAAAGCTTCCGCTATCTCATGTTGATATGCGTCTGGATGCTCATCTACATATTTGCGCAGCTTATCCGGATCGATTTTTCGCCATGTTTCTTTGCGCTGTTTGGGCGCGAATGTGTCGCTTTCTTTCAGTCGTGATTTCCACGCTTGCAGCGTGGATGGGCTTACTTTGAAAACTTCGGCGGTCTTCCTATAACTGTGTCCTTCGCTCAAATAGCTCAATGCTCTGTCGCGATATTTTATATCGTAACTCATGACTCTATTATTTCTTTTCTTGTGTCTGGGTTTAATTGGTTTGACTATATAACATTCATCATTTTATCAAAACGAACCTTCAAATGATGAAAATGGGAGTGTGAAGGCAATCCTCTCACCAGTCAAAAATGAGGAAATGGACTTGGAGCTTTTGATGCAGATCATAGAAAAGAACCCCGCTTTACAGCAAAGGGTTCTTCAAAATGCACTATCGGCGCTGACTGCACAACCATCTTCTCGTTGAAAATCCGTTGAAAAAAATTTCAAAAGGTTACAAAATCGCCAATCAACTTTTTTGTTATAAACCTTTAAAATTTCTCTCAACGGACCTACGCGAAATCCTGAAAAACTCAGGAATTTGGCGCGCTGCGAGGGATTCGAACCCCCGACCTCTTGGTTCGTAGCCAAGCACTCTATCCAACTGAGCTAGCAGCGCACGAAATATTGATGAATCAATTCTATTGTCAAAGTACACAAGGACTTTCCGGTTCGTAGCCAAGCACTCTATCCAACTGAGCTAGCGGCGCAAATATGAAGTTGACTATAACCTGCAACATGGAATAAACATAACAGGGCTGTCCTCATCTGTATCGACAGCCCCATTATTATAGTTTAGCTTACAGTAAATGTCAAGAAAAATATCAAAGCATTGCAATTTTCGTCCCGTCATTTTCATGCGTAACAGTGTCTTCCGTTTGTTGAACCGTTGTAAGACGAGTGTATTCGTATACCGCATATCCAAAAGGTTCCAGCTCATAGTCCTCCTGGCGTATGTCAGTCCCGAGAAGAAGCGTACAATCCTGCGAAATGATATGCCGGTCAACAATCAAAATTCGACCGCCGCGGTTGATCAAAACAAGCAGTACATTTTCTTCGGCTTCCGACTCTTGATATCGCTCGAATGCGATCACATCACCCTGCGAGAAGATTTTTCTGAAACTGCCATCTGATAAAATATCATTGCCGGTGCGGAAACGCCCAAGAGTTCGGTACCAAAGCATCAGGTCATTTTCGGTATCATCCCACGGATAGGTCTTTCGGTTAAAAGGGTCCTTATAGCCTTCAAGGCCGATCTCATCTCCGTAGTAGACGCAGGGGATTCCGGGCAGCGTATATTGTATCAAAGAAGCAAGCCTCATTTTGTACAGTCCGATTACCCGCTGATTGGGGGATAGGCTGTGTTCGCTTTGCCATTTGCGGTCATGGTTGTGAACCGGTTCGCCTGCAAGGACTGTGATGGCGCGTTCGGTGTCATGGGTGCCGATATGATTCATCAATGAATGAATACAGCAGGGAGGATAGTTCTCCAATATGGATTCGACCTGCTCAAAAAAGGATGCGGCGTCGCCACCGAGCAGATAGGTTAAAATAGCGTCGCGAAAGGGATAATTCATAACAGTGTCCAATTGCCCGCCCAATAGATACCTGCGGCGTATACCGTAAGCCGTTTTACTGCTGGCGTCTTCCCAGACTTCCCCCAGAATAAGGGCATCGGTTGATTCCGCTTTTGCCGCCTTGTTCAGACTGTCGATGAATTCGTCGGGCAGCTCATCGGCCACGTCCAAACGCCATCCGGCAGCGCCTGCGGCAATCCATTTTCGGACAATTCCCTTTTCTCCGTTGATATACTCCATAAACTCCGGGTTGTGCTCATTGACATTGGGTAACGTATCAAACCCCCACCAGGTGTCATATTGATCCGGCCACTGGGTGAAATGATACCATGAAAAGTAACGGGATGACTGCGAGTTATATGCCCCTGCCTCCTCATAGCGACCGTCGCGGTTGAAATAGAGGCTGTCGCTGCCGGTATGGCTGAATACGCCGTCCAGCAGGATGCGTATGCCAAAGCGCCCGGCAGTCTCGCAAAGAGAGCGGAAATCCTCCTCTGTACCCAGCATCGGATCAATTTTGGAATAATCCGCCGTGTCATACCGGTGGTTGGAATGCGCTTCGAATATGGGGTTGAGGTAGATGCAGGTGGCGCCAAGGGCCGCGATATAGGGCAGCTTTTCCTCAATTCCTTTGAGGCTGCCACCGAAAAAGTCGTCGTTTTCAATTCTGCCGTTTGCGTTTGGTAACCAGTCGGGCAGGTCACCCCAATGATCATGGATTTTCCGGTAGCTGTATTCTTTCGGCAGGTCATGGATGTCCGGTGCGTTCTCCGAGCGGTGAAACCGGTCCGGAAAAATCTGATACATGATGCCGCCCTGAAGCCATTTTGGGACGCTGTAGTCCTTGTGGTAAACGGTCAGCTGCCACTTATCATAGCCCTGAGGAATGGCCTCGCCGCCGTAGCCTCTTGAAAGCCGGCGACGTCCATGATCAGTTTTGAGTTCAAAGTGATAGAAATAAAGACCAATTTCTTCCGGAATGAAATGGCATTCCCACCATTCATTCATCACGCCGTTCATACCGCACCAGAACATGTCAAGGCAGAAGCTGTCGCCGTTGTCCCGCTCAATCAGCAGATAGGCAGCGGTGCAGTGGATCTCGCGCGGAAGGGTTATACGAAAGTGTACGGACTCATCGGTTTTGACAGCCCCGGTTGGGTTTCTGTACATCCTGTTCCTGGAATTAAACATAGTCGGCCTCCATATCAGATGGATCGGCAAGGTATTTCTAAACCGTGCGCCTTACCGTAAATAGATTATATTGTAAATTAACCCGAAAATCGATTCGTTTATGAATACTATTTTATCCGTAGCTGCGCCCAACTCCTCGGCAGACATCGATCTGCCCTCGCCCAGCGCCTTGCTATGTATAAAACAGCCTCTCATATCTTGGTACGATTTCCAAGTCAATGAACTGTAAACACTTAGATTTGCAGTTATCCTGAGCAAAAGAATGCCCGCCTGTTACGATACAGACGGGCAATCGTTTGTGTTGCCAAGTTAGATCGTATCGGTTTATATCTTATCGTTTTCAGACAATGGTTTGCAGTGCCAGATGTTTTCCGCATAATCTCGGATCGAACGGTCTGCTGCAAAGTGTCCGGCGTTTGCGATGTTTACAAGCGACATCCGGTTCCAAAGGTTTTGGTGAGAATAAAAGCCGATGGCTTTTTCCTGTGCTTTTCTGTAGGCATCAAAGTCTGCAAGAGCCATGTAACGGTCCTGATACATAAGCGGATCCACGACCTCGGTAAATGCTTTGCCGCTAATCCCCACGCGCATTTCGTCAATGACCTTTTTCAGTACCGGATTGTTGTTGTAGTGATACTGCGGATGGTAGCCCGCGTGTCTCAGGTCATCCGCCTGTTTGGCCGTCATGCCGAACAGGATCATATTGTCATCCCCGACGCTTTCGTGTATCTCCACGTTGGCGCCATCCAGCGTTCCAAGAGTGATGGCGCCGTTTATCATGAATTTCATATTGCTGGTGCCGGAGGCCTCCGTACCCGCAAGTGAAATCTGTTCGCTGATGTCTGCGGCAGGTGTGAGCAGTTCTGCCCAGGAAACACAGTAGTTCTCCACGAAAACAATACGCATCTTGCCGCTCACGCGGCTGTCGTTGTTGATGACATGGGCAAGGTACGCGATGAACTGGATGATTTGCTTTGCGAAGTAGTAACCCGCGGCGGCTTTTGCGCCGAATATATAGGTATGCGGAGTAAACGGTGCGTCCGGGTTTTCCCGAAGCCACTGGTATGTTGCCAGAATATTCATGGCATTCATGTGCTGGCGCTTATACTCGTGCAGGCGTTTTATCTGTACGTCGAAAATGGAATCCGGGTTCACGATGATATTCTGCGTTTTCTGAATGTGGGCGGCAAGGCGGATTTTGTTATCCCGTTTGATATCTGCCAGCCGTTTTAGAACGCTGCTGTCATCTTTGTAGTTCATCAGTTCAACGAGGGCGGAAGCGTCACCGATGAACCGGTCTCCAATGAGCTCGCTGATGAGGGCGGAGAGCTTGGGGTTGGCCTGGCAGAGCCAGCGCCGGTGCGCAATGCCGTTGGTGACGTTTGTGAATTTATACGGCATCTGGGTATAGAAATTCTGAAACACATCATGCTTGAGAATTTCACTGTGCAGCTCGGACACACCGTTGACGCTGTGTGAGCCGATGATGGCAAGATTGGCCATTTTAACATATCCGTCGCTAAGGGCGGCCATTTGACCGATTGTGACCGGGTTGACATTTTTTTCATGCATCTCAACGCAAAAACGCCGGTTGATTTCTTCCACAATCTGGTAAATGCGGGGCAGGCGCATTTTAAACAGCTCGACACTCCAGCATTCCAGCGCCTCGCTCATAACAGTATGGTTGGTGTAGGCAGTGGCTTTTTGAACAATCGCCCAGGCGGTATCCCAGTCATAACCGCATTCATCCAGCATGACGCGCATCATTTCGGGAATAGCCAGAACGGGATGTGTGTCGTTCAGGTGGATGGCGGCAAGCTCTGGGAGGTTGTCGAGGGTGCGGTTGGTATACAGATGCCTGCGAATGATATCCTGGATGGAAGCGGACACCAAAAAATACTGCTGTGACAGACGCAGAAGCTTTCCGTCTTCATGATTGTCTTCAGGATAAAGGACTTTTGTGACAACTTCCGCCATTGAAGTCTGCTCCATTGCGCGCAGATAATTTCCGCCGTTAAAGAGCTTCATATCGAACTGGTTGGTTTCAGATTTCCAAATGCGAAGCAGGCTGATGCCTTTTCCGTCCTTTCCGGGAACATACAGGTCGTACGGTATGGCGATAACTGTGGTATAATCTTTATGGTTGACGGAATGATGCTGCTCATACCACTGCTCTTCGATATGGCCGCCAAAATGTACTTCTATGGCGTTGTCCGCGGCACGCTGCATCCATACCTTTCCGCCGGGCAGCCAGAAATCCGGCAGCTCGGTTTGCCAGCCCTCCACAAGCTTTTGACGGAACATACCGTATTCATACCGCAGGGAATAACCCATCGCGGGATAACCCTGCGTGGCTAGGCCGTCAAGAAAACAGGCGGCGAGCCGTCCGAGGCCGCCGTTTCCGAGACCCGCGTCAGGCTCGCGCTCATACAGCTTCCGGGGGTCGATACCAAGCTCGGACAGGGCTTTTTGCATATTGTCTTCAAGGTTCAGATTATATAGATTGTTGCGAAGGGAGCGGCCCAGCAAAAACTCCATGCATAAATAGTAAACGCGCTTAGTTTTTGTTTTATTGGCAAGCTGTATAAATTCGGAACGGCCCTTCTGCATATGGTCACGGACGATCAGCGCCACCGATTTGTAGTATTCATCGTAAGATGCGTTTTCCAGTGATACGCCAAAAGCGTTGGAAAGCTTTAATTGAATTTCGTCCTTTATTTCCTGTACAGACATGTCATAGTTCATCCATTACCTCCGTAGATAGAAGAATTCATATAGTATAGTCAATGAACCCGAAAATCGTCTCGGCTCTGAGGTCTATTTTACGCATAGCCGCATTCTTATCCTCGGCAGCCTTGCCTTGTATCAAATAGCCTTTCATACCTTGGGGCGGTTTAGGGATTCATTAACTATGACCTTACCGGACCCTGTCAAATATTTCCCCAACATACTTTATATAATAACAGTATATGCTAAATTCATCGCTGATAACAAGTCCGGTTATGAATTTCATTGGTTTATGACAAAAGCGGTGCCGGGGCCGGTAAAAGCCGTGCTTTTTTGGGCAAAGCAAGTATATCATAAAAATGATCGTTCAACAACCTGCCACATGCAGGAATCTGTCTCAAAATTTATTGAGCAGGGCTTTTTGCAACAAAATCTTCTAAAAGGCTTTACTAAATCCATATATGGCAGGTATAATATATTATTAACTATGAGACAAGAAGGGAATTGGTTGGCTTGGAAAAACGGCGGATCCGGCTGAATATAAACGGTGTCGTTTGCGGTATCATTACCGAGGAAAGCGACGAGTATATGCAAATGATCAGTGATGAGGTCGGTTCGATGATGGCAAAAATCATGGCATCGTCTCCGGTCATCACACGCGAATCGGCGGCCCTGACGGTCGCGCTCAGCTTTTGCGACGAAGCACGGCAAACAGAGGAGCGTTTGCAGAATATGAAAAGAAAAGCAGTGGAGCTTGAGAAGCGGGCCCTTGAAACCGAGAGGCAATCCACCATGTTAAAAAAAGAGAACAGTCAGCTTTGGGAGGAAACCGAGGCGTTGCTGAACCAGCCTGCGGGGGATTTCAGCGCGAAAGAGAGGGAGCGGATGACTGACCGGATCTCAGCGCTGGAAGCGGAGCTCCTGCTTCTGCGTGGGAAAATTCCAGACAGTGAAGAAACGCAGGGGGAACTGGCCGCGCCGTTGCTTCGAAATCCCTTAAAACCCGATGGGCAGGACCTGCAGGGTTTTGTGAGCTTCTTTCAAAAAGATGATGAATAAACTACCGGAAGTATTGGCCCCCGCTGGGAGCATGGAGTCGTTGACGGCGGCAGTTTACGCCGGTGCGGACGCCGTGTATCTTGGTGGCACACAGTTCAGCGCACGGGCGAACGCCCAGAATTTCGATTTATGCGCCCTGAAAGAGGCGGCTGAATTTTGCCGCGCGCGGGGCGTAAAACTTTATGTCACAGTGAACACACTGCTCAAAGACAGCGAACTACCGGAGAGCATGCGATTCATCGAATACCTGTGCCATCTGCCGGTGGACGCGGTAATCATACAGGATACGGGGCTGCTGCGCTTAATCCGGCGCCATGCCCCGGAGCTTGAAGTACATGCCTCCACCCAGATGAGCGTGCATACACCGGCAGCGGCGCGGCTACTGTCGGAGGTGGGGTTTCGGCGGGTCGTGCTGGCGCGTGAGCTTTCGGAAGGAGAGATAAGGGCTGTCAGGAAAAGCTGTGATATCGAGCTGGAAGCCTTTGTGCACGGTGCGCTGTGTATGTCCCTTTCCGGCGGATGCTATCTGAGCGCATTGCTTGGCGGCAGAAGTGGTAACCGGGGAATGTGCGCGCAGCCGTGCCGTCTGCCTTTTTGTGCCCCGGGTGGAACCGGCCACGATCTCAGCCTTAAGGATCTTTCACTGATACAGGAGATTGGGCGCCTGTCGGCGGTGGGGATCACTTCCTTTAAAATAGAAGGCAGGATGAAGCGGCCGGAATATGTGGCGGCGGCTGTTGCCGCTGTCCGTGCTGCGGTGGATCAAAAGCCGGTGCCGGACAGGCTGCTCAGTGATCTGGAGGCTGTTTTTTCACGCTCCGGCTTCACCTCAGGATATTTTAATGGGAAGACCGGAAGGGGCATGTTTGGTGTCCGCAGGGAACAGGATGTGAAAAACGCGAATAAAAAGGTTTTATCCTCACTCAGGGAGCTGTACCGTGCCGAACGAAAACGTGTGCCCGTATATTTCAGCCTGAGCGCAGGGGAGGCTTTGGCATTGACTGCGACGGATGGGGATGGCAATACGGCGACAGTTTTGGATCACGCTTCCTTACAGGCGGGACTTCTTTCCCGCGAGCGTTGTGACGTTCAGCTGAATAAAACCGGGGGAACGCCCTTTTATGTGAAGGAAGTGTCGGTACCGGAATCCGGTATCAAGGGTTCGGTGGCGCAGCTGAACGCTTTGCGCCGTGCCGCTTTGGCGGAGCTTACGAAAAAACGGGCACAAAAGCCGCGGATCCCCTTTCTAAGCCCGTATATACCACAAACGATACCGACATCGGATAAGAGCGCCGCGGGCCCGAAAGTGAGAGCCTCCTTTCAGGACATAGGCCAGCTTGGAGTATTTGCACGGCAATTTGACAGGATTTGTCTGCCGGTGACCCTGCAGGAAGATGCTGTTCAGCGGGCTCTTCAGCAGCATGAAATAGAAAAACAACAGGTCATGATGGACATCCCCCGCGCGATGCTGGGCGAGGGGGCGGAGGATCAAATCCGCAGGAAAATCCGGCGTTACAAAGAGCTGGGATTCAGGGATTTTTTATGCGGCAATATCGGTGCGGTGGCACTTTGCCGTGAGGAGGATGTTACCGCCCACAGCAGTTTTTCACTGAATATCACCAACGAAGAAGCATTTTTGTTTTACCGTACGCTAGGGCTTTTAAGCATAGAGCTTTCCTTTGAGCTTTCCTGCCATGAGGTGCGGGCGCTGAGTAAAGAGAGCCGAAGCGGGAACTCTGCTTCGGATAAGGAGGCGCCGGAAATCGGGTTGATGGCTTATGGAAGACAGGAAGTTATGTTAACGCGTAATTGCCCTGCCGCAAACAAACCCGAAGCGTGCGGGGGATGTAAAGGGACAGCAGAGCTTACGGACCGCAAAAATAAGCATTTTCCCGTGAAATGCACCCGGATTGCCGGGCTCAGCCACAGTACGGTTTTGAACAGTGTGCCGCTTTGTCTTTTCGGCGAATGGGAAAATCTGCGTGAGCTGAACTTTGTTGTTTTGCGTTTCACTGTGGAGAATTCTGTGGAATGTGAGAAGGTAACAGACGCCATGATTCGACAGGAAAACCCTTTTAGCGACTACACCAAAGGGCTTTTCCACAGGGGTGTTTTTTGATTGTGGAAAACCATGTTGAAAATGTTGATAAGTTCACATAAAATTTTGACCGCTACCAATAACGTAAAATCTGTGAGGTGTGAAAAATGAAATTGAAAATGAAAAAACTGCGTGAAAACGCGGTGTTTCCGGAAAGAAAGACAAGCGGCAGCGCCGGTTACGACCTGTGTGCCTGTCTTGCTTCCGAGTTTATGATCGAGCCGGGGGATCTGGTTATCATTCCTACCGGGCTTGCCGTGGAGCTGGAAGAGGGGTACTCCGCTATGATTTTTACCAGAAGCGGACTTGGCATCAAGCATGGGATTCATGTGTCCAACGGGGTCGGCGTCATCGACAGCGATTATAGGGGAGAAATCCATGTGGGGCTGACGAATGCCGGCAAAACTCCCTATAAAATTGCACCGGGGGAGCGCATTGCCCAAATGATTCTGATGCGTGTTTTTACACCGGAAATTGAAGAGATTCAGGCTCTGTCCGAAACCGAAAGGGGAAGTGGAGGCTTTGGCAGTACGGGAAAATAAGGAATTTTTCCTGTCTTTATTCAAGATATGGTATAATTGATTTTCCTCCCATAGCATATCTATGGGTTTGCGGAAAAAAATAATTTATGTAAACTTTAAGGTTGAGAAAATCTGGGATTTCAGGTATAATGGATTACATGGGCCCATGTGCGGCAAAATGCGATGGAAATTCTAAAGTCGTGCAGAACCCGAGATATTTTTCGATGAAAAAATTATTCTGAATTTTAGCCCTAGATGAATCAAAGAAGATATATCGTATATCATAATAGTGGGAAAATCATGCGCCTCATGGTTTTCGTGAATTTAGGAGGAAAATGATGGCAGGAGGATTCTTTTCAATGGTATCCATGTTCTCAAAGGACATCGGCATAGATTTGGGAACTGCCAATACCTTGGTTTTTATGCGCGGCAAAGGCATTGTCATGCGCGAGCCGTCCGTGGTTGCTGTTGATGTACGAACAGACGAGGTCTTGGCAGTAGGCAAACAGGCAAAGGAGATGCTTGGTAGAACGCCGGGCTCCATTGTGGCGGTGCGTCCGCTCAAGGACGGCGTTATCGCCGACTTTGATGTT
>Ga0153939_1001160_pt1 | contig 10447 bp, 9 predicted proteins | sample TSNJ023MetaG_FD_104734 | JGI IMG/M metagenome (GOLD analysis project Ga0153939, IMG submission 104734) | Attine ant fungus gardens microbial communities from New Jersey, USA - TSNJ023 MetaG | ecosystem: Host-associated > Fungi > Mycelium > Unclassified | place: USA: New Jersey, Brendan T. Byrne... | reverse complement strand
CATTATCTGTTATAAAGCTTGTCTTGTAGCACAAGGTTTTTTTCAAGTCCCAGATGTTAATTATTTTGATATGTTTATACCAGTAGCCAAACTACAATCTATTTATATCATTCTTGCCATTGTAGCTGAAGAAAACTTTGAGTTGCATCAAATTAACATCAAAAAAGTATATCTAAATATCAAACTCACTAAAAACAAAGATATTCATATAAAGCAGCTACCAGAATATATAGAAAAAGATACTAAAGACAAAGTATACTATTTATGGAAAATACTATATAGACTAAAGTAATCAGAACATCATTGGTACCAAAAACTAGTTGACATACTTATATACTATCTTGGGTTTATCCACTACTATATTAATAAAGCTATTTTCTACTGATTTATTGATGAAGACTTTGTTGTAATTCTAGTATATATAAACAACTGTACTATTGGATCAAATTTAATTGAGTATATTATACACTTCAAAAATTTAATCCAGGAACATGTTGAAATCACTGATATAAATTAGCTACATTGGCCTTTAGGATTAGAGATTACAAGAAATTACAAATTACATACCATCAATATCTCACAATACTCTTATATTGACTTTATCCTTCATCACTACAACTTTGATTGTCTTAAACCTATATCTATCCCAATGGATATATCCCTGAAACTATCCTCAGCCCAGTGTCCCAGCACTACTGCCAAGATTGCAAGAATACATAATATATTATACTATAAATGTGTTGGAGAGCTTATTTATATTATAATTGGCATATGCCCAGACATTTTCTATACTATCCAAACTGTATTGTGCTTCATGCATAACTCTGGACTTGAGCATTAGTAAGCTGTTGAAAGAATATTTTGCTATCTTAGTAAAACAAAAAACTTATAGCTCATCTATGGATATGATGTTATAAACCCTAAACTCCATGCATATAGTAATACAGATGGCAATATAGCTGAAGATTAACATATCTTATCTGGATATACAGTTCTTTTGAATGGTAGTGTAGTATCCTAGAGCACTAAAAAACAAGAAATCATTAGCTTATTTATTACTAAAAGTAAGTACATTACTATAACTCATACAATGAAAGAAGTCCTCTGGTTGTAATCTCTTATTCATGAAATTTTTGGCATAACACTAGACCCAACAATACTTTATTCTAATAACAAATCAGCTATTGAACTCATAGACAAAAGAACATTGTTACTATGCATATACCAAGTATATTGATATAAAAGACCACTTTATCTGCTAGATTGTTGAAGAAGGCCAAATCAAGTTAGTTTACTGTCTAACAGATAAAATGATTGTAGACACTCTTACTGGAGCATTACTATTACCAAAAGTCAAGCACTTTGCTTCTATACAAAGTGGCAATTGTTCACATAGTAGAAACTGTTATATTTACAGGCTGTATCCTTGAAATCTTGTATTATCTATTATTGCTATTGTATTCAGAGAATATATATAAGTAGCTAGAACATGTACTGATACTTCAGTTATTTACACATAAAGACTAAGTATCACAAGGTATTTTCTTATATATAGTTATTTACACATGAAGACTGAGTGTCACAAGTTTATCATATTTCTACATTTATCTACTATCAGAACAATTAAACAGTAGGAGACTACTTAGACTTCTTTCAATTGCTGGTCTTAGATGCTAGTTACTCCAATTCAAGAACCCTTGTTGTCAAGTCTAGAAAGAACTATAAACAGATATCTAGAACCAAATTGTGACCATGCCAGTAGTATGCCCCAGTGATATAGATCTAAAGACATAGTACAAGATGGTCAAAAGAATAAATCAAGCTCACCTAGTAAACAAGACCTTCTAGTTCAACTAGAAGTAGCTTTCTCTCTGCTCTACTCCAGTATGTCCACTTTCTCTGTTGGTTGTTTGTCCTCTGTTAGCAACTGACTCAAGAACCTTAATATTAGGGATTAACTCAAGATAGCACTTTAAGGTTAGAAAAGAACTCAATGGAGTTTTCACTCAATTACAGTCTACTATATATACAAGTATACTATTTGTCCTTACTTAAACTACAAGTTGTCCATCAGCTATTGGTTTAACTCTAGTCCATGTCCATTCTATTCATAGCTTCTTGTCATAGTCAAGGCAACTCATGATAGTACCTCTCTCTTAAGGGTTTTTGTTCCAAGGATTTTTACAGCTTATCATATAGGTCTCATAAATTACCTATCTCATCTTCTTTGTCCTATTTTTCTATTCCACTCTCTTTCAATTTTTGTTCTTTTTGATTTTTTTTTCTTTGTCTTTTTTCTAAATTATTTCTAGTATTTGCTTTTTTTTTGTTTTTTCTGTTTTTCATCGTTTCCAATTTCTCTTCAATTTTTCCCAATATTCCCTATTAAATTTCTTATTATTCTATCTGTATAATAACTTTGCTGTATATTGCCCTAGTAGTTTTCCTTCTTGATCTTCCTTAGTATTCTTCTTCTTTATTTACCTGATATCTCTCTTATATTTTTCTTCTTCAAATTTATTTACCAAATCTTGTATATTCCCCAAGTTTTCTCTTAGCTCCTATATATCTTCTTTTGCTATATACCCTTTTCATCACACTAGGTATTTATCTCTCTCTCTAAACTTTCTTTTGTTCAATATCTTCTCTACCTTATATTCTTCATCTCTATCAATTACTACTAGTGATAGCCATTTCTTTCTCTGACCCTCTACTTGATCTTTGTACTTATATACTCTACTGATATTAACTACCAAATGTATCTTTACTATACTTGACAAATCTAGTTCTATTGCATTTGTTGAAATTATTTTTTTTACTTAATAAGGTCTAACAAATCTTTCAGTTAATTTTTCTGATCTTCTTCCTTGCATCTGGTACTTTAAATCTTCTGTGCTCAAGAGCACTCAGTCTTCTACTCAATGTTCTTCTGCCTCACTTTTTTTTTAATCTGTATACTTTTTTATTTCCTCCTAACCTTTTCTCAGTACCACTTTTGCCCTCTCATGAACTTTCTTTATTCTTGTTGCAAATTCTTCTGCCTTCTCAAACTTCCCCTTTTTTCTCATCTCAAATCCTATATATGAGTCTCATCCAATATTTGCCTTAAATAGTGATACTTTTATACCAGTCTGTACTTTATTATTATATACAAACTCTGCTATTACTAACTAATCAGACTATTGCTCCTGCCTATGATTGATAAACATCCTCAGGTATTGTTTCAACTCCTGATTCATCCTTTCTATCTGTTTATTTGTTTATGGGTGGTAGACTGTTGACAACTTTGTATCAATTCCCAACATATGACTCCATGGCTTTTCTGGTACTGTATTAGGCATAAGTTTTTCTACAGGTACCTTTGTACAATTTTGATTCCTTTAGCATATATCATATTCTTTTATATACTTTTTGACTTCTTTAGTGATCCCAGACCACCAAAAATTCCTCATTACCAGCTCTGTCTTTTTCACTATCTTCTATATTCTTCTACCAGTGTATTATAGTGTAGCTAAATTACCTTTGCCCTCAATTTCTTGTCCCTTGGAACATATACTTTTCTATCCCTCAACATTAATCCATTCTCTTCTTGCTACTATTTATTTTTTAATATTTTAACACCTGCTCATTTCATCTCTTTTATAACTTTTACTACCTTATTGTCTTTTGTCTCTGATTTTCTAATCTTCTCTAATAGGTCTATCTCTTCAATAACCACTTTTGTTACCTATATTACTCTAATTTCCAACTATTCTTCTTTTGCCAATACTTTATCTTTGTTATCTCTCTCTATTCCTATATACTAGTCTGAACATTTACTAAGGCTGTCAGCTCTTTCCATACTGCTTCTTGGTATGTATTTCAGTGTAAAATCAAATCTAGACAAGTATAATATCTATTTTGCTTGTCTTCAATTCAATTTTTGACTACTCATAAAATACTTGAAATTTTTGTAATCACTTCAGATTTTAAATTTTGTCTGTATACTTTCTAGCAAGTGCCTCTGTTTTTCTAGATATTGAATTATTACTAGTATTTTCCTATCATGAATTTTGTAATTTTTTTCTATTTCATTCAACAATTTTGAAATAAAGACTATCAGCTTTTACTTATCATCTTTATATCTTATTGAGAGTATACCCTCTGTTATATATTCTGATGCATTTGTTTTTACTCTTATCTCTTTATCTAAGTCAGGCACCATTAATACTGGTCATATTGTATACCTTTTTCAACTTCTTAAATGCCTTCTCTTACTTTTCTCTCTAATTCTACTTCTTATTCTTTCTAACCAGCTTATGCAGCAGTTTAACTATTTTGGCAAAATCTTTCATGAATCACCTATAGTAATTTGCTAATCCCAAGAACTTCTGTATATCTTTAACCATTTTAGATCTTGGCTATTCCAGAACTCCTACTATTTTTTCTTTCTGTATTTTAATATCCTTTGTTTCCATTACTAATCCTAGAAAGTCAATCTTTTTAACCTTTCACATGCATTTCTCAGATTTCACATATAGATCATTTGTTTCTATTCTTTTCAGTACCCCCTCCACTATCTCATTATACTCTTTTTTGTCTTCTGTTTCTATCAATATATCACCTATAAATGCTACCACATCTCCTATACCTATTAGGTCTTTCAAAATATCGTTCATCATTGCTTGAAATGTTGCTAGTGAATTTGTGAGACTAAAAAACATTATAGTAGGCTTGTATACTCTAAGATACATTATGAATGCAATCTTCTACTTATTTTTCTTTTATCTATGTATTGTTGTATCTCTAGCACAAGTCTATTTTTGTAAACACCTTCTTTGTCCCTATGGTGTTGATTAAGTCCAAAATCAAAAATAGAGAGTAATTATTCTTAACTGTCTCTTTATTTAAATACCTATAATCTTATACTATTTTTTTTTCTATCCTTTTTTTCTACAAAAAATACTAGCAAAGTCTAAGGTGACTTTGAGAGTTTAATGTACCCTTTTCTCAACTGCTTCTCCACAAATTCTCTCACTTTCACTTTTACTTTTCTCAATATCAAATATATTCTTCTTTTTCTTGGTATAAAATCTTCTTTCAGATTTATTACATAGTTTCAAGATTTTTTCACTAACATTCTTTCTAATTCTGCCTTCTCAAACACTTTAAGCCATTTGTGAAATTTCTGTGGCATTATCTTTCTTACTTTTTCTCTATTTAATTTGACTTTATCATTAAACTTCTTTTCCAATGATATTTTTTATCTATCTCTATCTGCCTTTTCCACTGCTTTAACTCTTTTTCCTATCTTTTTCCTTTTTTCTGTGTCTTCTTTTACTGCTAGACTTCTTTCATAGATTGGTGGGTATCTTATTATTTTGATCTCTTCCATCTTCTAATTTATCTTTGGATTATATGCTTGTAACCATAGCATACCTAATATAATATTCATTTTCCCTAGATTACATATATCCCTTATTCTTTCTATGTGATTTTTGTAATATATGTTTACTTTGGCCTAGTATATTATTGCTCCTCTGTTATTATTTGTACTATCTACATTTTTTACTATCACTGGTCTCTCTAGCTTCTACAGTCTAAATCTATGCTTTGCTGCTATCTTTCTATTCATAAACATTTCTGTCACACCACTATTCAAGAGTACTTTGACTGTTACATCTTCAAGCATATTTACCTTTCTACTCCAATATTCAACCACATCTCTTTCAACATCTTAAACATTCTTCTGATAGTCCTTTGGCTAACCTCCTTCTTTGCTATGCTTCTTGGAATCTCTATTTGTGTACTGCTCTGCTATACTTTTCTCTATGGGGCATACCACCACTCTTCAGTTTTACCACAGTTTTTTCTTTTCTGTTTTACATTCTGGATATACAATCTCTCTTTTTTTTTGTTCCAATACTTTTTCTCCTATTGTATCTCTTCTTCTATACTTTATACACTACACCCTTGTTATCTCTTCCTTTTTTACTTTTTTTTTTTTTCCATACTTCCTAGCAGAAGTCACACTGCATGTTTTTTACTTGTTTTTTGAGAAGAAATCCTTGCTTTCAGTTTTTGTAGGTTTGGACTTTTTTGCTTTTACATTTTCCACAATCCATATACATTGCTACTATCTTTTCTATCAATCATTCTCTCTCAAGCAAAAGTGTACCTTCTGGAGGTATGCTCTACTCCTTATAATATTCCTGTGCTTTTTTCTATATAGGATATACTGGTTTTTTTCTTGCTGTGTCTTTTGTGGCCTAGCCATATGCATTGCTTTCTTCTCTTTGTTTTTTCTTTTCTCTACTATAATGTTTGGGTGCTTCTATTTGTAGTATCCCAGCTTCCAACACCTAAATACTTTTTTTCTTCTTCTTTAGTCTTCTACCTTTGTACTTCTACTTTCTCTCTTACACTATATCTTATTACTCAACTTACCAATACTTTAAATTCATTTTGGGGAATCAGTTTTTCTTTTTTCTTTTTCTTATTTCTACAGTTGTAGACCAGGTGCCTAAACCCTTTGTAGTTAAAATATCTCTATTTTTCTCTTTCTTCTAGTTTTGCCTTTAGTTTGGTGAGAGTACACTATTGGTTGAACATGTTGCTTATGAGTTAATTATACTTTTCTAAACCTTTGCATGTATAGATAATAATACATCCCCAGCATAAGGCTTTTACTGATTAAAAAGGTACAGATAATTTACTAAACAATACTATTCAATTGCTAGGTCAGGTCTTAAACATGATACTTGGGTTTGATACCAAGTTTCTACTATAGCAACTTAGCCTGAGATAACTTAATCATACTCCAAGTCCAAGTTAACAAGGAAAACTCAATGAAATCTCTATTAGATTCTGTATACTACTTATACAACTACTACATAGTCTGTATACTACTTTCCCACACTCACCATATCATGTGATCCTTGTGACATCCTAGTATATGAATGTGATATGTGATATCTATCATATAACACTTTCTCATACTCCTTTCTTGTAGTAAGTCCAAATGAGAAGAGAAAAAAAAAGAAATATAAATAATAACTTAGCTGTTTTGCCAAGTCATAATATCTACTAGCAGTCCCTAACTGACTACCAAGTTCTCTTTATAGTTAGGACCTGCTATCTGTCATAACTTGGCCAAATGGCTAAATCAATATTTATATTTCTTTTATTTTCTTTTTTTTTTCTTTAATTAGAAAATCAATAGACATATGAGAAGGGAATAACTCAAAAGAAATGCATGGAACTTTATAAATAAAAGTAAATACAAAGTATATATAAGTAGTATATAACAATTGAATAAGAACTCTATTGAGTTCTCCTTGTCAACTTAGACTAGGAAAGTGATTAAGTTGTCTCAGGCTAAGTTGCTATACTATTCAAAAAGACCAATGATCAAGCTGATTACCAATTGAGGACAATAAAAGAATATAGTTTAGGCAGGGTTCAAAACAAACAGTGTCTTGAGTATGAAATTGAGTTTTTCTATTAATGACTAACTTGAGAACCTTAAGTTAAGGTTAAATTCAAGGCAGTTCTTCAGGGTTAAAAAAAAACTCAATGGGGTTTTTGCTCAATTGCAGTTTACTATATATACAAGTATACTATTTGTTCTTGTTTAAACTACAGATTGTCTATCAGCTACTAGTTTGACTCCAGTCTGTGTCTATTTTATTTACAGCTCTTTGTCATAGTCAAAGCAACTCATAACAGTTGTAGAATACCCCAGTAAATATTGGAGCTGGTATCCCAGAACTATTGGTAGCCTTAGATATTAAGATACACAGGATAGTATATTAGCACTTGCAATCTCTGCCTTTACATGAAAGCAGTAAGACAACCTTTAGTCAAAGAGCTCCACTTACTTTTAGTACCAGACACCAGATAGAATATTCTCAGTGTTAACTTTATAGTAGAGCTCCCTGAGTTCTCTAGATGTAATACCATTATAACAGTCATGGAATTAGTGTCAGAGAAAGCCTATTTTATTCTGACACACACAATGGTAACTATAGAAGGAGCAGCAAAATTGTTCCTATACAACATGTGAAAATTCCACAGATTACCTGAGCATATAATCTTAGACTGTAGACCTCAATCTATAGTACTCTTTACAAGAGAACTTTACCAACTACTAGAAATACAACTGGCATTTTCTACAACTTAGCATCTACAAATAGATGAACAAATAGAATATGTTAACCAAAAACTTAACCAATACCTACACCTCTTTATCAATAAGCAACAAGATAACTGGTATGACTTATTGCCTATAGTAGAGTTCTAGCACAACAACTATATAAATGCTTCTATCCAGCAAACTCCATTCCTGCTTGATACTAAACAAACTCCTACATAGGTTTCAAACCTAGGTAATATTCCTCCAGATTAGAGATGGTGAACAAGTTCATGAAGCAAATAGAGGTAGTAGTCAAAGAGATCAAGTCTGCAATTTGGAAAGTATAAGAGAACATAACCCAATATTACAGCCAAAGAAAATCTCCTATTCTAGTATTTTATTCTAGAGATCAGATATTCCTTGATACAACTGATATAAAGACTACACATCTATTACAAAAGGTTACTTACTTGATTTGTGATTAATGAATATAAATTCAAAAAAGGCTTAGAAGTGAAATTTAGATAGTAACAAAAGATGTTATTAAGTCTAAGGTTTATTATCAGATATAGAGTCCTTATATACATGATCACTACCTATTGTTTTATATATAAAAGTTCTATTGTTCTTGAAATAGAGATAATCTAACCATCTTAGGGCAGTCCTTTGTTCTATTTAAGAACATATAATAATTTATAGGTAATAGATTAGTATTATATACAAACATTAAGGACCTTATATTTCTATGGGATTTTATTGCCTTAGGATTTATTTATGGCCAAAAGAAGCACATTAAAGAGAGCTTCATGATGAATATTGAAGCAAACAATTATGTTCAGCAGTTTCCAAGATATTAGCAATTTAGTATTTAGTATTTGGTACCTTGGAGGTCATTGACTAATCTGCTAATAATTCAGTAAATACTAATTGCTTTGAGACATTTTTAGTATTGTTGGAAAGGTCTTCTTAAAGGCTTTTAGTGGCCATTTGAATTGTCAAAATTGGTTGAGTATTCCTGGAGTTATGGTCCAAATGAAGTTTATAACAATACTTCTCTCTGAAACTATCATATCATCGTCTTAGACTCTTTGTAATAGAATGATCTCTTATCTACCATCTCAAGCTGCCCCATATAATGAAGAAGCTCTATCCTATGTTTAACATAGTGAAGCTGTCTACCACCTTAGACAATCTAATCTCTAGAAGAAGACCTAAGTTTCTGCTACCATCTATTGTCATTAATAAAGAAGAGGAGTGGAAGGTAAAAGAGATCTTGGACAGTTGCTGGCATGGAAGGAGATTTTAGTTCTTAGTTTTTGATAAAGTAGAAAGAATTCAAAAGAGAACACAACTCTTGGAAAATAGTCTTTGATGTTCCAGTACCAGATCTTGTAGTAAAATTCTATCACAACTATTCTATGGTCCCTAGTTTTGTGTACTATAACTAAGATAGCAATTTGACACCTATTAAGATATCAACTCAGTTTTTTAAGTGCAGAACTTATATATTCTAAGTACCTGTTAAGATGTCAACTAGATATAGTCAGTACTTGTAAATAGTCCAGAAAATATAACAATATTCATTTTAGTCCTTTAAGTACAAAACTAAGGTATAAAAAGCTACAGTAGGTGAAAAATCTCCTAGCTTACTAATTTACTGATAACAGCCATCAGCAATAAGAGATATAAGACAAATAAGAAAATGACTACAAAAAACCGTAATACCTAGATATATTTGTTGAGTGAACTTTGATGCAATTTTTCATTTCAGAACTATTGCTTTAAGATACAGCAATTTTGAAAAGAGAGTAAATGTAAAAGAACCCTATTAATACCATCTCTGGAACACTAGATCTATTTTCTAGAACAACCTTGTGTCTAATTAAATATTACATAGTAATATTTAATTGTCTTTAGCTTGACTTGAAGATTTCTAACCTTGACTAACAGAACTTTAGGATCAGAGATGTCTTGACTATAGAAGTATATACCCCAGAAGCCTTATTTTAATTTCTAAAGATTTTCCTAGAGGTAAGTTATAATATATTTAGAAGTATAATATTACCAAGAATTCTTCTAGAATTCACTCTGTTCTGATTGTCCTTACAAGAAGTATTCCAGTGGTGGAGAATAAGTCACCAATTATTATCAACATCTTGTTCACTTTATATTTACCTAGAGATTATAAATAATCAACAGTTAAATTTGCAAAACCACTAGATTAGTGAGTTTTTCTCTTGTTCCCTTTGCTACTTGATTTGGTCAACAGAAGCATTTGATTAGATTTGGATTTCTTCTTATTTTTGTTGGCTTGACAATTATATTTAGTATAAT
>Ga0153939_1001159_pt1 | contig 10450 bp, 9 predicted proteins | sample TSNJ023MetaG_FD_104734 | JGI IMG/M metagenome (GOLD analysis project Ga0153939, IMG submission 104734) | Attine ant fungus gardens microbial communities from New Jersey, USA - TSNJ023 MetaG | ecosystem: Host-associated > Fungi > Mycelium > Unclassified | place: USA: New Jersey, Brendan T. Byrne... | reverse complement strand
TCTGAAGCATGAACTGAGTTTGTTCGAGGCCATCCCGTTATACCCAGAGCTAGGCCTCCATGATCTTGTGGCATGAGACCTGAATGCAGAAAGTCACACGACGTATGCAACAGGTTGGACGTTCGAACCTCATCTTGACCACTAATAATTCCACACAAAATGTGTGAAGATTAAAAAAATTTTAAAAAAACAAAAAAAACAACTCAGCAGCTCTGGAAATAAATTACACAGCTCTGAATTGTTTTTGCTCATCCGAAAAGGTCTCACACCTACAGGGTCTGCCAAGGGCAAGTCGTTTATGGCAGTGTTCAAAGAAAACCTCATTCTTAGAATTCTTGTCTTCAAAGCTCCCAATCTGCATAGCTATAACTCTGAGACTGTCAGGTCACTAGACATCAGAATGTCCGCCGTCAGATCCACATCATGTGGTCAAGCTAGGACTTATGTATCTAGCAATTAAGCAAGGGTTGAAAGTACTCCATAAACATACCAGAAGGAATAAGGAAAACTGCATTCTTGAACCGAGAATTTTTTTATTGGAAGGAGTGCCCTTGCCTATGACTCAAGAATAGCCAGTGCTAACTCGCCAGGGAGAGTAATTAACTTTCAGTTGATTAACATTCAGGGAACTTGAAGTTGCGCTCTCGCTCAGCAAACTTGGACCTGTTGGCGATGGTGTTGTCCCAATCTGACACGTCCGACCAAGGTAGAGAACAACGAGACCAACGATAACTTTTTAGATCACGATTCAGTCGTACTCTGACTCTCAAACATAGTACTGTGTATCAAGCATAAACTACAAGCTGCACCTAATTATCTTATCCACGCCAGACAGCAGGTCCAGGTACCTGAAACGTACCACCAAATTCAAGAACTTTGTAGGAAAAAGCCGACAAGGGGACTCACAGTGTAAGCAGTCGGCACAGGATAATAAATATTGACAGTAAGACCGGGATCATCAGGCTGAACATATCCGGGGATAGAAACTTTGGACGGATTTCCACTTCCACTGCTAGTAACATGAATCTGTGCGCAAGAGATATACCACTGGGGAGCACCAGCCACGTGTAATGCGATTTGCTCAATACGGACAAGGTACTAGAAAAAAACTCAGATCGTTCATAATGTTCGTGAAACAGTTTTTGCAAGCTTACTTCACCAGCGGGAGTGTTGGCGGGAATAGTTGTCGTCAGTTGGCTAGCATTTTGATCGGTGAACGCGAAAGGATTGAAAGTGGCACCCCATTCTGCAATCTTGAACCAATTGGCACCACTACCATCCCAGCTGGCAGCAGTACTAGGCGCTTTGCCAAGATAAATCGCAGCAGGACCCGGGTGGTAGAGTGTATTATCGAGTTTGAAGCCAATAGTAGCGCCAGCTGCAACTTGGACCGTCTCGGTAGCAGGAGTGGGGTTGACATTGCAAGTAATGTCAGGAGAGGTAACAGAAGTAACAGGAGAGTTGCTCAGTGGCATACGAACGGCCGCCGAAGAGGTCGCGCTGCCCGCAATGAGAGTATTCCATATATCTAGACGAGGATATCGTAGATTGAAAGGCGGGTAACATAATTCTGGTGAAAGAACATACAGTGAGCAGACACCACCTGTGCAGCGGCAACGAGAGCGATGAAATGGAGAAACTTCATTGTGAGAACTACAATGAAGAGGAGCCGCGAGCGTATTTTATTCAGAGCAAAACGTGTCTTCCCAAAAGCAATGAGGCAGAGTCTATTAATTAATTGTCCGTAGGCTCCACATAGTTCCTTCAAAATCCCTGTGTGACGAAGGATCAATAATTTCCCGTGGTTATGTCGGTAGTTCATCTACAGCGAACTAGGACTCGGAAATATTGAACCCAATTATTTGATTCGCCCTCGGGGCCTCAACTTGCTACAGCGGCAAGTTGAATTAGACCAGAGCGGCAATAGCTTGTACGAAACGTCCATCCAATAATCGGTTAAAAATTTAAAAGAGAAAAGAGATACCTTAGAGACTAATTTTGTACCCTGACATTGTTTCCGAAAATGTGTGATCCCCGAACTTCAGCCAAAATAACCGTCAAGAATTTCCCAAGCCATGACAAGACTTGAAAATGACGGAAGCGACCGGAGAAATTCTGGGATGTCGGACCCTGCCATCTTTATGTTGATATTTTCACGCGCATCGTCATGGAAGTAACGAAAGCACATACCTAAAGAACTCTGAAGAAAGACATTGATGGGTATTTAACGTTGTTTGATCACGTTCGAATTGAGGCGGAAAATAGGAGAATTTTTCGGATAGGGTTCTATCTATTCATTCTCAGAATCAACCCAGAAAGCCTTCATTGTTGATCTGCACAACAAGTATCCTGGAGAATTGAGATCTGAGTCATCTACCCACATACGTACGGGATGGAATGAAACAAGGGTCTCACCTGGGAGAGGAGTACCTATATCAAGAATTTTATAGTCTATCACTGCTTCCAGCACGCTAGCATGATCCTCTTATATCTCCTTCGTCGTGACCTTCGCATTTCGGATAATGTAGTCTTTTCAGCTATCGCCAATTCATCACGTTATACCAAATTGATTCCACTGTATGTGCTACCACCGCACCAGATGCAGTTGTCGGGTTTCCTTTCTTCGCCCTCGGAAGAATACCCGTATGTCGAAGCCCGATCTAGTCTCGGGAAATTCTGGCGCACAGGTCCTTGTCGAGCCAAGTTCATCGCAGAAGGACTCTGGGACCTGAAGCAGAATCTCAAACAGCAATATCAGAGTGATCTCATCATCCGAGTCGGTCCGGCCGCAGACATCGTCAAAGAATGGTTAAACAGTCACGAACTAGGCAATGAGATCGGCGGTGTATGGATGACACGCGACTGGGCAAGTGAGGAGATGAACGAAGAGAAAGATGTAGAAATGGTTGTGAATGCAGCTAGAGAGAAAGACAAAAAAGACGTAGATTGGAAAGTTTGGGATGGCGAAGAAATGCTCATCCATGAGTATGTACACCCTCGCTTTGGTGGTCGAGATGTTACTCATGATGTCATAGCGATGACTTAACACACCCCGTCAAGAGCACTCCTGACGTCTTCACGACCTTCAGAAAGCCTCTCGAACCACTCAAATCAAACATTCGCCGCCCAGTCTCTCCTCCGAAATCACTACCTCCTCCGCCAGACCATATTCCTACGCAGTCCCTCCTATTCAAGATTCCTGTGAATTTTGAAACGTTTTTGAATAGTTTGAGGGCGCCTGTTGAAGATCTCGGTCTCCCTAGGCAGATCATAGCACCAATCAATGTACAATCAGCACATCCTTTCAGAGGTGGTGAAACAGCAGCACATGAACGAGTGTGCCATCTCCTGGCATCGGGTGCAGTGTCCAAATACAAGAAAACTCGAAACGGGATGGTTGGAGCAGATTTCTCGACTAAACTGGGTGGATATCTCGCGAATGGTTTCATAAGCGCACGTCAGATTAGCGCATATCTCAGTGAGTTCGAAGCAGGTCAGCAACCAGCAGGTTTCAAGCAAGATGGGTTGATGAAATTTGACGAGGGGCCGGGATTTGGGCAGGGGGAAAATGACGGAACGAAAGCAGTACGGTTTGAATTGCTGTGGCGAGATTACATGCGACTATGCATGCGGAAGTTTGGTGCTGATTTATTTAACGTACACGGATTCCGTGGATGGCAGCACAAACATGCCGATGCACCAAAGTACAATTTCAATTGGCTGTCATTATCAAATTCAGAGGCAAGGGAGAAATTTACACGTTTTCAACTTGGCGAGACGGGCTCCAGCCTCGTAGACGCGTCAATGCGCGAGCTCTATCTGACAGGCTATACATCCAATCGAGCGCGACAAAACGTCGCCAGTTTCCTCGCGAAATGGCTTGGGATAGACTGGAGGCTAGGTGCAGAGTGGTATGAGTGTTGCCTGGTGGATTATGATGTCGCCAGTAATTGGGGAAATTGGGCGTATGTAGCAGGCGTTGGCAACGATCCTCGTGGACGAGAGCGAAAAAGAGGGAAGAATGTTGGGAAACATCAGTCAGCAGATAAAGTGGTTGGGACTGACGAGGGCAGGAGATTCAATCCCGTTAAGCAGGGATTCGATTATGATCCCAAGGGCAAGTATGTTAAAACGTGGATCGAAGAGCTCTCTGGCATCAACGACATCAACGTTCTCGTGCAGCCTCACAAATGCTACGAGGCTAAGCGCAAAGACAGTGCTGGCGTTCCGGTTTTACGAGAAAGAAACCTCGAATGGGTCATTGACCCTCTGATTCGCATTGATTATGCCAGACCTAGGGTGAGGAATTAGTTTAGATTGTATACACATGAAATTATGTAAATACCTATCCATGTCTGGCATACAACTTCTTTGAGAGACCTGAATGAGGAATTAGTCGAGCTTGCATGCACATATCAAATTTGTGAAGTAGCTACAGTCCTACAGTCATAATGAAAGCTGCATCAATAATTTATTTGTCTCTAGGCTGGACACTAAACAAGGCCGGCTAATCAATTGCAATCCTTCGTCGCGTAATGGCAGACGCATGCCAATCTGTTTGCTTGCCGAGGCCGTCAAGTCAGCGCCGCGGGTTTCTCCTGATACGTACAAGGCCCTGTCAGGAACTTGTCAATGCTTCCTATCGGCGGTTACCTTTTCCACGTGGAAGAGATCCCCTGGCAATAGAAACATGAGGAGATGCATCTAGTAAAACGTGCCCACTGCAACTTGCAACTTGGGATATCATGCATCTTTGAGTGGAAACAAAGATGTCTTCTTCGAATACTAGGGGCTCTTTCTTCCCAGAGAACGATGTTTAATAGCCTTTCTGAGTCCCCTCTCGTGCCTAACATGCGCTATTAGTTTGGTCGCACGGTCGTTATGGACCGCAGGGTGTCTCCTCATAACAGAGAATTGCTCTCCACCGAATTCTAGCCCTGTAAGTGCCTCGAACACTATGTCTAGGATCAAATCATACACCCTCTCGAGTCCATTGAAGAGTTTGTCTCTAGACTCTCAGTATTATCTGTCGGACGCAGATCTCTACTTTCAGGTTCATCCTCGTTCCCACCGTGCTATGTGAACATTGCCTATCATTGTTTTTGCAGGTTGAGCAAACCATTTTTCGCGTACATAGTTATTTCTTCACGCGCGAATCGCCCAAGTTTCGCGAGCGAATGGCGGGAGCGGAATGTGCGAGGTCTGGTGCTCATGACGGAACAACTGATCGAACGGCAGTACCTGTCAAGAACACCTCAGCAGAGGATTTTTCAAAATTTCTCTGGGTTTTCTATGATCCGTATGTTCCATCTACTATTGCATGGTTTGACGATTCAATCCGTTCTAGTACTTATATGTATGATGATGCACCGTCATCAGCTTGGCGTACAATTCTCTCGTTGTCCTCTCCGGGAAAATGGGACTTTCCTAAGATACATGCATTCGCCCTGAAGAGGTTGAACAACCTCTTTGTACCTCTCGTGGAAAGAATTGTACTCTATAAATCTTGTTCCGTTCCATTCGAGCATCTATTGCCCCTCTACGCTGAGCTATGTACTCGCGAAGAGGCTCTCAGTCTTGAAGAGTCTATCGGCCTCGGATGGGAACTTGTCGTCCCTATCTTGCAAGTCAGGGAATGCCTTTTGAAATGGGAAGGCAAAGGCAGCATCACCGACAATACACTTCATAATATGAGGGCCGCAATTGAGGGTGTTTCGTCCACATGGATCCAAGATAGAATCAAGTCTATGTTCAATGCTGTCCAAGATGTTTCCTCGTTGACCACAACACGAGGACATAACTGCCCGCAGCATCACGAAATCAAGGTGGAGTTTGAATCTGTCTCGAAATCCCTATGTTCACCTGTTGACTGACAAACTAGTCCAACCTCTGCAAAGCCAAAGCAAAGGCTCGTGCCGGATCAACATCGAGGGTTGATCCTTGCTTGTCCAACTGGAACCCGATTAAAGTGAAGGCTGATCCACTCAAGGCAAAAACCCAAGGTAGGTTCATTGTTCACTTTCCTCATCCACATCTTCATACCCGGTAAAAATTCAGTTATTGATCAGGCACAGAGGCTCTTACAGAAGATAGTGAAGACGGTTGGCAAGAAGAAGTGCCCTCCTGTCATCGATGTATGAATGTTGGCTGATGTTCTACCTACGTTATCGTTTAGAAACTTCTTGACCATATGTATTGCTGCGCTCTTGGAATATTGGTCATGATATAGTCATTATCATGTCGGCTTATGTATGTACCCCATAAATCCGCGATTCTTTCGTTCTGTGTAATGTCTTCTAGAATAAGAACTAAACCTGTCTCGTTTATTTTCTACACGTGGGTGAAAATCTGGAATGCGCATTATTCTCCAAATTCGTTCGAAATTTGTCTGTGTTCTTGTGTCCAAGTTGATGCGGATCAGGCCAAGAAGCAAGGATTCTCTGTCAGAAAAGTCTGACCGAGTCTTTCGCGAACTAATAAATTACGTTTCTCGTGAGCCACAGCAAAATTTTCATTCGAAGGCACTTACAGATACACCATTCAATGCACTCCAATTTCAGCATCTTATAAGACAGAAATGAAGCACAGAAATATCCCATTCCCTCCTCAAAAACTACGCCATTCCAGTTTCATAAATGCCTACTAAGATATTAGCCCCCGTAGAGATTCACGACAAGTATTATATAAAGGGAGGAGATTTATCTATCCTCGTCAGTGTCTTTCCTCTATCTGCCTAGCTTCTATAACGATTGGACCGTCTTGATGGCAGGTTGATAATACACGGTTCTTAGTACCATCATATTTCTTTCGGGAGAGTCCCAATTTTCGAGAGCGACTCAAAACCCCATCGGACACTCCTAGCAAGCCTTCCGACCGCATCCAAGAAATCCAAGAGATAATTATTCATGCGGAGGAAAATGTCTCCCCTGATGACTTTGCGCAACTCTGTTGGGTATTCTTTAACGAGTAAGAACTGTACCCTATTTTCACCTGCATGACACTGGCTGAAATATTTCCGGGATATTGCAGAAAACTATCCATTTACGAGACAACACTCGTCAACTGGAAGACAATCCTGCGACTAGCTGATCAATACAAATTCACTGAGGTCAAGAATCTGGCGTTTCGTGAAATCGACAAATCGGGCGCGTTTGACATGTCTATTGTCGAACGAATCATTTTATACCGCAAGTACGATGCAGATAGAAAGTATCTGGAAACACTATATGTGGAGCTCCTCGCACGCCCTGAACCTCTCACCCTTAGCGAGGGTCAGGATTTGTCACTCGAGTTAGCTTTACTCATATCTGGAGCGCGAGAACGACTGCGCGCGAGTTCAGATAAACTATCATTATCGGATCCGCTACCTGAAACAATGGTTGAGACTATCAAGACTATGGTCGCATCGATGTTCTGGGACCGTCCTTCATTGCCTGAAATACCCCGCGTCACTTCTTCCGACTTACACAAAAACGGCCAAGTGGACACTACGCCAGCTTCAGTTCCTTCAAAAGGTGAGTATCTGCAAGAACTGTTGGACAAGTATCAGCGCTTTTTGACACTTCATTTTTTACTCAGATGATGGCCAGAAAAATGGTACGGACAGTTCCAGTAAGGTTTTCGGTAAAAAAGGGAAGGAAAAAGACAGGACTGTGGGACGATGAATGACTTATTACGATTGGCATTTGCTGTGATTCGCATAGTGTTCTCTGTGACAAGCATTTCCCTTATCTAAACTTTGAATTCTCGGAGTCATTGTCAGGAAAGGTTGGCTGCTATAGCACCATAGTGACAGTGGCCAATGTTTGATAGCTCTCAAATTAGAACTTAGAACGCGCGAAGCTATTCCGATCACGTGTGATAAGGTTACTCTAGCTTGTACCCTTGATTACTCCTCAATACAACCGTGCCTGCCTGCTGCAAGTCCTTTAAGCAGTGAAGATGCTTCAGGAGACAATTTAAGTAGCCTGGAGTGGATCACAAATTTGGTCTACAGTTTGGACCATCCTACAGAGCACTACAAACGACAAACTGATGTTTCGATTTCACAAGGATGACAATTGAACAGCTCGCAACAAATCCCTCGCTCGATATCTTTTGCCATGATGCGCATGACTGCTATGTGATTTGTCAAGCGCAGACATTGATTTCTGTGCTTCTGTGCTATTACCATTACCCGTGATTTATCCAGTTGACATCCTGAATCCGAATTTTGCCCGCGGTATCAAGAACATGAATATCAAGGCAGGGAGTGCCAAGTGATTGCTTTTGTGAAAAAATCCACAATGTTCCTTGCGAGTAGGTCCATCAAGCTATTCGCCTTCATCGTGGCCACCACCGTTACCAAAGTCGTCGGTGATGACCTAAATGTCTACATTGACACTACCCTTGCCTCTGGATGGGAAAACTGGAGCTGGAGTAGCACTATAGACTTTGCAGCTACTGACATCATCTCTGGCTCCTCGGGTACTAGCATCTCGGTCACTTCTGATGCGTGGTCTGCCCTCTCCCTCTACAATCCAACTTCTTTTAAAACCTATGCCGGGTTGAAGTTTGATATCGCCGTCAGTCACCAGTATATTGAACGCTTTCCATCGATTCATCTTCAAGGGTTTGATTTAGGGGGACCAACCGGATGTTACTCTTTTGATTCAGTCCGTTGCAGATTCCGTTGATGGTCCAAGTATTCCATTGTCTGCGATCAGCAAAAGCGTCGCATCAGATGCATTTAGTACTCTCTTGATTGATTTCAGCAACCTACCTGGATCTGGAGCTGCTCTGGTCTGTCTTTTGACTTTATTGGAGCTAGCAGATGCCGAACTTATGACAGGGTGATGCTAACTGGGACCGCATCAGTCTACAGGCTGGTGGTTCTGGCGCAACTGTGAGTTTCTCGGAATGCGTGCAAACTTTAGTGTGTCCTGATTCGATTAGTATCATGTTGACAACATCATTTTGGTCGAATCTATTATCATTACCCCGGAGTTCCTAAGTGCCGAACCTCTCGCGAGCAATATTCTTGCTGTTACCACGAAAGGTGATGTCGATTTGAGCACGGTCAAGGTCGCTCTGAATGGCTCGGTAGGTCCTATAATCCACGCTCTCTTTCAATCTCTAAAGCTTGTCGAAGCCTATTACATTGACTGGGCACAGCACCTATGTGCCGGTCGATACGCCTTCCCTCTCCATCACGTACTTCACACTTGCGACAAATTTTGCTCCTGGAACGCTGACAATTATGGCTGGAGAGTCAAACTTCAATTACACCCTCCCTAATGTCCTCTATGGCAGGTTTGTATTGTGACCTCGTCTATCACTCGACGATACTCAGGATTTCTCTTCAGTATTGTCCAGACAGTATCCACTCCGATCGATCCCCATATATATGGTGTCAACTTCCCTACGAGCCCTGATTATATCGAGCATCTCGGTGTCACAATCTCCCGTTGGGGTGGAAATGCTGTCACAGCCTACAACCCATTTGGAGGGTTTACCAATGCCGGAAATGACTGGTACTTCGAGAATAGAGATTCCGACAGCGCCGATGATTGGGCTGGCTGGGTCCATGGAGCTGGTTCAGATACACTCATGACTATTCCCGCGTAAGTATGATGCTTTTCCGATGATAATTTATCCAATTCAAAATTCTTACAAGTCTTGACTGGGTCTCGAAAGACAATACATCGTACTCTTATCCGAAGACGATCTATCCAGGTTGGCACAATCCCATCTCTATGTATCATTCTCTTATCATTCCTTGTAGATCAGGCTGATTTTGATCCATTTAACGCCGATGCGGGTAACGGAAAGTTCTCCAATGGCTCCTGGGTCTCTCCTCCTAATCCCACAACCGTTTACTCTGGTTGGAACACGACATTTGCCCAAAAATGGCTCCAGGGACTGGCGAACAAACCTACGATCGTTACGATTGACAATGAAATTGAAATTGCATCAAGTACGCATCAGGACATGCACCCCGTGTACATTTTGCAATCATGAAGTCGTTACCGAATTGCTGATGTGCTGACAGAGACATCGATTATGACGAAGAGCTCGACCGAGTTGTCAGGTTTGCCACAGCAGCCAAGGCTGCTCTTCCCAGTGTCAAGGTTGCTGCCCCTTCGACGTGTTCTTGGTGGTTTTGTAAGTGGATGCTGCTATGTTATTAACCAGGGTACTGATATCTGGTCGAGATTGGACGAGTATGGTTGGTTGGGATGACACTGCCGCCCACGACAACATTGATTTTATCCCTTGGTTCTTGGGTCAGATGAATGAGGTCGAAAAAACTACGGGCAACCGACTTCTTGATTACCTCGACATCCATTATTATTTCCAGCCTGACACTAGCGCTAACGACGATGCTGCTAAGGCTTTGAGGCTTAGGATGTCTCGTAGCTTATGGGTAAGTTCTTCTGGCTGCCGCTCTCTGCGCCACAAACTTTCTAAT
>Ga0153939_1001157_pt1 | contig 10453 bp, 6 predicted proteins | sample TSNJ023MetaG_FD_104734 | JGI IMG/M metagenome (GOLD analysis project Ga0153939, IMG submission 104734) | Attine ant fungus gardens microbial communities from New Jersey, USA - TSNJ023 MetaG | ecosystem: Host-associated > Fungi > Mycelium > Unclassified | place: USA: New Jersey, Brendan T. Byrne... | reverse complement strand
TATAGCTCCTGCAGACTCCCGGCGCCTTTTACCGCATCCAGCAGCCTGAACTCCAGCCCTTCACTGATGTCGGGGAGCCGTGCTAAGTCGGAGACAGACAGGGTTCTTAGTTTACATAAAATTGCAATTTCCAGTTTTGCCGGTGAGGAAGGCAGCTTGCCTTCCTTTTTCAGCGTTTCCACACTGTCATATACGATATCCGGCACAAAACCCTTGATCGATCTGCCGGCATACAGCATTTGGCGAAGCTCCCCCGCGGCATGCAGTTCACCGCCTGAGGCCGTTTTGTCGTGGCCGCTGCCGCGCCGCCGAATGGTGCGGGGCGTTAAACCGGAATCTGTCCGAAGCAGCGCTTTGATGTACTCGATACCAAGGATATTGTTCGGCTGCCTGAGAGCTTCGGCATACACATCGCCCGCCGTTTGCCGCAGAGTCTTTTCGCGAACTGCGGCATAGCTTTGGGTGCTGCACTGCAGGTTCCGTGTCAGCTGCTCCTCAAAATCAGCGGTCAGCAGCTGCTTTGCCGAATCCGTCAGCAGCTGAATGTCGCCGCATTCGCTGCCGAAAACCACGGAACCGCCAAGCCCCAGAGCGTTTAATAGAAAGATGGCCGCGCCTGCGAAGCGCTCAGCGCCGGACATGGCGTAGGGCAGCGGCAGCTCGATGACCAGGCTGGCACCGCAGCGCAGCGCCAGTTCCGTCCGCGCCCATTTATCAAGTATCGCGGGTTCGCCGCGCTGTACAAAGTTTCCGCTCATTACGCATACGACGACACCATGCTTTTTGGCCTCATCCAGAATCAACTGGTGGCCCTTGTGCAGCGGGTTGAACTCGCAGACGATTCCACATATTTTTTGAAAATTTGCCATTTGGGAACAAACTCCTTAACAAAGTCCGATTTTTACTTGAATTACCCGGTAAAAAGTATTATGATAGTAGACGATAATTTATATTACCGCATTTTTCCTGAAATGGCAATGTGAGTAATCTTAAGAAGGGGCATTACGAGCAATGAAAATTTTGGTGATCAACGCAGGCAGTTCATCTTTGAAGTATCAACTGATAGGCATGGAGGACGAGCAGGTACTGGCAAAGGGGAACTGTGAAAGAATTGGCCTTGAAGAGGGAATTTTTACACATAAAACCTTTCATGGCACAGAGTTGAAACGCACTGTCGTCATGGAAGACCATACATCGGCATTTACCCAAGTGAAAAATGCTTTGATCAATGAGGAATACGGCGTCATCAAAGAGCTTTCCGAAGTTTCCGCGGTGGGACACCGTGTCGTGCAGGGCGGTTCGCTGTTCAGTGAATCCGTTTTGGTTGACGATCAGGTGATTGAAGGCATTGAGAGCCTGATTCCTTTGGCGCCCCTTCACAATAAAGCGCATGTGCAGGGCATCCGCGCCTGTATGGAGGTTTTCGGAAAGGACGTACCCGAGGTTGTCGTGTTTGACACGGCGTTTCATTCAACCATGCCGCAAAAAGCATTCATGTTTAATGTCCCTTATAAATATTACGAAAAGTACGGTATTCGCCGTTATGGTTTTCACGGTACGTCCCATCGTTATGTCAGCCACCGCTGTGCGGAATTGATGGGAAAAGATATCAAGGATACGAAAATCATCACCTGCCATCTGGGCAACGGCTCGTCCATCACAGCCGTAGACGGCGGCAAATGTATCGATACCAGCATGGGGCTGACGCCATTGGATGGTTTTATGATGGGTACGCGCACCGGTACGCTGGACCCGTCCGTTGTGACCTTTATTATGGAAAAGGAGAACCTGACGCCGCGGGAAATGGACGACCTGATGAACAAGAAGTCCGGCATGCTGGGAATTTCCGGCATTTCCAGCGATGACAGGGAAATCACCACGGCGGCAAAAGTCGGCGATCCCCGCGCGGTATTGACCCACGAAATTCTGGAGTACCAGATCACCAAATTTGTTGCGGGCTATATGGCGGCGCTAGGCGGCTGCGATGCCATTGTGTTTACCGCGGGCCTTGGAGAGAACCAGGCGCACCACAGAATTAAAATCGGCGACGCCCTTTCGTTTATGGGCGTGAAGGTCGACACTGCGAAAAACAAGGAAATGGTTCTGGGCAAGGAAGGGAAAATTTCCACAGAAGATTCCGCCATTGACGTATATGTCATCCCGACAAATGAAGAGCTTGTGATTGCGCGTGATACCGAGGAGATTGTAAGTAAAGTTAAAATTTAACAAATAATTCGCATACGGCACAGATATCTGCCCTGCAGAAGGGCTGATATGCGGACGAGAATACAGGCTGCATGACAGGTAGTGATCTACCCCGCAGCCTGTATTTATGTTTTATGCTTATTCCGGTTATACAGGTCAAAAAAGGCGGATTTATATGAGCTTTGAATAAATTGTTGCAATTTTGTAACTTTTCGTATATAATGTTGAAGAACACGTTATGTAAACATTTATTTGACGAATTAACGGAGGTCAGTGTGAAAAAACCGATCAAGAAACTTATTGTGATATTCGTTGTCGCATTGTTATTCATGACATCGGTCGTGCCGGTATCTGCCACAGATGGCCCAGATGCGAAACTTTCTTCTGAAGTATTAAATGTTATGGATGCAGAAAACGAAACAGGGTTCTTGTCGCCGACAGGGAGCGGCGACGGGAGTGAAGAGACTTCAGACGTACAAAGCGGACAGGAAGAAGATACCGGGGAACCGGACAGCGAGGCGGATAATGAAACGCAGGTTGCGGCCAAAACGCCTTTGTCCACCGACTGGCCGCTTGCTACCGGCACCCATGATAAATACATGAATGGCATCAGCGGCTTGTTTAAACCGGAACAGTATATGACGCGCGCCCAGTTTGCGCAGGTTCTTTATAATCTGCTGAAAAATAAGCCGACGAACACGTCTGAGATATTTTCCGATGTTACGGATGATACCCAGTGGTATGCAAAAGCTGTCAATGCGCTTGGGAATGCCGGTATCATGCTTGGCGATAACGGAAAATTTAAGCCGCAGGCTTATGTCACCCGCGCGCAGGCGGTAACCGCATTTGCAAGGTTTTTTGAGTCGGAGTCGGGGACTGTGAACTTTCCGGACGTCACCGAAGGGCATTGGGCCTATGCCGACCTTGTAACAGCCTATTTAAAGGGTTGGATTGAGGGTGACAGCAATACCGGTAATATCCGCCCGAACGCTTATTTGAAGCGAGCTGAGCTAGTAAAGGTTGCCAACCGGGTTCTGGGGCGTACGGACAGTGCGGACTACGCTAAGGACCGCGACAACAGTGAAATGTATTTTCCCGACGTTTCAAAAAGCTATTGGGGCTTTTTGGATATCATTGAGGCTGCTAAGCCGGATGTGAAGGCGCCGGAGAATACATATTATAAAATCACAGCCGTCAATGGCTTAAACCTTCGAAGCGGCCCCGGAACCACCTATTCTTCACTGATGGCTCTGCCGCTGAATACTATTGTTAAGGCAATTGATACCACCAGCAGTATACCTTGGTATAAAGTCAGCTACGGCAGTACAACAGGCTATGTGCATTCGGATTATGTGGTACAGACCGATGAACCCAATCCGCCCGGTACAGGTGACGGTGTGATCTCTGCAACCACAGCGAATCTTGCGCAGTATAAAACCTTGTATCTTACCGCATCGGTAAACGGTTCTTCTTCCGGCCTTACCTGGCAGAGCGACAACACCGCGGTGGCGATGATTGTTAAAACGAAGGTGGCGGACGCGGGTAAATCTTTTGTGTATGGAAAGGCTCAGGGAACTGCGAATATCATTGTGAGAAACTCCGCCGGGCAGGAGGTTTCCCGCTGTAAGGTGACGGTCGGTGCTGCGGAGGCTATGCGCTTTATCACCTGCGAGCCGAATACGCCTTCCATCAATCAGGCATTTGACTTAATCGCCTTAACGGATGCTGGAAAAGAAGCGGTGAGGTTTGTTGTAAGCGGGCCGGAGGAGGCGACAGTTGAGACGACAGATTGGTCGCAAGAGGTGGGTGTCTCTTCTGTCAACACCAATTTACCGGAAAATCAAGTGAGAAAATTTGCCGCGAACGTAACGCTGACCAAAGCGGGCAGTTATACTGTACGCGCCTATTCCAAAACAGCTTCCGGCAGTTGGTCCACGAGTTATAAAGAGAAAAAGTTGCTGGTGGTTTCCACGCAGGGCGATACCGATGTTTCGGCGGAAAAACGCGCCACCAGTTCCAAGATGCTTGACATCATTGCACAGTTTGAAGGCCGGTACGGCGATGTGTATCTTGACACTCTGGCAAGCAATATTCCGACAGTGGGCTGCGGCTATGTGGTAGGGAAAAACGAGACTTTTTATAATAACCTGACAACCTCTGAAATGAACGCGATGCTCAGTGAAACCATCAATAGTGACGGTTATGAAAGCGCTGTTGAGAATTTCAGAAGCAATAACGGTATCAAAATGAGTCAGGCGCAGTTTGACGCGCTTGTAAGCTTTGCCTATAACCTCGGAACCGGGTATTTTTCTACAGGCTATGATACCTTTAAAGTTCTGCTGAGCGCTACATCCAAAAGCAGCGGAAGCGGTACGGTATACACCGGTGTGGCGGAACTTTACTCGGAGCCGAATGCCTCCAGCAAAACAGGAAAATCCCTTTCAAACAAAACTTCCGTTACCGTGTCTGAAATCAAGCGTGTCGATGGTAAGGTGGATAACCTTTGGTACAAGGTTACCTCCGGCAGTGGCTCCGGTTGGGTGCGCGGCGGAAGGATCAAGATGAACGACGCCGGTACGGTGGACCTTGCGTATATAGACGAGCAGACCTTTGGCAGTAATTTACTGTTGTACCATAAGGCAGGTGGCATAGCGGTTCCAGGCCTGGTGACAAGAAGACTTGCCGAGGCGAAGATTTTTTGCTACGGCGCTTATGATGAGGCCTACCATAGCAGCCGTACCTATACGACGAATGTCGGGTTTGATGTACCGAGTGCGTTTACCTACACAGAAACGGGCGGCGTTGGCAAATGGGTGGCAAAATAAGGATTTTTTTCGAATGCTTTGATTTTAGCGTATCGCTTCTCAACATGTGTATAACGATTCATTGGATGGGGTATTCAATGAAAAGTAGTGTAACATAAATCAAACAAAACCGGGGTGCGGCTTATGCTGTGTTCCGGTTTTGCCTATTATTTACTGTGTAGCATATCTATTTGGGTGTGACCACACATACATTATTCCCGGGAAAATGAAGAAATGTTATATCAGTTGTCGCTCCCGTAAGATAAACTTGCAAAAAGGGACAAGATAAAATATAATGTTCAGAAGTGATTAATCGGAGGGATGACAATGAGTAAAGAACTCACAAAGGCTTATGAGCCGAAGGAAGTGGAGAAGAAAATATATGATTTTTGGCTGGAAGGAAAATACTTCCACACACAGATCGATCCGGAAAAGAAGCCTTATACCATCGTCATACCTCCGCCCAATATAACCTCACAGCTGCATATCGGACATGCCTATGATAACACGGTGCAGGATATTCTGATCCGCTTTAAGCGCATGCAGGGCTTTGCGGCGCTGTGGGTGCCCGGCACCGATCACGCTTCCATCGCCACTGAGGCGAAAATTGTGGAGGCCATGCGCGAGGAGGGCCTGACAAAAGAGGACATTGGCCGCGACGCGTTTCTGGAGCGCGCCTGGGCGTGGAATGAGAAATTCGGCGGCAGAATCATCGAGCAGCTGCGGCTGCTGGGATCCTCCTGTGACTGGGATCGATTGCGCTTTACAATGGACGACGGCTGCAACCGCGCGGTGAAGTATGTATTTAAAAAATATTACGACAAGGGCCTGATTTATCGCGGTGAGCGCCTGACCAACTGGTGCCCGAACTGCGGCACAGCTATCTCTGACGCGGAGGTGGAATTTGAGGAAAAGGAAGGCTCCTTCTGGCATCTGCGTTATCCCCTTGCGGACGGTGGCGGTTATCTGGAGCTTGCCACCACCCGGCCTGAGACGATGCTCGGCGACACGGCGGTGGCCGTTCATCCCGGTGATGAACGGTATCGGGCACTGGTGGGAAAAAATGTCATTTTGCCCCTTTTGAACCGTGAAATTCCGGTCATTGCGGATACCTATGTGGAAATGGATTTCGGTACCGGCGTGGTGAAAATTACTCCGGCCCATGACCCAAATGACTTTGAGGTTGGCCTGCGCCACGACCTGCCGATGATCGATGTGATGGACAAGAAGGCATGTATCAACGAAAAGGGCGGCAAATACGCCGGTCTTTCCACCGTGGAGGCCAGAAAACAGATTGTGAAGGATTTGGAGGAGGGCGGTTATCTTGCAGGGACAGAGCCCATCAAACACAATGTAGGTACCTGCAGCCGCTGCCATAAAATCATTGAGCCCAAGCTCTCCACCCAGTGGTTTGTGAAGATGAAGCCGCTGGCGGAGCCTGCAAACAAAGCGGTGCGTGAGGGCAAAACGCGATTTATTCCTGATCGCATGCAGAAGCTCTATTTCAGTTGGATGGACAATGTCAAGGATTGGTGTATTTCGAGGCAGCTGTGGTGGGGGCATCAGATCCCCGCGTGGTTTTGCGACGATTGCGGTTTTATCACCGTCGATGAAAACGATGTGCGCAACTGTGAAAAATGCGGCAGCGAAAAGGTACGTCAGGACCCCGACACACTGGACACTTGGTTTTCCTCTGCGCTCTGGCCGTTTTCAACGCTGGGCTGGCCGGAGGAAACGGAAGACTTGAAATACTTCTATCCCACGGACGTGCTGGTGACGGCATATGATATTATCTTTTTCTGGGTGGCACGCATGATCTTTTCCGGTTTGGAGAACATGGGGGAGGCGCCGTTCCATACCGTGATGCTGCACGGCCTCATTCGTGACAGCAAAGGCCGTAAGATGAGCAAGTCCCTTGGCAACGGCATCGACCCGGTGGATGTGATCGACCGGTACGGTGCGGACGCCCTGCGCTTTGCCCTTGTGACCGGCAACAGCCCGGGCAACGATATGCGCTTCCGTGACGAACGGGTGGAAGCCAGCCGTAACTTTGCCAACAAGATCTGGAACGCAGCGCGCTTCATCCACATGAATGTGGACGGACGGGATATCTCGTGCGAGCTGCCGGAGAACCTGACCGTGGAAGACAAATGGATTCTCAGCCGTTTTCACACAGTGGCAAAGGAAATGACCGAAAATATGGACAAATATGAACTGGGCATCGCCGTGTCGAAGCTGCAGGATTTTCTATGGGACAACTTCTGTGACTGGTATATTGAGCTTGCGAAAATCCGTATGACCGGTGAGAATGTGGCATCGGCCGACGGCGCGCGCCATGTGCTCATTTGGGTCATGCAGAACACGCTGAAGCTGCTGCATCCGTTTATGCCCTTTATCACCGAGGAAATCTGGCAAAGCCTGCCCCATGAGGGCGAAGCGCTGATGATATCGCAGTGGCCGGTTTACCGCGAGGAATTGGTATTCCCCGAGGCAACCGAACAGATGGAGCAGGTGATGCGGCTGATCACGGCTGTACGTACGCGCCGCAGTGAGATGAATGTACCCCCGTCAAAGAAAGCCGCGTTGTATATCGAAACATCGAATGTCTGCATGTTTGAAAGCTGTAAGGAGGATATTCTGCGCCTTGCCTATTGCAATGAGGTACTTGTGGGCGAATGTCTACAGGTTCCGAAGGGCGCCGTGACGGTTGTGACCGGTGCGTGTAAGGGATATTTGCCGATGGAAGACCTGATTGACAGGGAAGCGGAAATCGCCCGCCTCCGCAAAGAGCTTGAAAACGCGCAGAAACAACTGGATACGGTGGGCGCGAAGCTGCAAAACGAAACCTTCATGTCGAAAGCGCCGCAGAAGGTTGTTGACGGCGTACGGGAAAATGGCGAAAAGCTTAGCGAAAAGGTCAAGCTGATTGAAGAGTCGCTGAAGACCTTTGAAGAATAAAGAGCCGGCCTGCGAAGCGCCGGTATTTTATCGGCGCCGGTAAACCTGGCGGAACATGGATAAGAAACCACAAAAACCACCGGAAATTTCGGTGGTTTTTGCAAAGCTTGAAAGTGAGGTTCAGCATGAACTATTACGAAGCGATGCAGAAAATCAATAACCGTCTGATTTTTGGCGTCAAACCGAGGCTTGAGAGAATTAAGAAGCTGTTGCACCTGTTGGGGAATCCGCAGGATCAACTAAAGTACGTTCATATTGCGGGCACCAACGGCAAGGGCAGCTGCTGTGCGCTGGTGTCATCCGTTTTGCAGAAGGCCGGATACCGCACGGGGCGTTATACCTCTCCATATGTTTTGGATTTCCGTGAGCGTTTTCAAATTGACGGGGAGATGATTCCGAAAGAAGAGCTTGCCGGCGTCACGGAACGGGTTTCAGCTGTTTCTGACCGGATGGAGAAAGACGGTGAAACCATCACAGAGTTTGAATTTATCACGGCGCTGGCCTTTGAATGGTTTTATCAAAAGAAGTGTGATATTGTGGTGCTGGAAACAGGGCTTGGCGGACGGCTCGATGCCACAAATGTTATCAAACAGCCGGAGGTCGCCACAATCATGTCCATAGGCTTTGACCACACGGCAGTTCTTGGGGATACGCTCTCGAAAATAGCCTTTGAAAAGGCAGGGATCATTAAGCAGGGCACATCGGTTCTGCTTTATCCGCTACAGGCCGAGGAGGTTACGTCTGTTTTTCAGTCCATCTGCGATGAACGCGGCGCAGCCCTCACCATACCGGAAACCGATTCCCTAACGTTGCAGTCAGCCGGCATTGAGGGCAGTCATTTTACGTATGACGGTGTTTCTCTGTTCACACCGTTTCTTGGAGAACATCAGCTATATAATGCCATCACTGCCTACAGGACAGTACAGCTTTTACAGAGGAAAGGCTTTTCAATATCACCGCAGAATATCAAAAACGGCTATGAAGCGGCGTATATGCCGACGCGTATGGAGATCTTTTCAAAACAGCCTTTCATTTTGATGGATGGCGGACACAATCCGGACTGCGCGGTGGCATTGCGAAAGGCGGTGGAGCAGTTTCTTCCGGATAAAAAGATCGTATGTATAACTGGTATGATGAAGGATAAGGATGTTCCCACATATATAAGGGAAATTGCGCCGCTATGCACAAAAATGAATACAGTGCATCCGTATCAGAATGACCGTGCGCTGTCCGCCGGCGTGCTGATGGAGATAGCAAAAAAATATTGCCCCGAGGCAGGCGCGTTTGAAAGCATTCCGGAAGCGGTGCGTGACGCGCTACAGGGCTTGTCAGAAGACAGCGCCCTTGTCATCTGCGGATCATTCTTCATAATGGAGGAAATCCAAGCGGAATTGGATAAATATGTAAAAAAAGTTAAGTGAGCTGACAAGCTTCACCAAAATAATCATCCGGCGCTTACTAGAATATTTATTATAAACATTTCAAAGGGAGAGGATGTATAAAATGAGCGTGAGGCTTTTATATAAAGAAGGCGTACTCACAGCCAGACTCAGCGGAGAAATCGATCACCACACCTCGGCGGAGATCCGTGAAGAAATTGATGAGACCTCACAGAAGCTGAAGCCCTACTGCCTGCGCCTGGACTTTACCGAGGTGCCGTTTATGGATAGCTCAGGCATCGGTCTGATTTTAGGACGCATCCGGCTGTATAAATTTTGGAAAGGCCACGTGGTACTCACAGGGCTTTCCGCAAATGTCAGCAAAATGGTGGAGTTGTCGGGAATTGGTTCAATCGCGGTGATTGAGAAGGAGGCGGGATAATGAAGCCTGTGAATAAAGTGGAGTTTAATTTTCCCTCAAATTCTGTAAATGAAGGCTTTGCGCGTGCGGCGGTCAGCTCGTTTCTGGCGCAGCTGGATCCGACGGTTGCGGACTTAACGGACATGAAGACCGCCGTTTCCGAAGCGGTGACCAACGCAATCGTTCACGGCTACCGTGATAATATCGGCATCGTTTACATAACCGTCAAGATTTTTGAAAACGGAAAAGCCATTGTGAAAGTACGGGACAAGGGCTGTGGTATTCCGGATATCAAGCAAGCGATGGAGCCTTTGTATACAACCGGCGGAGAAGAACGCGCCGGTTTGGGTTTTGCCGTAATGCAGAGCTTTTGTGACAGCCTGCGCGTTACCTCCAAAGAAAACAAGGGGACAAGCGTGACGCTCACGAAGTTCTTTGAGAGAAAAGAATAAATGGAGGAAAAAAAAGACATACGGCCAGGCGCCGATCGGAGTAAAGTTGAGGAGAACATCGGTCTTGTGCATTTGTGTGCAAAGCGTTTTGCCGGCCGCGGTATGGAATATGACGATATTTTCCAGGCGGGTTGCTTAGGGCTGATCAAGGCTGTGGAAAACTTTGACGCTGAGCGTGGCTTTCAGTTTTCCACCTACGCCGTTCCGGTGATTTTAGGTGAAATCAAAAGTATT
>Ga0153939_1001152_pt1 | contig 10483 bp, 7 predicted proteins | sample TSNJ023MetaG_FD_104734 | JGI IMG/M metagenome (GOLD analysis project Ga0153939, IMG submission 104734) | Attine ant fungus gardens microbial communities from New Jersey, USA - TSNJ023 MetaG | ecosystem: Host-associated > Fungi > Mycelium > Unclassified | place: USA: New Jersey, Brendan T. Byrne... | reverse complement strand
TATTTTCCGCCCAGCGTTGTCATCCTCCTTGCCGGGCGACAGCCCGCCTGCGTCGTCTTCCTAGCTGGTCGAAAAATATCCTCGCAATTTATTATCACTTTTTAATCAGTGTTCAGTATTAATGATAGAAAAACGCGCCCTCCCCAAACAAAAAAGCCGCCCCGAAAGCTGCAAATCGCAAGCGGCCGGGGCGGAAATTGATGAATTTCAGAAATTGTTATTCGCCGAGATTTTTCTCCAGCTTTGTCAGTTCATCCGACAGGGCGCTGGGCAGGCGGCTGCCCAATTTGGAGTAAAACTCCTTGATGCTCACAACATCTTCCTTCCACAATGCCGTGTCCACAGACAGAAGATCCTTTACGGTGTCCAAGGTGACGTCGGAGAGTCCCTCCAGGTTGATGTCCTCGGCCTTGGGTTCATAGCCGATGGGGGTGTCCACCGCCTCGGCTTTGCCCGCGCAGCGGTCCACTACCCAGCTGAGAACACGCATGTTGTCCCCGAAGCCCGGCCAGATAAATTGACCTTCGTCATCAAGGCGGAACCAGTTGACATGGAAGATCTTCGGGGCTTTGTCGCCCAGCTTTTCGCCCATCTCCAGCCAGTGGCCGAGGTAATCGCCCATGTGGTAGCCGCAGAAGGGCAACATGGCCATGGGGTCGCGGCGGACAACGCCCACGTCACCGGACGCGGCAGCGGTTGTCTCAGATGCCATAATGGAGCCCACGAACACGCCGTGCTTCCAGTCCCTTGCCTGGTAGATCAGAGGCGCGGTCTTGGCGCGGCGCCCGCCAAAGACAATGGCTGAGATGGGCACGCCCTGGGGATTTGCAAATTCCGGGGAAATACACGGGCAGTTGATGGCCGGGCAGGTGAAGCGGGAGTTGGGATGCGCGCCCTTTTCTGTGGAGGTCTTGCCGTTCCAGGGGTTGCCCTTCCAGTCCACGGCATTTTCCGGCGGACTCTTGTCCAGGCCCTCCCACCAAACGGTGTTGTCGTCCAGATTGTGGACCACGTTGGTGAAAATAGAGTTCTTTCTGGTGGTTTCCACTGCGTTGGCATTGGATTTCACATTGGTTCCGGGTGCCACGCCAAAGAAGCCGGCCTCGGGGTTGATGGCCCACAGCCTGCCGTCGGCGCCGATGTTCATCCAGGCGATGTCGTCGCCCACCGTCCACACCTTATAGCCCTTTTTGGCGTACACCTCCGGCGGAATGAGCATGGCCAGATTTGTCTTGCCGCAGGCGGAGGGGAAGGCGGCGGCGATATAGGTGATTTTACCGTTGGGGTCCTCAATACCGAGGATGAGCATATGCTCGGCCATCCAGCCCTCGTTTTTGCCCTGGTAGGAGGCGATGCGCAATGCGAAGCACTTTTTGCCCAACAGCACGTTGCCGCCGTAACCGGAGTTGATGGACCAGATGGCGTTGTCCTCGGGGAAGTGGCAGATATAGCGGTTTTCCTCATCGATGTCCGCCTTGGAGTGCAGACCGCGCACAAAGTCGTTGGAATCGCCCAGCTGTTTCCAGGCGGGATCGCCGATGCGCGTCATGATATCCATGTTCAGGACCACATAGATGGAGTCGGTGAGCTCAACCCCCACTTTGGAATAAGGGGATCCGATGGGGCCCATGGAGTAAGGGATAACATACATGGTGCGCCCCTTCATAACGCCGTCGTACAGCCCCCGCAGCTTTTTATACATCACCTGGGGATCTTCCCAGTTGTTTGTGGGGCCCGCGTCCTCTTTTTTGCTGGTGCATATAAAGGTGCGGTGCTCCACCCGGGCGACATCGTTGACCGCGGTTCTGTGCAGCACGCAGCCGGGCAGCTTCTCCTGGTTGAGCAGCTCCAGCTCGCCGCTGTCCAGCGACTGCTGGCGCAATCCCATCAGCTGTTCGTCGCTGCCGTCAATCCACACAACCTTGTCGGGCGTTACCAAGGACTTCATCTCTTCGAACCAAGTGAGAACATGTTTGTTTGTAGTCATAAATCGGTCCCCTTTCTAAAGGCGTATTTTAATCGTTGAAAAATTAACACTCTTCCCATACTAACATTATATCAAAACGGGAGGTCCGTTACAACAGCCCCCGAAGATTTTGGACGGACTGTCAAATTACCAAAAATGCTTGCGTATAATTTAGCAACTATTCTGTTGCTTGCCCGGCAATATCCAGCGTTGCCGCGCCGTTTAGCGACAGCGTTGCCCCTCCATGCTCCCGATATTCATAGAAGGCCTGGGCGCCAATCATGGCGGCGTTGTCCCCGCACAGCTCCAATGGAGGCATATAGAGCTCCCGCCCCCGCCCCGCGGCGCCCTCCGTCAGCATCCGGCGCAGCCCCGTGTTGGCGCACACCCCGCCGGCGCACACCAGCTTTTTGTGCCCAAGCTCATCGGCCGCAGCAAAAAAGCGGCTGCACAGGCTGTCGCACACCGCGTGCTGAAAGGAGGCGGCCAGGTCGTTTTGGTCAATAGCTTCACCCTTTTGCCCGGCGTTGTGGACAAGGTTGATGGCGGCGGTTTTGAGCCCCGAAAAGCTAAAGTCGTAGGGGCGGTTTTCCACCCGGGGCCGGGGCAGCTTGTAACGGTCCGAATTCCCCAGGCGGGCGGCTTTGTCTATCTCCACGCCGCCGGGATAGGGCATGCCCAGCACCCGCGCCACCTTGTCAAAGCACTCCCCCGCGGCGTCGTCCCGGGTTTTGCCAATGACCCGGTAGCCGGTGTAGCCGGTGACCTCCAGAATGTGGCTGTGCCCCCCCGACACCACCAGGCAGAGGAACGGCGGCTCCAGGGAGGGATGGGCAATAAAATTTGCCGCCACATGGCCCCGGATGTGATGCACCGCGATGAGGGGCTTTTTGGCGGCAAAGGCCAATCCCTTTGCAAAGTTTACGCCTACCAGCAGGGCGCCGATGAGGCCGGGGGCGTGGGTGACGGCCACGGCGTCCACCGCGGCCAGTGGAAGCCCCGCGCCGACAAGGGCGCGCTCCGTGACGTTCACCACCTGCTCTGTGTGGCGGCGGGAGGCGATTTCGGGCACCACCCCGCCGTAGATGCGGTGCTCCTCCAGCTGGGAGTAAATCACCGAGCTGAGAACCCGCCGACCGCCGGCGACGACAGCGGCGGCGGTTTCGTCGCAGGATGTTTCAATAGCCAATATCTTCAATGGGGTATACTCCTTTGAGATTATCAATCGCCTGTCCAAGGTCACAGCTTGCAGGTGAGAATCAGCGCGTCCTCGGTGGGATTGCGGTAAAAGTCCTTGCGCCGCCCCGCGTCCTCGAAGTCCAAATCCCGATACAATGAGATGGCGGCCTCGTTGCTGGGGCGCACTTCCAAGGAAATGGTTCGCAGGTCGTTCTCCTCGCCGTACCCTATCAGCTCCTCCAGCAGCGCCCGGGCAACACCCCGGCGGCGGTGGGCGGCGGAAACGGCGACGTTTGTGAGGTAGCCCTCGTCGATTATGTGGTGCATGCCCGCATAGCCCACCAACGTGTCGTCCAGGTAAGCCACGCGGAAAATCGCCATGGGGTTGCTCAGCTCCTCCACCAGGGAATCCAGGCTCCAGGGGGTGTCGAAGCATTCGGCCTCCAGCTTTTCCACCTCTTTCACGTTGTCCACCGTCATGGACGTGATGCGCATTCGGGGTTCCGGTATATCCATACGCGTACTCCTTTAATATGTCAGGCGGATTGATTGCCCGCCTCAGAATAGGGGGTGCAACAGCAACTGCTGCCCAATACCATTGTATCATAATGGGAGGGAATGTCAAAGATAATGGGTGCGTTTATGGATTAATTTTACATAAATATTGTGCCCAACACAGCCGACACAATTATTTTGCCTCCAGCCAGTTTTGTCCCGAGCCCACGTCCACCTCCAGGGGGACGGACAACCGGGTGGCCTGCTCCATCTCCTCGGTGAGCAGGGTTTTGGCCCGGTCCACCTCCTCCACGGGACACTCCACAATGAGCTCATCGTGGACCTGGAGGATGAGGCGGGCCCGCAGGTTTTCGGCGCGCAGCCGCCGGGATACCCGCACCATGGCAATTTTAATGATGTCGGCGGCGGTGCCCTGGATGGGGGTGTTCATGGCCACGCGCTTGCCAAACTCCCGGGTGGCGCGGTTGGAGGAGCTCAGCTCCGGCAGGTAGCGGCGTCTCTCCAGCAGCGTCTTCACATAGCCGTGCTCCGCGGCGAATTCAATGGTGTCCTCCATGTACTGGCGCACGCCGCTGTAGGTGTCCAGGTAGCCCTTGATGTAGGCGCTGGCCTCGGAGACGCTGACGCCGATATCCTGGGAGAGGGAGTAGGCGCCGATGCCGTAGACAATGCCGAAGTTCACGGCCTTGGCCCGGCTGCGCAGCAGCGGCGTCACAAAGAGTGGCGGCAGGTCGAAGACCTGAGACGCGGTGATAGTGTGGATGTCCTCGCCGTTTTGGAAGGCGGCGATCATATTGGCGTCCTCCGCGATGTGGGCCAGCACCCGCAGCTCAATTTGGGAGTAGTCCGCATCCAGCAGCACATTGCCTTGGCCGGAGTGGAAAAACCGCCGCAGCTCGCTGCCCTGCACCGTGCGGATGGGGATGTTTTGCAAATTGGGCTCGGTGGAGGAAATGCGGCCGGTGCGGGTGAGGGTTTGCTGAAAGCTTGTGTGGATGCGCCCGTCGGGCTGCACCACCTTCAGCAGTCCGTCCACGTAGGTGCTTTTGAGCTTTGCCACCTTGCGGTACTCCAAAAGGTGGGAGATGATTTCGTGCTTGCCCCGCAGCGACTCCAGCACGTCGGCGTCGGTGGAATAGGCGGTTCTGCTCTTGGTTTTTTTCTTGGCCGGAAGTCCCAGCTTTTCAAAGAGAATGACGCTGAGCTGCCGGGGGGAGTTGATATTAAATTCCTCGCCTGCCAGCGCATAGATTTTGTCCTGGTAATCCGCTATCTGGCCGTCCATTTCTTTTCCATAATCGGCAAGGCCCTGCGCGTCCACAAGGAAGCCTTCGTGCTCCATCTCCGCCAGCACCCTTGCCAGGGGAAGCTCGATATCCCGCAGGAGCCCCAGCTGCCCGTTGGAGCGGATCTGCTTGTCCAGCTCATCCGCCAGCTTGGCATACACCGCGCAGTCCTCCAGCAGCCCGGAGTGCGTGCCCAGCAGGTTGTCCAGCGCGGCGGGGGCGACGCCGTAGGCCCCGGCCAGGCGCGCCATGGCGTAGTCGGCGGCGGTGGGATTGAGAATGTACCCCGCTATCTCCATATCAAAGACCACATTTTGAATCTCGAAGCCCTGGCGCAGGGCATAGCGGTGCAGGGCCTTGATGTGGTTGGTGCGCTTTTGCAGCGGCCCCGACAGGATCTCCCGGGCGGTGGCGTCCACCATCTGATCCCACAGGTACAGCGTGTGGCTGGTGATGACGCACAGCGCGTTCATCTCCTCCCCGTCAAAGGAGAAGAGCACGTCGCACTTTTTCCCGCCCAGCAACCCCTCGGGCAGGGTGTTGAAGCGGATGTCCAGGGGGGGAGCGGCGTTTTGGGAGGCCCCGGCCCCGGCGTCGCCGCCGGGCTTTACGCCAAAGCGCTCCATGAGGCTGAACAGCTCCAGCCGGGCCATGAGACCGTAGGCCCGGGCGCTGTCCAGCTCGTGGCGAACATAGTCGGCTGGATTCCGGGAGATGGGGCACTGGCAGTTGACGGTGACCAGCTCCCGGCTGAGATAGGCCATCTCCCTGTCCTTTTCCAGCTTGGCCCGCATGCCGGGCTTGATGCGGGGGTCACTGAGGTTTTCGTAGACGCCGTCCAGCGAACCAAAGGTCTGAATCAGGGTCATGGCTCCCTTCTCGCCGATGCCCGCCACACCGGGTACATTGTCCGAGCTGTCGCCCATTATCGCCTTTATGTCGATGAGCTGCGGCGGCATGACGCCGTATTTTTCCAGTATGGCGGCCTCGTCGATAATCTCCGCCTGGGGGTATCCGCCCTTGGTGGAAGCCAGACGCACCGTGACCCCGCCGCCCACCAACTGAAAGGAATCCCGGTCCCCGGTGGCGATGACGCATTCGCTGCCGGCGCTGCGGCTGTCGCATGCCAGCGTGCCCAGCAAATCATCCGCCTCAAAGCCCTCCTTTTCCACGATGACATACCCCAGATACCCCAGCAGCTCGTGGAGCAGGGGCATCTGCATGGCCAGCTCCTCCGGCATGCCCTTGCGCTTGGCCTTGTACTCCGTATACCGCAAATGCCGGAAGGTGGGCGCCCGCATGTCGAAGGCGATAGCCACGGCCTCCGGCTTGGTCTCCTGCTCCATCTTTAGCAGAATTGTTAAAAATCCATAAATCCCGTTGGTGAAAATGCCGTCCTTTGTCGTCAACGGCCGTATGCCGTAATATGCCCGGTTGAGAATGCTGTTGCCATCCACCGCCAATAGCTTCATAAGTACCTCCCAAGGTCTATTCATTCGGCTGGTTCGGTATCCTGGCCGCCAGTCCGTAATCCGCCTGTAATCGCTTTATTATATCACATAATCTTGCCTTTTTATACGAATTTTGTTAAACTGGCATTCGATACCACCGAAAGGATGTGATCCTCTTGCAGCTCGGCTCCCTGACACTGCCCCGCACCGCCGCGCTGGCTCCCATGGCCGGCGTGGCCGACCGCGCCTTCCGCGAGATTTGCGTGGAATGCGGCGCCGCCTGGGTTGTGGGGGAGATGGCCAGCGCCAAGGGTCTGGGCTTCGGCTCCCAAAAAACCGCCGAGCTGCTGAGCGTCACCGACGGTGAGCGGCCCATGGCCGTGCAGCTTTTTGGGCGGGAGCCCGCCTCCATGCGCGCCGCCGCCGCCCGGGTCGCCGCGGAGTTTACCCCCGACGCCATCGACATCAACATGGGCTGCCCCGCCCCCAAGGTGGCGGGCAGCGGCGGCGGCAGCGCCCTGCTCCGGGAGCTTCCGCTGGCCGGTGAAATTGTGTCCGCCGTCGCCGGGGCAACCGCCCTCCCCGTCACGGTGAAAATACGCAAGGGCTGGGACGACGACAGCGTGGTGGCGGTGGAGGCGGCGGAGCTGTTCGCGCAAAAAGGGGCGTCGGCGGTGTGCGTCCACGGGCGCACCCGGATGCAGATGTACGCGCCGCCGGTGGATTTGGACAGCATCGCCGCCGTCAAGCGGGCGGTGTCCATCCCGGTCATCGGCAACGGCGACGTGGACAGCGTGGAGGCGGCGGAGCGGATGTATGCGCGGACAGGCTGCGATTTGGTGATGATCGGCCGGGGTGCTTTGGGCAATCCCTGGCTGTTCACCCAAATTGACGAGTGGTTTCGCCGGGGGCGCAGGCTGTCTGCGCCCGCCCCCGAGGAGCGCATGGCGGTGTTGCTGCGGCAAGTCCGCCTCGCCTGCGGCTACAAGGGGGAGTACCGCGCCATGCGCGAGGCCCGCAAGCACGCGGCCTGGTACCTGAAGGGGTGGCGGGGCGCCGCTGCGCTGCGCCGCCGCGCCGGGAGCCTGTGTGTCTTTGAGGATTTGGAGGCACTGGCCAGGGACGCCCTCGACGCCCAGGCGCGGGGATTCGGCGGCGATTGACAAAATTTCCCCCGCGCCGTACAATAATGATAATGGGAATCAACTTTTTTAAAGTTGATTCACTATAGTGACGGAACTGATTACAGTGAGGTTGAGGAATGAAACGATACAGACTGTGCCGGCTGCTTCTGGCGCTGCTGCTCCTGGTGCTCACCGGCTGCTCGCTTTGGGGCGGCGGGGATTCGCAGGAGTCCGATGAGAGCCAGGTGGAGGAGCCCCGGGAATACCCCGTCACCATCGGGGACGCCACTATTCTCTCCCGGCCCGGCAGCGTGGTTTCGCTGGCGCCCTCGGTCACCGAAAAATTTGTGGATTTGGGCATGGAGGACCGGCTGGTGGGCATTTCGGAATACTGCACCGACGGCAAGGGCGGGGCGGCGCTGCCCGAGAGCGTCGCCGCGCTGCCTCGCTGCGGCACAGCACAGCTGCCCGACCTGGACGAGCTCGGCGAGCTCTCACCCCATGTGGTCATTGCCGAGACTGCCCTCAGCCAGGCGGACGCCGACGCACTGGGCCGGATGGACATCGACGTGGTGTTGTTGGAGCGGGCCGAAAGCCTGGAGAGCTGGCTGGAGACCTATGTCACCATCTCCCGCCTTATGGAGGGGGATTTGTCCGGGGCAATTATCGGGGAGAGCTTTGTGCGGCAGCGCCTGCGGGACCGCCTGGACGGCCTGGAGGAGTGGTTTGGCGCCTACGCCCGGGAAAACGGTGCGAAAAAGGCGTTGTATCTGCGGTATCTGGACTACACCATAGCCACGGGGGAAACCCTGGAGAGCGCCCTGATGGAGATTATCGGCCTTGAGAATGCCGCCGCCGCCCAAACCGGGTGGGCCTACCCCGAAGGCGGGGAAGGGGACGGCAAAAGGCGGGAGGACATCGAGGCGGCGGACATCATTTTTATGGATGAAAGCGACGTCAAAATGGAGGACCTGGAGCGGCACGAATTTTACAAGGGCCTTTCCACGGTCATAGAAGATCAATACCAATACATCGACTGTTCCGCCTTTGAGCGGCAAAGCCTGCGCATGCTGGACGAATTGGAAAGGATGGGCGGCGCCGCCTACCCCGCCGCGGTGCCCCCCGCCGGCTATACGCCGGCAAAGAGCGAAGGGGAGAAGGACGACGAAGCCTTGCCGGAGGACACCCAATCCGCCCCCAGCGACGACCCCATGGTACAGGCGCTGGAGAACATGCCCCAGGCCACGGAGGAAGAGGAATAGACAGTACAGTATGTACTTGTTTCTTAGAACCTGTTTGAAAGCGCGGCCTAATTTAAAATAATTTGATTGTCGCTCAGAACCATGGCGTCATTAATAGCAATATCTTCGATTAACCAAACATTGGCTGATTCATCATACACCAAATAGCATTTCTGTGTAGACTTGCGGTCTGTCCATTGAGAGGTGTTGCGTCTGCAATACGCATATTGAAATTGCACATTGATTTCAATTTTCGTGTCATTGCCGACAGAATAGCTGTCTAAATCGATTATTACCGCGGAAAAGGAGAAGATGTACTGCTTGTTATCGTTGATCCATTCGGTGATGTCGTAACCGTCCGTAACCCTTTGGAGCTTGCTGGGGCTTTGTTCGTTGAGGCAATCCAAGTATGTTGTGTAGTACAAATAGAGGGTTTCCAATATCATACGATCCGAATCAAGCATATTCGACTCCGGCACCTTCTGCGGATCTATCGACTGCGCCCGATCCTTTTGGATTCCGAAATCAAAGGCGTATGAATCCGACTCTTCGCGCACCACGAGCTCTGAGGTGGCTCCAACGCCATTCCTCCGCGCTTCCGCCCGAACCACCATTCCGTTTTCCGCATAGGGAATCTTCACGGTATGCCCTTCCGGACGCAGGTCGGTTTGTATATTGTTTATGTAAACGGTCATATCGGTCACATCGCCGCAGTCCACCGCTATGTCAAAAACGGAAAAGATCAGCGCCGCCTGGCTGGGCTGAACCGATAAGCTTAAGATGGGCTCTGTTTGCACTTGAACATTGCTGTAGTCAGCCGGGATCTGACCGGTTATTACGTACTCTCCCGGCGGAGCGGTAATGACAAAATCGCCGTCGTCGCGCCTTTCGATTTGAATCCCCTCGTCATCCGGTGACAGGAGAACGTCGTCCACATTGGTGCTCACGACAATTTCCACAGGCTGTATCCGGATAGTATAGCTCTGAAACAGCGAAAAACCGGCGATTGTCAGGGCGGGAGAACGCTCCACCTGAAACGCCGAGAACGCGGCATCACCCTCCCCTCCGGATATCTGTTGCTCAAGGTGTTTTCGAAAGTCAGTCCACTCCTCAGGGGCACTCAAAACCGCACAGAGAGAGCGCAATTTGTCTGAGCTAATTTCATACCCATCCGCGGCAAGGAACGTGCTGCGCAATTCGGGCACATCCTGTGCAATCAATGTATCATTCAAATTCCGTAAAAACCGCGCAGGGCTCGATTTCCAACCAAGATACCCGCAGCCCGCACCCAAACCGACTGCCACAACCAACACAATGATAAGCACCGGAATCCAGAGTCTTTTCTTCCTGTGTGTGGTCGGCGCGTGCACCGGCTTGCTTACTGTTCGCTCACTTGTTCCCTGTCGGGGGGCTCCGCAGGCGGAGCAGAATTTTTTGCTTTCATTTTCGAATTCTTTGCCGCAATGTCTACAATATGCCATAGGATTTCGCTCCTCAACATTAGAATGTGTTTAAAAAATTAAGCGCGCCGGATACACCTTGAAAACGCGCTGATTCAACAGCTTTATTGTACCAGCTTAAAAATGCAAAAACAAGAGCTAGTACTTCACCAACGCTAAAACTAAGGTATTCCGCCAAGGATTTTTGTACAGGGCAAGGCGGAGGACGAATTGCGACCTACGGTCGCATTGGGGCATGACGCCCGCCTAGGACGACAACG
>Ga0153939_1001150_pt1 | contig 10490 bp, 12 predicted proteins | sample TSNJ023MetaG_FD_104734 | JGI IMG/M metagenome (GOLD analysis project Ga0153939, IMG submission 104734) | Attine ant fungus gardens microbial communities from New Jersey, USA - TSNJ023 MetaG | ecosystem: Host-associated > Fungi > Mycelium > Unclassified | place: USA: New Jersey, Brendan T. Byrne... | reverse complement strand
TGCAACTAACGTCAGTGCCTGGCTGAACGTGCCGTCCGCATTGACTGTTACTGCCTGTGCTGCCCCCGCGTTAAGCTTAACGGTCACGGTACACGGACTGGAAGTCTCATCGTTTGTCGTACCGGCCACGGTGCATGCCGCCTGATTGGTTATCAGGTTGTCTACCGGTGTTGTTACGGACAGTGTCGGCGGGACAGTGTCAATAATAAAAGTCACACTCTTCTGAGCCGCTGCATTACCGTCATAGTCGCCGGCATCTACCTTGACCGTATTGCTGCCATCGGCAAGTGCTGTTGCCGGAGTATAGGTACAAATATAATTCTTACCGCTCTGGGTCTTAGTGATGCCGGTAGTGATAACCGTGCTGCCGATCGTAATCTCAATCGTATCCGGATCCACTCCGGAGTCCGCATCGGTCACGGTAAATGAAATGACCGGCTTATTATTCGTCAGGCGTGCAGAAGCCGTCGGGGCCGTAATCGTAATGACCGGCGCCAGCTTCTCCTTAACCTTAAGCCGCAGGCTCGCCCCCAGCGCAGCGTCCTCATCCGTCTTGGTTGTTACGTTCCCTGCCTCATCCGTCGCCTTGACTGTCACCGGATAGTAATGTCCCTCATTAACGTTATAGCTTGAGGTGCCTGGAGCGGTAATGGTCGCTTCATACCTGCCGGAAGTGCTGTTGTATGTCAGCGTCGTAGTGATGCCGTTAACAATGGCCTGTACTGTTTTTACTGCCATGCTCTATCTTTCCTCCTCTTCTGTTTCCTGAATCTTTCCGGATTCTAATATCTGGGCGATAACGGTGATCTGCCTGGCGTTCTGGATTCCCGATATCGTCAATCCGTTTAATATGCCGGTGATCTGGCTGATTTGTTCTTCTGTGTATACGACCTGCTTCATCAAATCTCCTTTCCTGGCATACAAAAAGAGCGGGGCTTTCCCGCTCTTAGAAGTAAGTTGCTTGCGATTATTGCGTGCTGCTTTCATTGATAAATACATCTGCGCGTACTGGCTGTTGATCTCGTACCTTTCTAGGGCATTCCATCAGCGGAGTTGTTGCCGTAGTTTTTCCCATCCTACAAAAAGAAGCTATCTCATTTTCCACATCTATATATGTTCCGTCTCCCAAGACATACCTAATAATTACATTAAGGCTGTAACTGTAAGTCTCCTCACTCATGATATACTCAACATATAACGCCCCGTCTTTAGACACCCCAATCTCATTGATTGTTATTTTTCTTCCCCCACCACTTGCATAGTTATTGTTGTAGTACACTGTTACTGGCAGCGTATATCCAAATTCTTTGTATGTCGATGGGCCAAACGAATAGGCATTTACCTCAAAGTCAGCTTTATTGTCATACTCTCCCATGTTTTGATTATCCCCTCCTTCTGCAACCCATGCCCCAGTATTATTTACATAATAGCCATCTGGCGTTATCGTTTCAGTAAGCACATATCCCGTGTTATCATCTAAATAGTACCATTGTCCATCATAATCCTGATGCCATCCGGTCTTATACGCCCCTTCTTCGTTCTTGTACCGTGTTCCTGTTTCATCGTGTTCCCAACCGGCAAACGCCAAAATAGAGAAAAACCAAATCATCATAAATGTTAATATCATTCTACGCATAAAAACACCTCCTTTTTTAAATTATACCAAGGTTATGCTCAAATGTCACCAGATTTGATCCTCTAAATCCCTTATTCTGGAGTATACATCTCTCATCGTTCTCGTGAGACTCCAACCATCCCACCAGCTGTTTTCCATCCAAATATCACCAGTCACATCGATATCCCCGCTGACGGTAACTACTTTAGCTTGTACAGATGTCACATCTAAGTGGTGGTCTGAAAGTATAGTATTCCCGCCTATGATAAGTGCCGGATACCTCCCAAATGGTCCGCCCTGTTCTGTTTGGAATAGGATTGCTTCATCGCCAGACCTGAATACATTTGTTCCATCCGAGCTGACATAATAATCCCCCAGCCAAACCTCGTCATTGTCCACCTCAAAAGGCCCGATGCTGATCGAGCCGCTGTTGATTGCCACAACACCGCTGTTGGATACCGTGAAGGTGCCATTGTTGATGTTAATAGACCCGCCGACAATCCTCCCGCTGAACGTGGCATTTCCGTTTCCGTCAAGCTGGAAGTTCGTGCTGTTTACGATCAGCCGGTTGCTGCTTAGCGTGATCTTGTCTGTCTCGACCGACAGCTGGCTGGACACGTCACCCTTGCTGACCTTGAGGGCGATCTGGTTCGCCGTCTGGATGAACTGGGACTCCGTGTAGTTCTTCAAATCCTTTACCGTCAGGCTGATCTCATCCGCCCGGACAATAATCGCCGCTTCCGCATCCTTGGCCCGCTTGACCTCTGCCGAGATCTCCTCCGCAGTGATCTTAAACATGGCTTCCGTGTTCTTCTCCAGATCGATCAGGTTGGCCGACACTTCCTCCACATTCTTTTTCAGGATGGCCGCCTTCCCCTTTAGCTGGATGATCTCCGTGTTGACGTTCGTCTCGGTTCGCCGGATTTCATCACCAACGGCACTGTGCGTGTCTTTAAGGGCCGTTATCCCCCTTAGGGTGCGTTTGATGATGTAGGTGTTAATCGTCCCGTATTGCCCCTCTATCAGCTCGGTATCGCCCACCTCCAGATACGGCAGGCCTTTCAGCTCACAGCTGTACGGGACGTAAGGACGGCTGCTGACCATGCCGTAGATTCCGCCGGCAATGCTGTTCAGGTCAGCTGCTGACTTTCCGTACACCAGGAAATTCCCTTCCACGGTCAGACAGTTCCCACCGTCTCCGTAGATCGCCCCGATATCCCCTTCCTCCTGTCTGATCTGCACCCGCCCGATAGACTGTACCGTATATTCCTCAAAAGTACAGGCTCCGGTCCGTTGCAGGTCTCCGGGGATCCGTTCGTCATATACCTGATCATTCATCTCGCCCGGGGCAGACGGGTATAATTCATCTGACGGATAGAGATCCGCAGCCGGAAGCAGCGTATAGTTCGGCTGCAGGGTGATGTGCCGCAGCACGCCATTCCGGTCAAAGTGTCCGAATACCCCGTTTAACTGCTCGCAGGCTGTCAATACCGCCCGGCCCGTCAGCTCCGCCGCATCTATGGTCTTTTCAACCGGCACGGTATCATTGGGCAGATAGTCCGGCACCCGCTCCGTTACGCCGATATAACGGCAAAGACTGGCCCGGAAGTCCTTGAGCGGCAGCGGAAACGGCAAAGCATTGTACCAGTCAATGACATTCACGTCAAACTTACTCATAAGGTCCAGCGCCAGCACGTCCCGGTACCTCCGGTCGGTTTTCCGGTTCGCCGACTGCACCACATAGGTCCCCAGCGGCATGGTATAGCCGGATGGGTAGACATCCCCTCCCGGATACAGCGCCGGATCCGGATACAGTCCTTCCAGTGTCTGGTAGACCGTCAGCGTGGCGCCCTTGATATTGTCCTCCACGTCGATCAGGACAAGCTCCAGCTGGGACGCTTCGCAGCTGCCAAAGTCAAGGTTTTTACCGCTGCATAAGGATTCCGTGATCTTCATGGATTCGCTCTTGATGTTTCCCGAATCCCACAGCCGCAGGAAAGCCTCTTTTTCTCCGGGGCGGTAGAAATCCAGGATGATGTTCTTATCCGTGCTGTCAGACCGGTATAATTCCTTTAATGCCTCTTCCACCTGTAGCATTCCGCCACCTCCTTAATACTCGATCAATTCGATACTGAACGGTTCATAAACCATATTGAGCCTGTTATCGTCTACATGGGATATCGTGTATTTGATGTCCGGCATGTAGAAGGTTCCCGAGCGATAGTCCATTTCCTCACTGTTCCAGCAGGTTACGGCCACCATCCGCTGCCGGGCATCAATGACTCCGGAGTCCACAATCGCTTTCAGCACGATCTTCTCGCCCAGGTACAACTTCCTGATCGGCACGATAATAGAGCTTTTATAACTCGCGGAAGTTTCCCGGTGCAGGAGGGCCGCCGCATCCCGGTACGCATCCAGCTCCAGGCGCTGGTTCGGCGTCTCCTCATATTTTTCCAGGTAGCTGTTCGGAAGCTTTGTACTCCCGAACATGATAAGCCAGCCCTGATAAGCCATGTCATTCCTCCTTTACTACTCCAGCAGCGGATTTACACCCGTCCGATTCTTTGTGGCCTGGTTCCGCCTGATAACATTCTGATACACTGTCTCTCCGTCCAGTTCTACCGTTAAATAGGTGTCGCCACTCCCCATGCCGCCAAACGCTCCCAACGCCTCTATCAGCGCCTGCTTTATAGTGCTAAGGGGTGATACCACCTCTGTTTCCCGGTTGTTGTCACCCAGGATAGCCGCAAACTCTCCCGCCCGGGGCGGCACCACGGTGCCCGTCGCCAGTCGGGGAAGATCTACTGTTCTTAAACTAAATCCAAAATGATTGCCGCCGATCCCCGGCACCCAGTCAGGAACATCGAAGCTGACGCCATTAAGCCCTTTCACAATCGCATTAACGGCCCTCTCCACAATCGTGATGATGCCGTTAAACACGCCTTTAAAGATGTTCTTGATTCCATTCAGCGCCAGATCCATATCGCCGGTAAAAACCCCCTGGATAAATGTCAGAACGCCTTCCAGGGCATCCAGGATGTTTCCCATCACTTCGGCCACGGTCTCAAACAGTCCGTTAAAGAATGTCCCAACCCCCTCTATTGCGGTCCCAAGCAGCGGTGCAAATGTCTGTGTTGCCCAGATCAGGAACGGCTTCAGGGCATTCTCCCAGATGATCTTCACAGTGTCCGCCACCTTGCCGCCAAATTCGATGAAACGGTCAATGAGCGGCTGTAAATGTTTTTCCCGGAACTCCGAAAACTTATCGGCCACCTTCTGCATCGACGGGAGGATATGTGTCTCAAACGCCTCCAGGGCCACGCCATAGATTTCCGTCAGCCCGTCCCGGAAGGAATCGAACATCGGCTTTACATGTGCATCATACGTCTGATTCATCTTCTGGAAAGAATCCGTCATAATCTTTTTCAGGTCACCCATCACCTGGGCGGCAATTCCAAGCAGGCCATTGAACGCGGATTTGAACCTCTCCTGATTATTCGTGATTGGGGTCAGGAGCGCATCCAGGATATCCCTTCCCCACTTCGCCGCCAGCTCGCTCACACCCATAAACGCCTCCGTAAACAGTCCGATCAGGTTGGCCGTCAGCTGCTGGCCGTTTTCACCTGCAAGGGCCGAAAAGATATTGGCAAATGCCGCCATAAAGTTGGCCACAATCGTACTCGTCCCGGCGGAGATGTCGAACATGCTGATGAGGTATTGCTTGATCCGATCCTTTGCCTCTTCCAGGTATATTGCCATTCCTCCGATCAGGTTGGCTGCTATCGTCAGCCCAATGGATGCCACCGAACCGGCTGCTACGCCCAGGTTATACACAACGGTCTCTGCCCAGTTCCTGGCGGCCTTTTGGACTCCCGGATCCGTAAATATTTCCTTCATGTTGCGCTTGATTGACTGCAGGCCGTCTGTGATGGTCTTTATTCTGGAAGTTGTGTCGCCCAGGCCAAAGGAAAAGCCCTTGCTAAATAACGAAGCGACTTCACTCCATTTATTTTTCAAGACATCCAGAATACTCACCAGTTCACTGGACACCTCTACCGTCTCAAACATATCCGATGGATCCGTTGCACCTCCGCCACCTCCGGAACCGCTGCCCTGCTCCGATATCACGTTCAGTTTGTCAAAGGATGCCGTCGAGCGTTCGGCCTCTTTTCCGGCCGCTTTGGCAGCTCCGCCGGTCTTCTTAAGACTGGCGGCATAATCTTCCTGCGTTTTCTTTGCCTTCACATAGGTTCCTTTGCCGGAGAGCGCTGCGAACAACTGGGCAATCCACGCAAGGGCGGCGGCGATCGCATCAATCAGTGCGTTCAGCGCCGGTACGATGTAGCTTAGTATCGGTGCAAAGGCAGTCGCAAAACCATTTTTAAGGTACAGCAGAGAGGATTGCAGGCCTGACATCGACGCATTCATCTCGTCCGAATACTGGGCGAGGTTCTGCATGCCCTCCTTCACGCCGTCGATAACCGCACGCATGGCCATGCGCAGCAGCATCAGCTTAAACATGTTACCAAGCTTCAGGATGCTCTTTGTAAGAGGGACGGCGGCCTTGTCTGCTTTCTTTGAGGACCTGGACACATCATCAAGTGACCGCTTCAGGTCGCCGGCCGAGCCGCTGGCCTTGTTCTGCGCCTCGTCCGTTTCCATCAGGGACTTTTTGTACTCACGCTCGGCCTGGATCACCCGCTGCAGGGCAACATAGGCAGCGTCATAATCGGGGCTGCCCAGTGTGATGCCCTGCTTCTCCAGATCGGCCAGCTGCTGTTTCAGCTGCTGCTTTTGTCCTTCAAATGAGTTCATATCCAGCTTCACGGGAATTTCTGCATCCGGTGCCGGACTGAGCATTTCTTTCTTATAGTCGGCCAGGGCCTGTTTTACCTTTGCCAGCTTCATGTAAGTTTCATCGTAATTGTCATCGCCGAAATACAGTCCCTGCTGTTCCATTTCCCTTAGTTGGGCACTAAGTGATTCGATTTCCTGTCTGAATTCATTGGTATGCTGCCCGGCACGGTCCGTATCCGGTGGCGGAAGCGGCTTCGTCAATTCCCGCTTATATTCCGCCAACGCCTGTTTTGATGCCGACAGCCTCATGAACGCTTCGTCATATTCTTCATCACCAAAGTACAGGCCCTGCTGTTCCAGTGCATTCAACTGCGCGGTCAGCATCTCGATTTCCTGCCTGAACTCATTTGTGTGCTGCCCCGTTTCATTCATTCCCGCAGCATACTGGTCAACGAACTGCTGGACCTCCGCACCGTACTGCTGAAACTCTCCGTTTAGCGGTGCTGTCCTCATTTCCTCCGGGGGTAATTCAGGCGCGGGTTCATCATCGTGCCGGGTGACCGTAATCGCCTCCATCTGCTTCTCCAGGTCTGCTACGTCCTTCTGCGCACGCCTGGCGGCATCGCCGATTTCCTCTACTCCGGCAGCTGACTTCTCCGCCTTGCTGCCAATGGATTCGGCTGCATTGCCTGCATTCTGGAACGAATCCATGATGGACTCCGTAAGCTTCTCGACGGCGGACGTCAGCCGTTCCATAACATCTTTCAGCGATGATATTCCGCTTTCAAATCCGTCCGTGTTGACTTTGGTATCAAACTTCAAACTGCCGTCATATGCCATCTTCTCACCTCATTCCCGGGCATAAAAATAAGACGTCGTTACACGCCTTAACCCAGCAGCTTATTGTAATAATCAATTTCTTCCTGCTCTTCCTGTGTGTACCTGGTCCTGATTTTACACATGTCCCTGTTATTCTGGTAAAATTCCTGCTCCCACTTCTCCAATCGCTTCCCCTTTGATTGCTTCTGGCGGATTCCAAGAACCGTGGAGAAAAGTCCGTCTCCCTCGATTTCCATGAAATATCCCATAAAGGTCCACCAATGCAGGTATTCAAGTGCCCTGACCTCTTTTCCGGCCACTTTGTTGACTGCCGGAAACAGCAGCGGCTCATCCTGCTCCCAGTCGATCAGCTTTTTCTGCGGCTTCTTATCTGATTCCGTCTGGCCGCAGTCAAGGAACCATACCGCCTTTTTGGCCGCCTCTTCCCAGTGCTCCCGCGGGATCAGCTCGAATGTCTCATACAGGATATTCAGCATAACTTCCGCCTTCTCCCCGTCAGACAGCTCCGGATCGTTATAGGCCGCCATGATCACCAGAACATCCCGGTAATCCGTCCTGATATCCCATTCAGTACCGGCAACCTCCAGGGATACCGGAAGCCGGCCGATCACTTTTTATACCCTTTCAGGTACTTATTCTTACGTTTTTCACTGGCCCTGACGGACTCTGCAATGGAGTCTTTGATAACCGGGCCGATGCAGTTCAGGAAGGCCTCAAACAGGTATTCACCGTTTCCGACAATGCAAAAAGGTGACTGGCCGCCAAATACGGTGTCGTACACATCCGCATTTAACATGTAATTCAGGCTTTTGCGGATAATGTCATCGGCCTCACGCAGGGCAGCTGCAAACGCCCCGGTTGTGTCTTCTTTCACGGGTTTGCCATCCGGACCCAGCAGGACATCCTCATCAATCTTATCCTTTGCCTCGTCAATATCACTCATGGCCTGGTGATACCGCTGGAGCAGGTTTGGATCTGCCGGGTTGAACCGGATCACCCGGTCCTTGTCATTGTTGATCATAAAACTCTCAAACCCGTCATTCAGTGACAGGTTCCGCATCTTCGCCATTTGTCAATTCCTCACTTTCTTCTGCTTCCCCTTCATCCCCCGCCGCTTCCGGAAGCTCCAGATTAAACACCCCGGCGGCGGCTCTTCAATCGCTGTCCGGGGTAAATGCTTTCGTTGCAGGGTTGTAGGTCCCTTTTGTCCGCACACCGGTATAGTGGATGTTAAACGGGATCTGGTATCCGGTATAATCTCCGCCATAGCTGGAAACCTCAATAATAGCCTCTTCTTTATAAGCCTCATAAGTGCCGGCGACAGGCTCCTCCCATAAATGCACTTCAAGCACGTCCGTCTTTAAGTCATCCAGAGTCTGCCTCTCGTCAATGATCCCCTGCAGGCGGGCAAACATCTTTGACCCGATCTTTGCCCGGTACGGCTCTACGCTGGCCTGCGGCTGATAACTGTCAAGGACAACGCTGGTTTCCCCCAGGATATTATTTTTGGTTTCTACGTTGGCATTCATCTCAACGTTGTACTCTTCCAGATCTTCCCCGATCCGCTCATAAGCATCTGTCGTCTCCGTGGGAAGCTTGGTGTTGATCATATGGCCCATGAACTGGCGCTTGATCTTCCCGGATTCCGCAAAGAGCTGTAGATTCATCTTTATCATATCAAAATATCCTCACTTTCTACTTTGTACTGGGCGTATATCTGTATCTGGTACATTACGCCGTCTGATATTGCTTCTCCCATGGGCATCATCGCCATGGCGTTGGCCGCCCACGCTTTCTTGAATGTCCCCCTTGGTTCAATCCCGGATTCCTCCGGCAGCTGCTCCAGCCAGTAACCCAGCTCCAGCAAAAAGTTGCTGTTGGCCAATCGGGTATAGTCGTTAAACGACTGTCCCACTGCGTACAGCATAAAATTATGCTGCCTGGTCTGGTTCCCCAGCAGGTCTTCTTTAAACAGGCTGTCCCCGGTACTGCTAAATCCGTAGTTGGTCGGTTCCGGGTCCGTGAAGTCAATGTGGATGTCATCACCGGCCAGAAACTCCGCGATCTTTGGGTATTCCTTCAATTTCTGCCGCATGTAATCAATAATCGTCATTATGTGCCTCCCTGATCTGCTGCCGCCTGTGCAGCTTTTAAAATATCCTCTTTGTGATCCGTTTTCATCCGGTCAAAGAACTTCTTGCCACGCTTAGGCGCACCGGCATAGGTCAGTTCCTTGTCGGTCGGTACCTTAGTATCATCCTTTCTGGACCATGCGCTCCCGGTTACTGAATCCACATACAGAATTCCTTCATGCAGATAATGGGCAAAGGGACCGTCAATCTTAACCTCTCCGCTGCCGACGATTGTTGCTATTACCATGAGGTGTTCCAACTCCCCTGCCTGCCGACGCGGCATGTAATCAGTCATATACCGCATAACCTCAATGTCCACTATTTCCTGTACCGGACCTCCCGGCTGCAACCCTCTGACACGTATAAGCTCCTCCACGGTCCTGATATCCAGTTTCACTTCCACTGCCGCACCTCCTTAGTTTTGACGGGTGGAAAACTGCAAAGCGTCTCTTAGAGCAGCTTTCATCTGAGATAAGGGAGTAGGTTTTTGTTGCTGGCTTTGCAACTCAAGGCCAGCAACCCTTTTCTCCAGTTCTTCCATTCTCTTCTTTAATTCCTCCACTGTCATACCTCCTACTTACACGCCAGCTCATAATGCTGCATGGATTCACTGCCATACAGCTTCGCATCAGCAGTCATAACGGTCCGGTACTGGTGCCTGGCTTTTAATCCGGCCAGGGATTCCGACAATGTTTTCTGATCCGTGCTGTCAATCTCATCCGGAATCAGTCCCTTTACAACCAGATCTTTTCCCGGAGTAAAGGTAATAGGTTCGTCCAGGCTTTCCGGAGGTATGGCAAGCAGCACAGAAGCTGTGTTCTTCTGGCCGGTCTTTAAAAGCGTCGCACCCTCCACCTCGTCCCAGAACACATCTTCCACGGGCAGCCAGGTATAGGTTTCCATTTTTCCTTCTTTGCTGTACAAATACAGCGTAATATCTGCATTGGTAAACATATCATACCCCCCTGTAGCACAGTCCGGTACCGGACAGCCATTTCATGACAATGTTCCGCTTTTCATTCATATCGTTCCTGATAACGTCTGCCTCTGATGCAAAAGTCACGGAGTACGTTCCGACCTTCTCCGATGTCTTACCGGCTTCTTTC
>Ga0153939_1001149_pt1 | contig 10490 bp, 8 predicted proteins | sample TSNJ023MetaG_FD_104734 | JGI IMG/M metagenome (GOLD analysis project Ga0153939, IMG submission 104734) | Attine ant fungus gardens microbial communities from New Jersey, USA - TSNJ023 MetaG | ecosystem: Host-associated > Fungi > Mycelium > Unclassified | place: USA: New Jersey, Brendan T. Byrne... | reverse complement strand
CGGAAATTCGGTGTTGGATTCCATTTTGACAGCAAAAGGATTTACTGTACCCAGAACAATATTAATTTTACCTGTGTTGCAGATGGGAAAATGATAGATTTTATTGAAGTTATGGATATCTGCACGATATTTGGAAATGCCCTGAATAATGCCATAGAAGGCTGTATTTGCGTAAAATCTTTCAGTCCTTTGGAAAAGGAAGAAAAGCGAGCCTGTTTATACTGAGTAAGACCATTTGTATCATTGATGCCTTAACGGATGACCGATCTATATAATTATGCGAGGTTGCCGCTATGCAGCCTCGTCATTCACTTCCTCAGGTTCTGTAGTTTGCCAACACCTACAAGAGGAACATAACAAGAAAAACGCACGAAAGGAAGATGGAGTTTTAAATGTTTCATGACCCCATTGATGCCTTTCGCAGAAAGGCGGATTAAGGGCGAAAAATGAGGCGAAATCGGCGGAAAAAGTGCACGATTTTGGCCTCTTTTTTTGACCGTCTCCACTGATAACGGAGGGGATTAGGGGATATGATAAAAAAATTGGATGTGAAAAAGTAAAAACAGGGGTGGTGTTTAATGTATGAAAATTTGAGTTATATTGTTAATGCCAACTTCAAATGACTAAATATAGATTTGCGTGCATGTCTCTGGATTGCCCTGTATACTGTCATATAGTATACAGAAAGGAAAAGTTCCAGAGACGCTTTCCGGCAAGAACGCTCATCTCTGGAACCCCATGATTTTCATCATGTTCATTTTATCAAATTATGGTCTAAGCTACAATGCCAAAGATGATATTTTTATGTGTGAGTAAAGAAGCTATTGCCATCTGCCCTTGCTGCGGACATCCGTTAGCTTACCGCGATTGTTTTTTGCAAGTACTTTTTGAAGAAAGTTGCATCTCCATTTTGGAGAAAGTTGCAGAGGCATTTTGAGTAAATGAAGGTATTATTAAATTGCTTTAAGAGATAACAATAATCGAATTTAAACAATGCAAAACAGAAAAGAACAATAATAATATTAAACGTTCGGATTGACACAGTATTAATCGTTATGGTATTCTACCTTATATTGGTTTTTCGTCTCTATTTGTCGTAAACAGTTAGGAAGGAGCCGGTACAATGGGAAATACAAATAACGAAAACAGATGGGTTTCTATGACTGAAATATGCGAGTACCTTGGCATTAGTCGTGATACGGCTATAGGGGGTGGTCATAAACCCCCTCTTTATGGTCAAACGCACCTATGTTAAAAATGGCAGTTTTATTGCAGGATATAATGCCCAGTTTATGGAAAAAAACAAATACGGATTAATCGTTTATGCATATATTTCCAATAAAAATCCTGATTCTGCTGCATTTCTGGATATCATAGATGATTTAGCTGACAAATATCATCCAAAATACATAACCATGGACACGGGATATGGGTCACCAGAGATTTTAGAAAAGCTTGGGAAACGTGGGATAACCCCTGTGGTTAAAACATTAAAAAATGAGAACGCCGCCAAAAAAATAACCAATAATAGCTTTTGCCTGTCAGAAAGCGAAGATTATTTGATTTGTCCAGAAGGCCAAAGAATGAATTTCATAAGAATAACACCAAAAGGAAACCATACATACAAAGCCGGCCATTGTGAGCTGTGCGAAAGGAAAAAAGAATGTACACCAAAAAGCAATGCAAAATCTGTCACCATCAATCTTAATGAATTCAAGTTATTAAAACAGGCAAAAGAAATGATGGAAAGTGAAAAAGGAAACGAGTTATACTCACACAGAGGCAATAAATGCAATGTCTCACAAGGATAACCCTTTGCTTGGCGATAGTGTATGTGAAATGGTTGGAAACCAGATTTCAGCTATTATAGAGAATTCGCAGAAACTTGTTGAAGTATATAGGTTATATGAACATGGACGAATAGTGCCAGCTTCCAATAAGGCCTTCGAGGCTTTTTCGTCAATGAAGCCGCAATTGATGCATAGATATTCCGGCGCTTTTCGCAAAGAAATGTATTATAGAATACGACAGATATCTAACAGTGCTTTGTTTCCGCTTGAAAGAAAAGAATTATTTCATATACCATACAAGAAGAATTATCTGGTAGGGACGGAAAGATATAGTATGCCAGGCCATCCATGTTTGTATTTAGCTTCTCAGGCAGAGCTAGGATGGTTTGAATGTAGAAAACCGGAGAAGTTTGTAATAGCTATATTTTCTATACCGCAGGATAAGGATAATTATCTAAAATACATTGATTTTTCAGAGAAATTGATGCCATTGAAACACAGCTTTTTCTGTTGGTTCCATAATGAAACAGATAAGAAAAATATCAGCCATTATTTTCTGAAATATATTTGTACTTATCCTCTTAGAGCAGCATGCTCTGCTATAGTGGAACATCCGGAAGGAAGATTTTTCGAAGAGTATATTATGCCACAGCTACTTTTGCAGTGGGTATTAAATGATGAAGATATTGATGGAATTCGTTATGAGTCTTGTTCGAAATCAGATGAGGTGAAATCCTTTGGTGGGCACAATATAGTTTTAGTGACAAAAGAATTTGATGCTGATGGTTATGATATAAAACTTAGAGACTGTATCAAAATAGGACTACCAAGTGCATTTGATATAAATAAGGTTACTTGTGATTCTCGTATTGGAGATTCATTAGTAGGAAAAAATATAAAAGAAGAACCTTTCTATTGGAATATGGATAGCATTTCATTAGATTTTCAAAAAATCTGAGTACTTATATTGATGCACATAACAGTGGATAGGTATTTGAACGCAGATTGCACAGGTGCTTTGATTTTTGATTATGTAATTGCTTGCGAAATTTACAAGTGCTGTTATAGAAAAGAGGAGGTCTGAATTATGGCAGTTGTGCAAGATGCTTATGATATCCCGCTTGATATCATGACAAAAATGTTGACGGGTGAATACAGACGAATAGGAAGTGTAGTCCGTTATGCGGTAGGGCCTAATAAAGGTCAAATCGTGAAGCATTTAAAACCTGTTAAGCTGGAAGTGGCTGAACAGACAAAAGGCATAGGGGCAAAAGCACTACAGTTTGCAAAGAACAATAAAAGGACTTTGGTTGTTGCTGGTATTGGGGCTGGAGTTGCAGCAGCTGGCGCGGGAGTTTATTATAAAAACAAGACTAAAGAAACAAGGGTAGTAACGGAGTTCCGCGCAGCACTAAAAGCATACATAGATGCTATACGTAAGGGAAAATTGGATATTGAGATAATCAATAATTTGATGAACATTTTGGAAGAACTAAAGAAAAATAAAGTTTATGAGAAAATTAGTATTCAGCTCACAACGGAAGAGTTGGAAGTACTTGTAAACCGAATTTATGAATATACAATAAAATTGGCAAATGATAATTCTGTTGAATTATCGGATGAAGAACTTACCGTCGAAAAAGATAAAGGTACTATAATTAATCTTCTGAGCTATCTTAAAGCACAAAAGAGGATTTTTGAAACTGCTGCTTAGTGGTAATGAACAGTTTTTACTTCCAAGTACAAGCTATATTTACCAACAGAAGAAGAGTTGCGTATAGAAAACGAAGCGCAAAAAAGAATATTCTATTTTCAACAACAGGAAAAAGAGGATGGTAAAGTGTATTATGACAAGCATATAAGGGCGAATTCAAAGAATCTAAACGTGACGGCTTATTGTAGGAGAGGAACAATATTTTTTATTAAGGGCTGTACATAGTGATATGTACAAATTAAATAATGGAAGAGGAAACTATTATGGAGAGTGGATATCAGTTTGTTGGCGATGTTTTGACAAATAAATATAGAATACCAAAATATCAAAGAGGCTATCGTTGGACCGAAGAAAATGTCAAAAAGTTATTAAAAGATATTTATGAAGATAGATTGTATAAACACAAAGAAAATGAGAAGATTAATGAAAATAATGCTTATAAAAAATTTTGGACCATTGCTTTTGAGGAAAACGATGAAGAAGATTATGAAAAACCAAAGTCCTCCTATTGCATTCAACCTTTAGTTGTAATGAAAGCTAAAAATGAAGATTTCTATGATATTATTGATGGTCAACAACGATTGACAACAATAGCAATTATTCGTGCTGCTTTAAATAGAAGAGGGGAGTTAAGGAACATAGAACATTCTAAAATTTCTTATGAATCAAGACCAACAAGCAGTGAATTTCTTAAATATTTATATAATCCTGAAGTTAAACCACAAGGTAATAATATAGATTATGACTATATGCAACAGGCGTTTGATGTTTCTCAAGAGTATTTTAATGAACTGTTAGAAAATCAATTTTCTAATATCGAAATCAGCAGAAAGTATGCGAGTTACCTGGATGATGTTCTTTGTAAAAATACTCAGTTTATTTGGTATGAAGTTGCTGGTGCTGAACCACAAAAGGTATTTGCCAACTTTAATACGGGCAAAATTGAGCTAACTAATGCTGAATTAATAAAAGCTCTTTTTATGAATCCAGCTAATTATAGCGCTACTAATATTAAGGACAAACAAATTGTTATATCAGAAAAGTGGGATGAAATTGAAAACAAGCTACATGAGGCTGATTTCTGGGCTTTTGTTCCACACCCAAACCAGTATGAATTAAATTCAGCGCAATATAGCACACGTATTGATATTATTTTTGATTTTCTCGTTATGGACATTTGGATTGAAAGCAATTGTTGTGATATAGAAAGTTATATCAACTATCGTAAAAGGCAATCCTCTAAAAAATATATATTTAATGAGATAGAAGCTTGGATGAATAATAAACTTAATGCATCAGCCAACAAAGAGGAAGTTATTGATGATTGCTGGCGTAGAGTTGGAAAAATATTCTCTGGTTTAAAGGAACTTTATTCTGGGGATAGTAAAATTTATAATATAGTAGGACTATATATAAATTTGTGTAATAGAGAAAAAGGAAATGTTGATGAGTATGTTTATGATAATAATGATTTACATTTACATGTTTATAATGAGCTTAATAATGTCTTAAAAATGCCAAGAAATAAAAGAATATGTAGAATAAAAGAAATTATAAGAGAAGAAGTATTTAAAGACAAGGTATCTGTTAAAAAAACGATTAAAAACATCAAGTATAATGACAATAAGAGTGAAACTTCTGATATTATTAAGATTTTATTGATATATAATATTGCGTTGCTTTCTACATCTAAAGGAACTGGTGAACGATTTAATTTTCTTGCAAATGCTAGAAACAAGTGGGAACGAGAGCATATATTCGCTAACAGCGTCAAGCTTGATGCGGATACCATGAAACGCAATGTTGCTTTAGAAATACTTTCTGAAGACGACTACATCAACTATGTAAAGTATATATTTGATATCGAATTCCCTATTGAATTTAACTATGAAAATAGCAAATATCAATTAGATATATCCTCGGATTCTATAAATGATGTAGCTATTGACAATTTTATTGCAGCAAATCCAGTAAAAAACGGAAGTGGACAAAATGAGATGCTTGCCCGTGCGTTGAGAACAAAAAAAAGAGCAAAGGAATTACTTGAATCCTATTGCAATATTAATAATATTGAGCAAATATTAGCTGAAGAATCCTATGATTTAAAAAAACTGCTCGCATATAAATATCTTAGTAGCTTTGAAGGGAAATTTCATTTTTTAGAAAATATAGATTTTAAATTTAGTAAAAACTATGAAACAATTATAAAAAATGCGACATCTGAAGATATTGAATTTGAGTCACTCGAGTTTACATACACGTTGAATGATTATAATGATAACAAGATCAATTGGTACGATTGGCTTTGTCAGCAAGGGCAAGAGGAAAATAAAACTAATTATGATGATTTATTAGAAAAAATACGTAGTACTTATCGAAACAAGCTTGAAAACACAATATATAGCAAAACAAATAATAACACAGAATTGAAAGACTGTTCATCTATATTTGATAAAAGTAATAATAAGTTCATTTTTGCTTCACTAAAGCTTAGTGAGATCACCCTTTTAAATAGGATTGATACATTTTTTGAAGATAGTTTACCTAGTTTGCTTCAGGACAATTGCATGGGGAATATGACCCTTTTAACTGGCAATAAGGAAAGAGGCGGCATTCAAAATGATAAAGACAGTAGTAGCCAAAATCAATCAGTTAGAGATAAACCATATAGTCAAAAGAAAGAGATGATTTACAATTTTTATAAGGAGGGGCAATTTATACCTCTTGGCACGTTATTTGTATTTACCGACCTATATACCAAAGGTACAAATGCGGCTAGTTTTTGGTTGCCAGATAGTAGATTGAAATATCTCAAGGATATGGTTGAAACTATTTCGAGTTTTCTAGGAGAAAAGGAGGGAGACAAGGAATGAGTGAAGAAATAAACACATTGATTAAATTGCTTACGAAATATGAAGTTCGCATTCCGATTATACAAAGGGATTATGCGCAGGGCAGAGATAATGAAAAATCTAATGGAGTAAGAAAAAATCTTATAAAAGATATCAAAACTTGCCTTGATGAGGGTGGTAAACCAATAGATTTTAACTTTGTTTATGGTACTGTTGCAGATGGTGTTTTTTATCCAGTAGATGGACAACAGCGTTTAACAACTCTATACTTATTACATTGGTTTTTGGCTTGTAATTGTGATGGATTTGATAGTTTTATAACGTTAAAAAGTTTTAGTTATATGACCAGAAATTCTGCTTCGGAATTTTTTGCGTTATTAAAGAATCCTAATGATGAGTTAAGGAGTCTTGTGAAAGAAAGCAAAAATCTTAGAAAAGATATAGAAAACTGTTCTTGGTTTCAAGTGGAATGGGGTTATGATCCGACGGTTGACGCAGCATTAACGTTTCTCAATGATTTGTCTAAGATTATGGATTTAGAAATAACGCAACACTATACTACAAAAGATTGGAAAACAATGCAATCAATTTTACTCATTTAATAGAAAATGGCGATGGGGCAGAAATTAAGGCTGCCAAAAGTTATATTAGAATGAATGCTCGTGGAAAAGCGCTTGAACCATTTGAAAATCTTAAGGCGATGATTGATAGTATTGATGGTAAATTACATACAGAATTGGGTTTTACAAAGAGATATGATAGTGAGTATATTGATACTTTGTATAGTAATTGTAGCGATTTCGCCCTCGAAATAAAAACAGCAAAGATCAATAGGGAAAGCTTAAACTACCTAAAGAATATATATAATTTGAATTGTCAGTTGAAAGGAAAAGATACACTAAGCGATGAGGCTAAGTTTATAAGCGAGATATATGACTATAGTCAGAAAAATCTAAGTGATGAGGAGAAGGGTTTTTTTAATGATTATTTTGGTATGATAATAGCTGTTTTTGATTATTTCAAAAACGAGCCTAATGACACGGTTATAAAAAATGTATTAGAAGACAAAGACATATCTCATGCAAGTGACAATAAGTCTATCGTCGCTGCAGTATTATATATTTATTATTTTTACAAAAGTAATAGTACTGTTTTAGCAAAGGAACAATTTGAAAAATATAATTACGTATTATACAATTTAAATCTTGCTGAATGGTCTGCAGAGTATTTGGAAAGTATAGACAATTTTGCTAACGCTGTTGCAAAGAGTGGAGATGTATTCGATTACTTCTATAATACAGATTTGACTGATATACGAAATACTTGTATAGGTGTTTTAGAAGATATAGTCGTTCGTATAAAAGAGCAAAAAATAAAGGTGAATATTATAAAATCAAAGGGATTATCATGGAATTATTTTGATGAGTTAGAAAAGCAATCAGGAGTGAGAAAAATACAGTATTTACTTTACCTATCGGGTTATTGGGGTGATTTAGGTGATTATAAAAAGTTATCAATGTACATCAATATTGCAAAAGCATATTTAAATTTAACAAACAGAGATTTAGAATGGCGAAAAATCTTTGCAATTGCAGCACATTTAGATTGTAAAAATGAGTTAATGTCACAGAAAAACATCAATGAAAATTGTGGTAGTAAACATATTTGGCATGATAAATTCCTCTTTTGGAATGATGAGGAAGATGAAAATTTATCAACTTCAAAGCCACAACTAGAGGTAATAAAAATAGCGTATGATGAAAAAAAAATAATCGATAATTTAATAATTATAATATTATCTAACGGTTCGGAGTATGATAATTGTTGGTTGAAGTATGCAATAAAATATAATTGTAAAGAACTATTAGATAAAGAATTGATATGGGATTCTGACAATGGCATTGTAAAATTGAAAGATTATGGAAATTACCGATATGATATGTATATAATGTGTATTATTAATGGAAAACAATATGGTTTAAAGAATTTAACTGAAACAGCTAAATCACAATATGAATTTGATAATAATTCAAAATATACGCATAGCGATGGAATAATATCATTTACTACTGGTGATAGAAAATTTATTATGAGATTAAATATTCCGATTTCTATAACAAAAATTAATGAGAATTATGACCAAAATAAATGTTTGTATTTTTATGATATGAAAAAGTACTGCTATAAAATTTATATGGTGAATTCGCCTTATGAATTTAAGAATACTAATTATGATATATCTACTGAATTACAGGAACAAAAAGTTGAATATAATAAGCAATTAACTATTTTGAAGGATTATAAAGCGGACAATTATTTAGAAATTAAAGAAGGGAAAAAACAGGAGTGGCAACAAGATGGACGCAGTTCAATTTGGAAAAAAGAAATTATCCAAATTTGTTTTAATGGAAATTTTTCATGCGAGCAACTTAAACTGTACGTTGATTAAGTCGAAAATGTACTAGACAAAAAGCTTTGCGTTCGTGGAAACAATCGGACGCAGAGAGTCTGTATGAATATGCGAAAGACCCTCGTGTTGGCCTCATTGCTGGCCAGTTCACACCAGCGTAGAGAATAGCCGCGACATTATCCTGGAGGTGCTATCAGCGGCGGAAACCTATGCTGTGACTGGCAAAGGCGATGATGCCGCCATTGGCAGCTTTGGGCTGAAGATTGGCGGGAACAGTAATCTTGGTATTCCCGAAAAAGAGGGGGAAATCGGCTATTGCTATTGGATTGCCGTGCCATATTGGGGTCAGGGATATATTCCAGAGGCAACGAGGGAGCTGATGCGCCACGGTTTTGAGGATCTTGGCCTTATGGATATCTGGTGCGGATATTTTGACGACAACGAAAAGTCCAGGCGGGTAGGCGAAAAGTGCGGCTTTCAGTATGTGCATATAGAGGAAAAATACTGGCCGCTGATCGGCGAAACAAAAACACAGCACGTCACCCTTATGACAAAAGAAGAGTGGATACAGCGGAATGAGCAATAATCTAATGCAAAACCTAGAAAGACTTCATACAACAGAACTGGGCATTCAGCGAATCAGGAAAAATCCAGACCTGTCAGTCGAGGATGTTGTCCTTTAGTGCAAGCAGAAAATCCAAAGTGCTGATGACATCGTTAGAAGAGGCAAGAACTGGTATGTATATGTGGATAATGCCACAATCACGGTGAATGCCCATAGCTTCACCATAATTACCGCGCACAAGGGAATTGTCGGTGTATCAGTACCTTGCGATGAGCCCACAAAGCAGTCATACACAAAAGAAGAATTGCAGGAAGCGCTACGGGCAATTGATTCCACTATCCGCAAGTACGAAAAGGTGCAGCCCAAATTGGGAGAGGGGACCTCTTCACACACACTGCTGGTGCGTCGGGTCAAGGCGCTACAGATAGCAGCCACGCTGATTCAGAGGGAACTGAAACAGGGAGTAGTAGCTTCCGCTTAACACCTGATAATTTGAGGAGACACAAATATGGCAAATAAAAAGAAATATGAGGTTACCATCCGCAGTTCTGCAGCTGAATATCTAACTTATGTAGCCGCAACCGGTGATAATGGAGAAAGCTTTGAAATGCGATATGAAAATGAAAACATATGGTTTACACAAAAAATGATGTCGGTGCTGTATGATGTGACGGTTGCTGCGATTAATCAGCATATTAAAAGAATCTTTGATGATGGAGAATTGTCATCGGCAGCAGTTATTAAGGAATACTTAATAACTGCTGCTGATGGTAAGAATTACAAGACCAAGCATTATGATCTCCAGATGATAATAGCGGTTGGATTCAAAGTTAATAACGAACGTGCTGTACAATTTCGTAAATGGGCGGGGCAAATTGTCAAGGATTACACTGTACAAGGCTGGACAATGGATGTAGAAAGACTTAAGAAAGGACATTTGTTCACGGATGAATATTTTGACCGTCAGCTGCAGTACATCCGAGAAATACGCCTTTCAGAACGAAAATTCTATCAGAAAGTAACTGACATCTACGCAACGGCATTTGATTATGACAAAGATTCAAAAACAACACGAGACTTTTTTAAATTAGTTCAAAATAAGCTCCATTATGCTGTTCATAGGCATACTGCCGCCGAATTAATAGTTGAACGAGCCAAT
>Ga0153939_1001145_pt1 | contig 10501 bp, 10 predicted proteins | sample TSNJ023MetaG_FD_104734 | JGI IMG/M metagenome (GOLD analysis project Ga0153939, IMG submission 104734) | Attine ant fungus gardens microbial communities from New Jersey, USA - TSNJ023 MetaG | ecosystem: Host-associated > Fungi > Mycelium > Unclassified | place: USA: New Jersey, Brendan T. Byrne... | reverse complement strand
TCAAAAAGAACCAAACGACATCTTGGAGGGATGCGAGAAAGAGGAGGGAAGAGCCAAACTTCTTTGGAGAAAACATACAAACCAGAAGGCCTGTATAGGCGAATACGCCATTAAGCGTGGCTGCCACAGATTTTTAGCCAGTTTTCGTGTGCAGAGAAATAGACTTACCAACAATTTTGTAAGCGTCGTCCTGATGGGACATCCCAGCCGACAAAGCAGCCACAGCGCATCCCATAATCAAGGATGCAAGAGCAAATGCGCCACCAGGGTCGGCATCACGGTAAATGAATTGCTTCGATCACCGGATCAGCACATTACAAAGGTTTTATTTCAACAGAGTTCATACCAAACCAGTCACCTTGCTCACAAAAGCAGGGACAGGGCCGTCATAAGCCACAATCGGCATAAACATGATGCCAAGTGCGAAAAACACATCAAAGACGCCTTTCATGAGGACAACATATCTAGCACGATTCGGGTGCGATGTCTGAGACTGAGAGAGATGCGAAGACATGATGCAAGAAATATGTTGCGGGGGGGAGACTATATATGTGGTGTAGGAAACTGTGGAGTGTCGTGTTCCAAACTGTGTCTTATTGCCTCATAAATCCTACGCTCCTTCTCATAGCGCGCCAAATCGTCGTCAAACGCCTGTCTCGCATCCTCCATCCGCTTCAGCTCGACATCATACTTGCCCTTGATCTCCTCCCACTGCTGCCTCAGCACAACCGTCTCTTCCGCATGTCTCCGCCTCTCCTCCTCATACTCTTCCTTCTCCAAATGAAACTTTTCAATATCCTCAACCAACACCTGTCGATCATCCACCAGTCTCATTCTCTGCTCTTCCAACTCCATCTTTTGCCTCTCCACATCCTTCTGCAGCGCTCGAAACACCCGCATCTCATCCTCCAACCCCCTCCTCGCCTCTTCTATCGCTCGCCTCTCCGACCCCATCATCGTCTCATCCTCTCTCAATCGCTGTCGATTCGCTTCCATCAACACCTTTGCTTCTTCCAATTCTCGCCAATCATCCTTCGTTCGTTTCTTCCACGTTTTGTATTTATCCTTCTTCCGCATCAGCATGTCCCATTCTACTCTCAGCTTTTCTTGTTCTGTTAAATCGTGCAGTTCGTCTCGCGGTCGACTACCACTCCGCTGTGCCATCAAGTTTCTGATACCTCCCCCCAAAAAGAGCGAGTTGATAGGTGGCTCTTCAGACGCAGGTCGTGGTGTCTGCGTGTATGTCCGTCCAACCGGCGGTGGAGATGCCAGTCGCGCGTTGTAATCTCGGCCTGCTGATAGAGACGAAGAAAGGGGAGACGCAGAAGCCGCACGGTCTTTGGGTCGGTGAGCGCTTGCACTAGGCGAAAGAAACTGGTCCATCACATCCGGAAAAGCAGCGCAGTCGGATGTCAACAGTCTACTTACGACATAGCTATCCGTGTCTGTGTTTGTGTTTGTGTCCGAGTCGTCATCAAATGTACTGTCACCACGAGGTCGAGTATCAACTAGTTCGAGCGCCCATGTTATATAAAAGCGCGATCTAATCAATACAAACAGTGATTTTACAACAGGTCTAATACAAAAGAGAAAACATGGCACGTAATAGGATGAGTCCCCAATTTATATAGAATAATAAATATTAGCACACGACTCTACCTCGACGCAGGGCTCCACTCTTCCTCTACATCTAACCCGGCACCAACGAAGGCGCACCCCAAAACGCAGGATCAACATACTTGCTCGAATCAAATTTGCCATACGACCCCTGACTCCTCAACGACCCCGTCGACCCCGCTCTTTCCAGGTGCGAATACACCCCTCGCCCATTCCCATTCCCAGTGCCCAAATACTGCTTTTGTTCAACTAGCGCATTCGCAGAGGCTCGCGAAGGTAAAGGATGGAATGACGCAGGTCCAGGTGTCATCCCCGCATTAGTATTATTATTTCCATGTCCATTCTCACTTCCAACGACACTCCCCGCCCCCGCCCCACCACCAAAGAGCTCCGCACCATTGAAACGCTTAATGACCGTAACTTTCGGTTTCCCTTCCTCAAACGGCACAGCAGGTTCCACACTAGGTAATCCCTGCGCCAAAAATATCTTTGGTGTCGATTGAGGCATAGATGAAATGGAGCGAGGAGAGTAAGATGGCTGTTGAGTGGGATGAATGTCTTCTTGAACCTTCGTCATCGTCAGGCCACGAGACGGAGATTGTCTAGGGCTCAAAAAACGAGCATCTTGTACTATCCCATCTTGATGGCCAGAATCACGGGCGTGATCACTCTGAAATCACAATGTAAATAATAACGACCGCAAAGACCCAAAGAACTCACAGGCGTTTGAACAGCAATCGCAATCTCAATCCCTGGACTAGTATCATTTCCACTCCCGCCTTCAACCGCTATCCCGAGGGGGTACAATCTCTTCTTCCCTTTCCCTTTATCTTCCCTAGGCATCGGCGTAGGTGTATCAATCGCTCCACCACTCCCACTACGTCCACTTGCACCACTGACATTGGACATTCCACTCTTCTTCGTCCTCAGAGGCGCAACCACCGGAAGGCCTCTACCACCATGTGCCGAACTCCCACCACTTTGCGCAGAAGCCGGCCTCAACAACGCACTATCTGCAGGCGGCTGACGCGGGAACACATATTGGTCCAGAGAAGGCATTTCATGACGTTTTGGTTGTCGCTGTCGTTGTCGTCGAGGAGGGCTTCTCGTCCCTACACTCGCCGCATTAAAAGAATCGTTCACAAGATCAGGAGACTCGGGATCAGGATTAACAGCAAACATCCTACTATTCGTCGATTTCCCAGATTTCAATGACCGTCGATCTCCATCCATGGACGCCAAGGGTCGAACAGATTCTCTTGAATTAGCACGCTGCGTTGGTCCGGTGAAGGGAGCCCCAATGGGAGTCGTGTTTCGGCTCATCGAATTTTCTCTAATCACACTCAACTTCTTCGGTATACCTCCTCCTTGCGATCGAGCACTCTTCCCTGACACACTCGGTGGCTTACCCCCTCCTCCACCCAAACTATTCAGACTCGCGACACTACCATTCACTTGTCCTCCTCTCAAATGCCCACCATTAGACCCTCCAGGAGTATTGAGTAAGTCGAACTGCGAAGTCGATATATGTGTCGATGCCCAAGATTCCATAGATGACACCCGAGGCTTATGCTTTCCCCGGCTCACATCGTTTCTCTGATCAGGAGTATATGGATGCTCCATCGGAAGAACCCCAGGTACAAGAGACGTATCATTGACACTCTCAACTTGTGAGTGCCCCTGTGACTGCGGTCGTGCTGTCGGCGCAGCAACAACCGAATTTAAGCCAGCATCTGCAGGAGCCGATGTATAACCAGCTTGATCATCCTCTTCTTCTTCGGGATCAATCAGAATCTTCTGTTTTGGTTTTTTCTTGAAACTGAGGCTTCGATACCACGAAGTTGCGGCCTGTTTGAGTGAAGGCCGACGAACTTGGAATTTGACTTTAGACTTTTTAATTTCCGGTGAAACCGGAGATGGCCCGACAGCAGCAGCATCGTTCGAGGCATTCGTATTGATAGTCAATGTTGCTGGATTCGGCGGTGTAGGACCATGGAAAGCACTATGTTCCGCGCCTGTAACCCATTGTTCTGGTTGACCGATGCCGTGTGTTTGTTCGATAACGGATTGCGGTGGTATGGATATCGGGTATCGATCTACTGAAGGTGTCGGCGTGGGTTCTCTTTGTGGTACGATATCATAGTACCGTTGGGGAATGGGTCGTTGAATAGGCGAATAACCTGTTTTCGTGGGTGCTGTCTGGCCGTCTGGTAAAACAAGAGGAGCCCGAGGAGGAGTGATGATGGGAACAGAGTCGAGTTCTTCGTATGATGTTTCTCCAACATCGTCCTGCTCTAATGGTATTCTCTGAGCGCCAGCAGCAGATGGCCTACGTCGCCGTCCGGAGACAGGAGCAGGGCCAGTACCTAGCAGAGCACCTGAGCCAATGCTAGAACTAGGTCCAGCACTAGCGGCAGCAGCGCTGGCTTCGGCTTGCATCTGCGCCTTGAATGCATTTTCCGCTTGTGCCTTCATAAACCCCTTCTCGAACCCCTCCCTCCTTCCGTGCTCCCTTGCTCTATCCATTATTCTCTCTCGTTTCAACTCCCGGGCCGCATCTCTAGCCCTTCCTCCCTCCCTTTCTGCCTCTTCTCTCGCATTCTTTTCTAAATCCAACTCCTGCTGTAACCTCTTGACTTCTCTCGCTTTATGCTCCAATTCGAATTGCGCTACGCGCAAGTCCTGTGCTGTGTGCTCTGCTAATGATTCGGCTGTTTCACGCATAGTTTTGAGGCGAGTAAATTCATTGAATGAATCACGTTCGAGAGTAGCGCATTTGTGTGATTCGGTGTCGAGGAGTGTTAGCGTATTAGTGAGGGTGCCGTGGAGTTTGGATGTCTCGCGTTCAGCGGAAATAATCATACGAATCAAGTCCTGTTTTGAATATGAGGGTTGAGAGAGAGCTTGTTCGCGGGAACGCCACCATGCTTTTGATGTGTTGTTACGGTTTCGGTTGTCGTTGTCGTGATGGCTGCTACTGGTATGGCTGGTGGCGTCGAGAGCGTGTGGACGAGTAAAGCCATTGCGACGATGGTGATTAAGTTTTGATCGTTGTTGTCGATGCCGATCTCTGGTTGAAGACTGGGAGTGATGTGACGGAGAACCAGAGGACGGGGATAGCAGCTCTGTACGTGGTGAATGATCATCGCTTGAATCGAGCAAACCATTCAGCTATCGAACAAGTATGAGAGGCAGAAACATACTCGGTATATACGGAGACAGGCATAGTTGGACATAATCATCATGGAATCATCATCATAGTCGTAGACACAAGCACCATTGCCTAATTCGAAAAACGCGTGACGCGCCAGATCTCACGTTACCCGAAGAATTTGTCGTACTTTGACACTATCTTTCTGGGCTTCACTCTGGTATAATTTTTCAAATTCCCAAACACAATCTCGTCTCTCCCCTCCGCCATCCTCACGACCTCCCTCAGTGGTCCAAGCGCCTCCTCTTCAAACGCACTCAACGTCTTCGTTCTTGCTTCTCTGGCCAGTTGACTAGGTTTTTTCGGTGGCGGCGGTTTATACTGAGGCGAATCAGGCGGAAGTTGTCCATTCCAGACCAATCCTCTGTTCTTTCTCTCGCTATGACGGTGGCGCTCCCAATAGATGAAATGGCCAAGAAATTTGGTGATCTGATGAGCAAGTCCTCGCGTATGAGACGAATTGTAGAGCAAGCAGAGCGTATTATCCACTGAAAAAAAAATCCCTCGACATCAGCGCCCCTGTTCCTATATCCAAACGTACTTCGTTTATTCCACAAATTCAACCAGACCTCCTGTTTCTCTTTCATCTCTCCGTCTTTTACGGCGCTATTTTTGGCTCGCATGTAGATCAGACCAGCCCGTCGAAATGTCGTCCTGTAGAGGTTTCGTAGAGCAGTAGACTCAGCATTGCGTTGTAACACTGATGCTGAACACGCCCTTCGAAACAACCGATAGAAGCTGCGAAAGTCAGCTGGAAGACCCCTCAGAACAGGTATTGTCATCAAGAGACAAAAGGGTTGTTGAGACATTGTGACTCAAATCTAAATTTGGTAAGCCGTTACCACGCCCAAGGTGCGTCCACGACAACCTAAAGCGATTGTTTCCTAAAAAAAAAAACAATTGATGAAATGATGCCTATAACTGGAATACATTTCAATGGACCACCCTCTAACAAGAGTGTTCCCGATTTACTGGAATGATAGGCAAGGCAACTAGACCAAGATCGAAAGCATAATAAGCACAATGACGCCTGATTCGGACATATTGTAAATGCGCGCAATGATGGTGCATCGTATTTCATGCACTGCCCCACGCCACCCTCCAACGAATTTTTTTACGAACAACAATTATCATCGAGCGGCCCAAGTACTCGTTCGCTCAGTCATTCAATAGCTCAACTATATAGATTTTTCATTCCTTAAGTCAACGAGAATCATAGCTTTCAATTTTAAAAACCAAAGGACTGCGCATGTGCATTCCCTTCCACCATTATGGAGAGACGGCTCGTGATAACAAACAAATCAATTACCCAACATTCCACAACACCCAGCCGAATTGTGGCCGATTTGATAGTGACGTCTTGGGGCACACTATCGTTTTTGTGAGCCACTCCCTCCACATCCCACCCATCCTTTAAAAGACGATCAAATCCATCATGCTTCCCCCCAATCCACCCCCTCATTCCTTCCCCCACTCCAAAAACCCCCTCCCCTCGATCAACCATCTATCGTGAAGCTTAATGGCCAGGAAGCTTGACTGCACATTTTCAAATCAACGTTTCAGTCTCAAGGATCAGGTATGTACATGATCATTCCTCATTCCTCGTGCCTCAGGATGGTGCACTCAACCTTGACATGACAGATATCAATAGGTCTAGTCAGCAGTGACGGACTCGCTCCCGCAGCTCAATTTAATAACTCTCTTGAACAGTCACTCGCGATGTTGAAAGAGCCTTCGAACGACAACCGTCTTTCACGCGTCTTGTCTTCCATATTCTCCAATTTATCAATCCCTCTATGGCATGAAGGTTCCTCTACTGGCGTTTCAGCTATGGAAACCACACTGTTTTCTCGTGGTTCACATAGTACAAGCATAACATCTTTCAACTTGACCGACTCCCCGTCGAAGTCACTAGATGATGGGAGGTGCAGCGATGCTCCCGAAGTGGAACAGCGACTCTCTCAAAGCCCAATAAACGCGGAACAGGCCGACGCACATGTCCCACCACCATCACCCACTCTCCTCAAAAGTCGTTTTTCAGACTACAGCGATCTGATCGACGACGACGAAAGCATAGGCGAGATCTGTTTCGTGTCGTCGTCTCGCACAGCTGAAACCAACAAAATTCTGGCTCCAGCGGCCAGGGCGCGCAGTGTCAGTGAATCCTTGTCCTGGTACCGGACTTTCTGCGAGGCCCATCCAGAATACGATTCGGACCTTGATCGTGACACTAACACTGCAGAGTCTTTTATGACTTGGCCTCTAGAAGACGATGCAGAATCTGGAGCTGGTCACGAAACCTCTGCCTCTAACATTCCTACTCCGAGCCCTGATCCCTTACCTCATTCCATCCCCTATGAGATAATACCAACACCACCCCCGTCGTCTTTTCTTCCGACACCTCCTCCTCCCCCTTGCTACATCAGGCCATGCATCTTCAGCACAAGGGCTGCACCCCTCTCAGATAAAGAGGCCAGGACGTCACATAAACACGACCAAGTCCTCTCGGGGACTTGTGGGCAGAAAAGCTTGAGGACGAAGTCTGGTGTACAAAGGTTTCTTTCCATCATTCTACCTTGCATTCCTGTGGTAACGAAAGAGACTGAGCGACTTGATGAGAAAGATGGATGCAGAAGGCAACAGGATGGTGCAAGAGGGCCGAAGGTTACGAAGACAGCAAATGACAGGCACTTGACAGGATCAAAAGAAAATCACGGCAAGAAAGCAGGTAAAAAAAGGTCATGTACAACATTATTCTGGTAAGGGTTGATCGCTAGCCCGGTTGTGCTGTCAATAGCATTCTTCTATTTTCAACGTACTATTAGAATTACAGAGTAGAGTATAATTCTTTAATAATACTTACATGTATTACATACAACTGGGGTCTCTGGTAAAACCAGCTCTTGCTCAACACGCCCCGTTAGATGGGAGAATTAATCACGAGAGTGCATCATTAGTGACGCTGACCTGCAGTTCACCAACGTACATCCGCGAGTGTGTTTCGATAAGTGGCAGAATGTCATGCATCCCCAGAGTTGTCACCTTCATATGAGCGCGCTAGATTGATGTCATTTACATGCTCCTAGCAATTATAGTCCACTTACAAGGGCAAATCCGACGCCGCGGTATATTGCAGCCCATATCTCTTTGAACTCTGGATGTGCCTTATCAATATATCGCTTAAATATTGGATCTTTGACCTTGCTTAAATGTTCCAACGTTGCCTTTCGGATGGACTTGGGGAAAAACATGGTCAAACCACTGAATTGGAAAACAAAATAAAAACATCTTACATTCTTATTCGCTCGCTCCACGTCGGTTTCTTTCTCTTCAGCATGCCGTCCTTCAATGTCTCCGTTTGAAGGTTTCCGGGAAAGAGAGTGAGAGCCAAAGACGTCTTCTTTCTCCTTGGCTTTTATTTTCTCTTTCCCGGGTAGAGGTGGTACTTTGAAGACCTGACCTTTGGATAACTCATGGCTGCTGCTGCCGGCAACTGGCTTCTGCTTTTTTACGAGAGCTCTGTTGTCATGATCCAGGCGAAAGGAAAGAGCAATATTTGCTGAACTTGCAGTCCGTCTGAGAACATTGGGGCCATTGCTCTTTGTTCGACCGAATACGACTGGCGGTCGTCGAGGAGTTGGATCGTCTGGTCTTGGTACGCGGCTTTGGACTGGCCTTTGAGGTGGATGGGGTGTGATACGGGCAACTCGTAATTTGACTGAACGAGCAGCGGCAGAGATAACCTGACCGAAGACAACGATATGAGTGGTTTCCGGGCCATCTTTCGAGCTGCATGAACAACAGGAAGACCAGATGGGTTATTCTTCTACTCACCGGTATCTCCCAGGGCAATCTTGACGCCGAGCTCTGACCTTGCACCTGGAAATAGAGTCGTTGCCTGCTGGGACGTGGATGCGGGAGGATACGGCAATAAACAAAAGATATTCTCGAAGTAAATCTTAGATAGAATCGCCCGAGGATTTATGTCCCTAAATGACTTGTTTCAGGTAAAGTGAAGCGCCCAGATAGATACAGACACACATTTCGACGCTCACGGTCTCATCTAACCACACATCACCGAGTTTAACGGTGCCCACGAACCGTAGGCTTTGTCTTCCGCGCATGCTTTCCAGAGCTAATGCTAGAGGGTTCTCTAGCAGATGGTGCTTCATCGGAGATTCGAGTCGAGCACTAAATGTGAGCCCATCAAGGGACATATATGAGTCTGGCAAAGACAAAGAGCCTCGGTAGAGAAGGCGATAGTTAGCGGAGGCAGAGGGTGTGTGATTGTGAGCACTGGACATAATTGAACATGATTTGTGAGGGGTTTGAGCCGTGAAAGGCGTTGGTGGATTCATATCAGCGGCGAAGCCATAAAGCACTGGTGTCACTCGCTGTCACCACTCAGACATCCGTCACACTGTAATCTCCGTCGTTGACAAGTTTCCTTGTTAGCTCAAGAAGTACTTTTTTCCGTTATCCCGTCTGATGTCTTCGTTTTTAACTGGATCTGCATGGCAACTTGAGCCTTGAGTTAATCGGTGCCTACAATTACAATCGATCAACTGCCATCTCCGGTAGAAGCCACCCGAGGTGGCGATACCAGTATCCCGCGATCTGCCACAACATCAAGATTTGTCTTCCATAACGGCAAAGCGTACGTTAGTGTTCCAATTATATTAATCCCTAATCGTTTCCTACTCTACTAACTTATAGAGAAGCTTGATGTAGGACCCGCATATCCCTGGCTGAAAATACAAGTTTCACAATTCTCCTCGTGTCTATGTGATTATCTTTGCTCTGCGGTTCTATTCTGCAAATCTATGAGTTTGGATCAATCTCCGTGAAAATGCAGCTACCTACCGAACCTGGACTGTTTTATGCCGTTCAAACTCGACAGGTTGGTTACAGCCTGGCACGAAACGCCGGATGCCTCGAATGATGTATCTTCCGCTGAATGTTCCGCTCTGTACCTAACTTTTGAGTCCGCAGATTTTCATCTTCTATTACGAAACAACCATACCCGGTTCGTGGATGGATCTTGAGGTAACTCATGAGCTTGCTGCCATGACACCTTCAGTCTTGTGTTTGAGCCTTTCCTGAGGCCGAGGACCATTCTTTGAATGTCCTGATATTGTATTGATTGTCCATTGACAGTGGCCTCAACGTCCTTCGTGAACGTCTTATCCAGTGCTCTTAATGACTCCTCGTCGCTTGACGCTTCGAAGATATCGTGGATATGTTGCATCGACCAAGAGGTGAGTGATGTTAGAGGTATGGATGAAAATGTTGTCTCCATGGTAAGACTGCTCTTAGAAACGCAAACGAGGGCAAAAAAAAATGGTGCTCGTGAAATAATCCTTGTCTTTATATGTTCGATGTCAAGCTCTTGCGCCGGTTCAAGTTCACTTCAGTGAAAAGCTTCTGCACTAGGACCTAACCGACGGGGGATAAATCTTGTTGGAGACATATCTTATTGACTGCGAAGCACAAGAGCGGCGAACACCTCTGAAAGGAAGGTTCTCGTTACTTCGGGACCTTCAAGGTCTGCCTATTGGAAATCAATGACGTGTGTGATCTGCAATGGTACTCATACTCTGATATCTTCTTGCCATTTTCATCCTGAAGTGAACTGATGCCATGGATTTGCACTTTTAATGTTCCTTCAACAGC